>Ga0209672_100505_pt1 | contig 21562 bp, 18 predicted proteins | sample AraplaCol_mMS_r2_FD_184273 | JGI IMG/M metagenome (GOLD analysis project Ga0209672, IMG submission 184273) | Arabidopsis root microbial communities from North Carolina, USA - plate scrape CL_Col_mMS_r2 (SPAdes) (version 2) | ecosystem: Host-associated > Plants > Roots > Endosphere | place: USA...
AGCAACGTCTCGGGCAAGACGGCCGGGTTCATCGGCAGCGTGACGGCCCACGACGCGTCGTCCGACGTGCCCGACATCGAGCAAAAGCGCGCGATGCGATGGGCCAGCTCGCGCGTGAGGAGCTCGCCATGAGCGGCTGTCGCGCAGGCATGCACGATCTGTTGCCCCAGCGAGGTATCGTGTTCGGGTGGCTCCGCCTGTTGCGCCTCGCGCTCAGTGTTTGAGCGGGAGCCGGATAAGGCTGCCGTGCGCGACGTGTCCTGTTTCGGTTCGCCACCGACAGCCGGGGCTGCAGCGCACGCGTCATGCTGTTCGCGCGGCTCGGCGGGTAGCGTGGCGGCGTATTCCTGATCGGCTGTATGAGACGCCTGGGCGTCATGTTCCCGTGTTGATGCGGGATCGTCGGCTGTTGCGTACGCTGAGAAGGGAGCTGCTTGGGCCTGGCTTGCGAGCAGTCGGAAGATTTGCACAGCGGTCGCGCTTGGGGACGCCGAACGGGACGAGGGCGCGCCGCTGCTCGTGGCGGCGCTCGGCACGATGCGGATATCTTGAGGTTGGCGTATGCGCTCGGTCATGCCGGGCCCCTTGACAGTCAGAAAGTGAGCCGGCCGACCGGCGTCAGATGCGCGTCCGAGCCGAGCTCTTGAAACGAATAGACGGGCAGCCATGGGAGCCGCTGTTCGATCATCCGGCGCACGTAGCGGCGAATGTCCATCGCCGCGATGACGGCCAGATGCTTGACGGGCTGGGCGCCGCAAATGCCTTCTAGATTGCCGAGCAGCGTGTCGACGATGGCCGGCTCGAGTGCGAGGAAGTTGCCGGCCGGTGTCGGCTTGATGGCCTGGCGTATCGTCTGCTCCACTTCGGGGTCGAGCACGATCGCGGGTAGTTCACCGCTGCCGCCCGTTGCGCGGTGGGCGATGAAGCGACCGAGATCGCCGCGCACATACTCCGTCACCATCAGCAGATCCTTTTCCTTTGGGCCCCAGATCACGAGGCTTTCGAGAATCGCGCGCATGTTGCGGATCGGTACATGCTCTTCGAGCATGCGCCGCAGCACCTCCGCAATCCGCTGAGCCGGCAGTGCTTTCTGCACTTCGGCGACGAGGCCCGGATAGTCGGTGCCGGCGCGTTCGAGCAGCCATTGCGTTTCCTGCAGCCCGATGAAAAGCTTCGCCTCCGAGCCCAGTCGCGCCACTGCATGGCCGGCGATCAACGCTTCGCGGGTCAGCACGTCCTGGCTCAGTTCGGCCGGTACCTTGTCACTGTCGATCCAATAGCTGTGGTCGAGCCCGGCGACATCGCGGCGCTCTTCGAACGCGTAGCGCAATGCATCGGGCACGCTGCGCAGCACGCTCAAGTTCGGCGGAAGGTCGAGCGGACGAGACGGCACGTCCTGCACGAGCAGCTGATAGCAATGGTCCGTCAGCTCGTCGGCGACCCAGAGTGCGGTGCGCGGAAACGGCAGACCGAGATCCGCGGTCAATGCGCGACGTCCCTTTTCGAACGCTTCGTCGAGCTTCGTCGCATCGATGAGCGAAGCGAGTTTGGGCGAGAATCGAATCGCCAACGGCACGGCAAACGCGGGCGCCTTCGTCGAAATCGTGGGCGCGCTTTCCTTCGATCCTTCGCGCGTCAACGCGGGCAGCTCAGGGCCGGCCGGTTCGTTGTCCTTGCGCTGCTTGCGGCGCAGTGCGAAGCCGGCGGCCGCGAGGCCGGCCGCGAGCACGAGAAACAGTTCCCAGGGAAATCCAGGCACGGCCGCAAAGCCGCACAGCAGTGCGGCGGAGCCGAAGAGGGCGCGCGAGTTGCCCGAGAGTTGTTCGAGGATTTCCGTGCCGAGCGAACGCGGCTTGCTGTCTTCGTCGGCAACACGGGTGATCAGCACGCCCGCTGCGACCGAAATCAGCAGTGACGGAATTTGCGAAACCATCGCATCGCCGATCGACAGCACCGAGAATCGGCTCGCCGCTTCGCCTGCCGACATGCCGTGGTAGCTGACGCCGATCACGATGCCCGCCAGAATGTTCACCATCGTGATGACGAGACCCGCGATCGCATCGCCTTTGACGAACTTCATCGCGCCGTCCATCCCGCCGTGCAGCTGGCTTTCGATTGCGAGGAGCGCGCGGCGCTTTTGTGCCTGCTCGGCGCTCAGGTTGCCGGCGCGCACGTCGGCATCGATGCTCATCTGTTTGCCGGGCATACCGTCGAGCGTGAAGCGTGCGCCGACTTCGGCCACCCGCTCGGAGCCTTTTGCGATCACGATAAACTGCACGGTCGTGATGATGAGAAAGACGACGAGGCCCACGACGAGATTACCGCCGACGACCAGTTCGCCGAAGCTCTCGATGATGTGGCCGGCCTCGGCGTTGAGCAGAATCGACTTCGTCGACGCGATGTTCAGCGAAAGGCGAAAGAGCGTCGTGAACAGCAGCAGCGACGGAAACGCCGAAAGCGAGGTCGCCTTGGGGATATACATCGTGACCATCAGCAGGACGACGCTAGTCATGATGTTCAGGCCCAGCAGCGTATCGATCAGAAACGTCGGCAGCGGCAGGATCATCAGCGCGACGACGGCGACGATCACGCCGGCGATGCCGACTTCCCCGCTGTATTGCGACATGCTCGACACAGTGGCGTTCTTGGTCATGACGGTAAGCCTTGATGAGGTTGAGCCGGCGAGTTCAGTGTGTCCGGGGACGCATTCGGCACATCGCCGCGCCGTGCGGCCGCCATGTCCTCGACCCAGGCGAGCACCGCGGCAACGGCCTTGAAGCAGGATTCGGGAATGGCATCATCGAGCGGCACGAGGTAGAGCGCCCGCGCGAGCGGCGGGTTGCCGACGATGGGCACGCCGTGACGCTCGGCCATGCGTCGGATTTCGAGCGCGTCGGCATCGACGCCTTTGGCAACGATGCGCGGCAGGTCGTACTCCGAGGGCATGTAACGCACAGCCACCGCGTAATGCGTGGGGTTCACGATGACGGCCTGCGCCCCGGCCACGGCTTTCTCGGGATTGCCTTCGACGATCTCCTTGGCCACCTGCTTGCGCTTGCCCTTCAAATGCGGATCGCCTTCGGAATCCTTGTGTTCGCGCTTGACCTCTTCCTTGCTCATGCGGTGATCGCGAATGAAGAGCCACTTCTGAACGCCGTAATCGGCCACGCCGAGCACGAGATAAAGCACGCCGCCCACTGCAAACAGCCGGCATAGCGCCGACCACGAAATCTCGATCAGATCGAGCACGGGCTCGTAGGCCACGCCGACGATCAGCGGCACGAGCCCCATCACCGTCTTGTAAAGCGCCGCGGCCAGGACGACAGCCTTCACGATCATCTTCGCTAGATCGATGAAGGAGCGCAGCGAAAACATCCGCTTCAGGCCCGAGGCCGGGTTGATCGCATTGAACTTCGGCTCGAGTGGTTTGAACGAGATGGCAAGCCCGACCTGCGACGCCACGGACACGACAGCGGCCACCATGGCGATCAACACCGGGATGGACAGCAGCAGCGCCTCGATGCCGATATGTGCCATCGCCCGCCGCAGGTCCACGTCGGTGCCGCGCGCGGCCTGCATGTCGAGTGCGAAGTCGAGCAGGGCCCGTAGATGCTGGCCCATGACCGGTCCCGCGAACGACAGGCCGAGTGACGCGGCGATCAGCAGCATCGAAAACGACAGATCGGGGCTCTTGACCGTTTCGCCATCGCGACGCGCGTCCCGGAGCTTCTTGTCTGTCGGCTCTTCGGTTTTCTCGTCGGACATCGGGTGGCGCTCCGTATGCACGCGGTGAGTGGGGGATGAGTCGCCAGTCTCGCTGAGCGTGCGTTCACGCGCCGACGCAGGCGACGAAACGGCGCGTCGGCCGGCGAAATCCGCCCGTACGGTGCCGTCAGCGCGTTCCGGGTTCGCTGGCGGGCCCCGGAATTCGCCGTACACCTCGAAGGTGCCGCTTTGCGCCGGATACGTTACGGGCGTCGGCGGCGGAGCCTCCGATGAGGGCGGCGGGGCTGTCGCCTTGATTGACGAATCTGAACTTCGCGAGGTGTAACGATGAATCTCACGACATGCAGCAATCGCCTGGTGTCTGCGCTGGTCGAACTGCTGACCTGGGCGGCGCGCAAAGGGCACTTGGATGAAGCGGACCGCCTGCTGGCGGCGCTGCACCTGATGCGTCCGAACTTCGTCGAGCTCAATGCGTACGACGCATGGCTTTTGATCCGCCGTAACCGGATGGACGATGCGGCGCAACTGCTGCGCCAGCTCGAGGGCCGCGAGCTGCAGCCCCCGTTCGGTCCTTACGTCACCGCGCTTTTGGCGGTATGCCTGTCGTCGCTCGGCGATTCAGGCTGGCGTGTCTACGCCAACCAGGTGCTCACGCGCGATGAGGACGCCGAATCCGTCGGTCTGATGAACCTGCTGATGGGCAAGCGCGAGAAAGCGGAACGGGACGAGACGCCGGCCGTCGACAAAGCCCAAGCGGCTGACCTGCTTCGGCAAGCGATGTCCTTCAGCTACATGCGTGCCTGAGGAGACAGCCATGACCTCCGCTATCGCAGCCATTGCTCCGCCGCCGCCCGTTTCGTTTGCCGAGCCCACGGGCGGCGTGGCTGGCGCCGCCCAGGCGGCATTCGGCGCGCAGGCCCCGGCCGGCCTCGGGGACCGCTTTCGCGAAGCGCTCGCCCAGGCCCGCCTCGTGCCCGAACAAGGTGCGCACATACAGGGCCCATCGATGGTGTCCGAGGCCGTCAGCGCACAAGACGAGGCGTTCAGCGCCCTGACCGAAAAGATCGACGCGTTCGAGACGTCGAGCAGCTCGATGTCGCTGCAGCAGGTCGAGGCTCAATCGCTTCAGATTCAGCACGAAATCACCGAGCAGATGGTGAAGATCTACACGGGCACCGCAGTCGCGCAAGGCGGCAAGAGCACCGTGCAAACACTGATGAAGAACCAATGACCGGGAGAGCGCGATGCGCCGTGTTCCGACTCTAGTGCGCACGCTGGCGATTGCCGCCGTGGCTGGCGCGTTGCTGGCAGGTTGCAGCAAGCAGTTGTATGCGCAGCTCTCCGAGCCCGACGCCAACGATCTGATGCGCGTGTTGATCGAGGCCGGCATCGACGCCAGCAAATCATCGCCCGATGGTGGCAAGAGCTGGACGGTTTCGGTCGATGGCGCGGACTTCGCGCGTTCGACCGAGGTGCTGCGGGCACACGGACTGCCGCACCCGAAATACACGTCGCTGGGCGATCTGTTCAAGAAGGATGGGCTGATCTCCACGCCGACCGAAGAGCGCGTCCGTTTCATCTACGGTGTGTCGCAGCAACTCTCGGAGACGCTGTCTCGTGTCGATGGCGTGGCGTTCGCACAGGTGCAGATAGTCTTGCCGAACAACGATCCGCTGTCCAATACCGTGAAGCCCTCGTCGGCCGCGGTCTTCATCAAGTATCGAGCCGGTACCGATGTCCAGGCCCTGGTGCCGAGCATCAAGAATCTGGTGGTGCACAGCGTGGAAGGTCTGGCTTACGACAACGTCAGCGTCACGCTGGTGCAGGCTGCGGAGCCGCAATCGAACGGTCTGGCGGGCGGGCCCGCAGCCTCGAGCGGCCTGCCGATGATTTGGATCGTCGGTGCAGCCGTGCTCGGTGCACTCGCGGGCGCGCTTGCGCTCGGCGCGATCTTCGCGCCGAAAGCGCTGAAAGACGGTGCGGCGGCACGGTGGCTTCGCCGTATCAAGGCAAAAGCGCCCAAGCGCGCAACCGCATCATGAGCGGTGCCGATCACCCGCTGATTCGCATGCTGGCCGGTTTCGAGGCGAGAGTGCTGGAGTTGGCGACGGCACTCGCGCAAGCGTCGCCTGCTTTCGGTGCCGAGGGCGTCGATGACGCCGTGGAAGTTGGAGGGGCCGGGGAGGCCGGAGGCGCCCCGGCGCGGGCGTCCGGGCCGCGTGCGTTGGCACTCCGAATCGCAGCCGTCCGGCAGCTCTGGTTTTCCGCCCAAGTGCCGCTCGATGCGTTTCTCCATCCGGGCAACCGCATTGCGATTCTCTCGCCCGATCCCCTGCGCCGCGTCCTGGCAGCGCGTGCGCTGATCCGTTGCCAGGACGACGTTCGGCGTTGTATCGACCGCGACCGACGGCGCGCGATCGCACTTGCGGTGGGGGATGGGGCGCTCGCGCAGTTGCAGGATCGCCCGGCGGCAACGGCGTGCGGCGATTCCCTGCCCGAGGAGCTCGAGCCCGATCTCCTGGCTCGTCGCGGCTGGCAAATGATGTTGAGCGATGGGGCGTGCGGCAACGCGACGCTCGGCAATATCGTCGAGCTGAGCTTGGCCCGCATCGCGGGCGGCGAATGGTGGGAGCGGATGCTGCGCCCCGGTGCCGATCGAACGATGCTGGGGAGCGGGGCAAGCCGGGCTGGCGTCGAGACACCGCGACCGCGTGAGAGCGAAACGAGTCGATTCTTTTCCATTGCAGGCGATCTGTTCCCGGAGTTTCAATGGTTATTTGGTTGAAAGCCCAGCCGAAAGTGCTCGCCTTCGATACCGATGTCGTCCGGGCCGAGGAGCTCGGGCGCGCGATCGAATTGAGCGACGCGCTCGGCGCCCTGGACGAAGTGGTGCATGCGACGATGCGCGAGGCCACGCAACAGGCACGCGCACTCATCGATGCGGCGCGGCGCGAAGCCGATGCCTTCGTCGAAGCGGCGCGACGCAAGTTCGACAACAGCTCACGGCTCGGCTATGCGGCCGGCCATCGGCGCGCGCTGGCCGAGGCGCATGCGCGCTTCGTTGCGCGCGCGCGTGGCGAGCATGAAGCGTTGCAGGCGTCGTCCGACCGGCTCGCGCGCCTTGTGATGAAAGCGGTCGAGCAGGTCGTCGCCGAGTCCGACCGCGATGCGTTGATGCGGCGCGTGGCGCTGGCCGTGACGCGGTCGATCGACGACGCGACGCATCTGACGGTAACCGTTGCGCCCGCCGATGCCGAGAGCGCGAGGCGCCTGTTCGGCGAGCTGGCGCGCGAGGCAACGCCTGCGCTCAATCTCGAGGTGATCGTCGACGATGATGCGGACGAAGGCACGTGTGTGTGCGAGTGGGACTACGGCGTCGTCGAGTCGAGTCTGCGCGCGCAGTTGGCGAGCCTGGAACGCGCGCTGGCCAATGGCGCGGCACTGACCGCGGCAAAAGCCGCGCCGGCCGGTGACTCGCTCGACGACGACTGGCAGTCGGGGAATCCTCATGGCCCGGGTGAATCGCTCGACGATGCGGCACCGGCTAGTCGCGCCGAGAGGATCGACGGCCGCGACGCCGACGGGGCGAGAATATGAGCACGATCGACCGCCTTGCCGATCGGCTGGAGATGGCGCTCGGCGCCAGCGCTTCGTTCGAACGCTACGGCAAGGTGCTGGAGGCGGTCGGCACCTTGATCAAGGTGGGCGGGATCGATGCGCAGCTCGGCGAATTGTGCGAACTGTGGCGCCCTGACGGAACCTTGATGCAGCGTGCCGAAGTGGTCGGCATCGGGCGGCAACACGCGTTGCTTGCGCCATTCGACAGCATGACGGGCGTATCGCGCAGCACGCGCGTGACGGGCAGTGGCGAACCGCTGTCGGTGCCCGTCGGTTCCGGCCTGCTCGGGCGCGTACTCGATGGCCTGGGCGAGCCGACGGATGGGCTCGGGCCCGTGGTGGCCGAATGCCGCGTGCCGGTTTACGCTCCCGCGCCCGATCCGCTCGAGCGGCGCATGATCGAGACGCAACTCGGTACCGGCGTGCGTGTCATCGACGGTCTCATGGCGCTGGGCGAAGGACAGCGAATGGGTATTTTCGCGGCGGCCGGCGTCGGCAAGAGCACCTTGCTCGGCATGCTGGCGCGCGGCACCGATTGCGATATCAACGTGATCGTGTTGATCGGCGAGCGCGGGCGGGAGGTACGCGAGTTCATCGAGTTGATCCTCGGCGAAGAGGGCATGGCGCGCAGTGTCGTGGTATGCGCCACATCGGACCGCTCGTCGATCGAACGCGCGAAGGCGGCTCACGTCGGTACGGCCATCGCCGAGTACTTTCGAGAGCGTGGGCAGCGTGTGTTGCTGATGATGGATTCGCTCACGCGCTTTGCCCGCGCGCAGCGCGAAATCGGTCTGTCCGCCGGCGAGCCGCCGACGCGGCGAGGTTTTCCGCCGTCGGTGTTCGCCGAGCTGCCGCGCTTGCTCGAACGGGCGGGTATGGGGCGCGAGGGCTCGATCACGGCGCTCTATACGGTACTGGCCGATGACGAGGAAGGCGGCGACCCGATCAGCGAGGAAGTGCGCGGCATCCTGGACGGGCACTTGATTCTGTCGCGCAAGATCGCCGCGCGCAATCGTTATCCCGCTATCGACGTATTGGGCAGCCTGAGCCGCGTCATGCCGCAAATCGCATCGCCCGAACATTGCGCGGGGGCGTCCCGAGTGCGTCGTTTGATGGCGAAATACGACGAGATCGAGATGCTGCTGCAAATCGGCGAGTACAAGAGCGGCTCCGATCCGCTTGCCGATGAGGCTATCGCCATGCACGAGGACATCGAAGGATTCGTACGTCAGCGTACGGACGAACTGGCCGATCTGAACGAGACGCGCGAGCTGCTCAGCAGCTTCGGGCAGGCGTAGCCCATCGATACGCGCGGATCATGTCCCAGGCCATTGCGCACGTCTGGAAGGTCGTCGTCGCGGCCAAGGCACGGGCCAAGGAGCGCCTCGAGCGCGATCTGGCCGAGGCGCGCCGGCATCATGCGGAACTCATCGAGGCCACGGAGCAGGCGGGCGAGGTACTCGAAGGAGCACAGTCGCGGCGGCTCGCGCATGAAGAACGCATCGCGCGATTGCTCAGCAGTCCTGAGGGCGTGTCGCCGCTCGCCTATCTCGATCACGACCGCTATCGCGAGCCGCTCGGACAAGCGGTGGACGAGGCGCGCGCGGCCGTGCGCCGCGCGATCGAGGCGGCCGAGGCTCAGCAGCAAGCTGTCGACGAGCTCGGCATCGCCGTGCGGCGTGCCGACGCATCGCTCGAGGCCGCGCGAGAGCAATTGAGGCTGGCGATTGCGGCGGCCGCGCGCCGCGTCGAGGAACGCAACGACGAAGAAGCCGGCGAAACCGCGGCCGCTCGTCTGCACCGAGGAACATGAGATGCTGGATGGACTGCACGTAGGGCGCGCGCTTGCCGATCTATTCGGCCAATACGAAGGATTTTTCATGACGCTGGCGATCAGTGCGGCTCGCATCGCTGTTGCGTTTCAGATATTTCCGCCCACGAGCGGCGACATGCTGCCCGGCACCGCCCGCAACGGCATCATTTATGTGCTGGCCTTTTTTGTGGCCGCTGCGCAGCCCGCGCACTATTTCGACGGAGTGGGTTCGGCGCAACTGCTGATGATCGCGCTCAAGGAAATGTTTCTTGGTGCCGTGCTCGGCTATGCCGCGTCGACGGTGTTTTTTATCGCGCAGTGTGTCGGTACGCTGATCGACGACCTGGCGGGCTACAACAGCGTCCAGATGAACAACCCGCTGCGCGGCGATCAGAGTACGCCCGTCTCAAACACGCTGCTCCAGATGGCCGTTGCGCTGTTCTATGTGGGCGGCGGCATGACCTTTTTGCTGGGCGCGATGTTCGAATCGTTCAAATGGTGGCCGCTCGTTTCGCTGACTCCATCGATGGCCGATGTCGCGCAAAGCTTCATCATCGCGCGCACGGATTCGATCATGGCGGCGACCGTCAAGCTTGGCATGCCGGTCATGCTCGCATTGATATTGGTCGACCTTTCGATCGGGCTTCTGGCACGCGCGGCGGAAAAGCTCGAACCCTCATCGCTGAGCCAGCCGATGCGCGGTGCGATCGGATTGTTGATGCTGATTTTCCTGGTGGGAGTATTCGCGCAGCAGGTATTGGGTTCGCTGCGTCTCGACGCATTCGAGCACGAGGCTGCTGCACTCGCGGCACCGGGTTTGGCGCATGGTGCGCGCTAAACCGTAAGTGCCGATAAGCGCGTTGAAAGCTGCGATACAAAGCATCGAAATTTCTTATGCGCGGGATTGTTTTTCCTGATTGAGAATTGTTGTGAACTACGCTGAGATTGTTGAAATTGCGCAGAACAGCTCTCGCTAATATCAATGCCAGCACAGCATCGACGCAACGGTTTTGCGAACGATGCGATGCGCGGCCTTACGCCCGATCGGCCGTGGAAAGTCGGGCGAACTGAGCGAGTGTCGAGCAATGTATCCGACCGTCTATCTGGCGTTGTTGTCCGCGTTGAAATTTCGCGAGAGCCTGCCCCGTTATTGCGCTGCCACCCTCGATGGCGACTTCGCGCGCGCCTATTGCGCCGTGGACGACGCGGCCGATTTGAGCGAACGCGTTCATTCTCAGGCACGCCATCGCAGCAACGAGGAGCTGACGGCATTGGCCGATGTATCGCTCGTATTGGGCAATTCTGAGGAAGCGGAAGACTATTACCGCCGCGCACAGAAGATGATTTGGAAAAACGACGATCAATTGCGCGTGCAATCGTGCCGCAACACGGGTTGGCTCTCGCTGTTGCATGGCCGTCTGAGCGTGGCGCAGCGCAGCTTCGCCCGCATGGCTGCGGAGCCCGAGGCACACGCCGAGCAGCGTGTCGAGGCCCATATCGGCATGGCGCTTTCGCATCACCAACTGGCCCAGCAGCAAGCGGCTGACGACGCGCTCGTCGAGGCGGCGCAGCTCGCCGATCGGCTCGATGAACCGCGCTTTCGTTTGGTCGTCGAGCTGCTGAGCCGCGAGTTCGATGTGCGCCTGAAGATCCGCGCTTCGCGCCCGCTCGACGACAATGCTTTCTGGCAGTCGGCGTTGACGACCGTTTCGCTTACGGCGGGCGCTCGCGCCCAGCTCGAGCCGGCGTGTACCGTTGCCGCGCGTCCGGCATTGTTGTCGCTGCGCATCGAAGAGCTCTGTTGCATGGAGCGTCTTGCCAACGGGGACCGCGGCACGTCCGCGCCTCTCCTCCACGCGCGATTGAACCGGGGCGTCATGAATGCTCAACTGACCTTCCGCGGCTGCCTCGATACCGCGCTGGCTGCGTTGGCAGGCGGTCTCGACGACATGGCGGCAGAGATCATGGACAACCTGCCTGCCATCGGCGACCAGCCGCGGCGCGATTTCGACTATCTGTACTGCATGGCGAAAGTCGCTTCGCACCGCGGCGATTTCGTGCGCGCATTGAAGTTCTATTCGCAGTACACGACGGAAGCACTGCGTTGCCTGCGCAACGAAGCGGCGACCGTGCGCGGCTCGACGACATCACGCCCGCGCGCCGCGGCTGCCACGATCAACGACGACGTCTCCGCACGACTGCCCGCCAAATATCGGCGCGCCTATCGATACATCATCGAAAACATCGACCGCGAAGACCTCACTACGCGCGAAGTGGCGGCCGAGATGAACGTCACGATGCGCACGATCCAGCTCGTATTCAAACGCGCGCTCGGCGTGACGCCGTGCGGGCTCATCCGGTCGCTGCGCATGGAAGGCATCCGCGATGCGCTGCTCGACGAAAATGGTCCGGCGCCATCCATCTACGACACGGCGGCCCGGTGGGGGCTGAAGAGCCGCTCGACACTGGCGAAGGGTTATCGCCGGCACTTCAACGAATCGCCTTCCGAGACGATCGTGACTCATACGCGCTGACGCCCTTATCCGCCTGGAGCCGAAAACAATGAATATGCCCGGACGCAGGCTGCGCCTGAACGCGCTCGCCTTCGCCATGCTGATGGGAGCGGGGCTGGCCAGCCCTGACGCATCGGCAAGAGCGATTCCATGGAAGTCGAATCACTTTCAGTACGTAGCCGACCATAAGGACATCAAGGAGGTGTTGCGCGATCTCGGCGCGAGTGAAAACGTCATGACCTCGATTTCGCCGCACGTCGACGGTGTCGTCACGGGGCGATTCGATGAGACGCCGCAGCGCTTTCTCGATCGACTGTCCGATTCGTTCGGCTTCGTCTGGTACTACGACGGCTCGGTGTTGCGCGTGTCGGGACCGAACGAGGCGCGCAGCGCCACGATAGGCCTCGTTCATGCGACGACGAGCGATCTGCGCGGCGCGTTGTCTCGGCTAGGTATCACCGATCCGCGTTTTCCCGTGCGCTACGACGATTCGATGCGCACCGCCGTGGTCTCGGGGCCGCCGCGCCTCGTCGAACTCGTCACGGACGTCGCGCATCTGATCGATCACGACGTGGCACGCAGCGATACGCCCGAGGTCCGCTCGTTCCGTCTTCGCTACGCCTGGGCCACGGACCGCACGTTGAACATCAACGGACAGCCTGTCGTCGTGCCCGGCGTGGCTTCGACGCTGCGCAGTCTTTATCCCGACAGCCCCGGCGCGCGCGTGCCCGAGTCGTCGCCCGCGCCGGGAGACGATGCTTATCGGCTGCGCGATATCGGCGGCACGGGGACTAATCCGGGCTCTGCGCAGGGCACGGGCGATCGTACGTTTCCGCCGGTATCCAGTATGTTCGGCGGCAACGGAGCGTCGCGTGGCAGCATCAATCCGCCGCTGCCGGCCAACCTGCGCGGCTCGGCGGCGACCATTCCGACGCAGCCGCTTCCCGGGGATTCGAGCACGCTGGTCTCCATGAGCTCCGCGGGTGCCGATCCCTCGTCGAACGCGTTGCTCTCCGACGAACCGATCATTCGAGCGGACGCACGCAACAACGCGATTCTGGTACGTGCTCGCGCCGATACGATGCCGGCGCTCGAGAAGCTCATCACGTCGCTGGACCGTCGGCCCGGCGTGTTGGAAATCGATGCGAGCATCATCGAAATCACCGAGACGGGGCTCAAAGAGCTCGGGGTCGACTGGCGCCTGCATTCGGGGCATGTCGATCTGGAAACGGGTAACGGCCAGAATACCCAGGCGGGCTTCCCGGGTTCGGTCAATCCGCAGGGATTCCCTGCCGCGGGCAACACCGGCTCGATCGGCACGCTGTCGTCCGCCGCGGCAGGTGCGGCCGTGGCTGCGACACCAGTCGGCGGCGTGCTGACGGCTGTCATCGGTGGAACGGGCCGGTATCTGCTGACGCGCATCAGCGCGCTCGAGCAGAGCGACAATGCGCGCATTACGGCGAGCCCCAAGGTTGCCACGCTCGACAATATGGAAGCGGTCATGGACAACAAGCAGACGTTCTATGTGCCGGTCCAGGGCTTCGAGTCGGGCAGCCTTTACAGTATCTCGGCCGGCGTTGCGCTGCGCGTGCTGCCGAGCATCGTGTCGGACGAGGGTAAGCCGCAGATCCGGCTCGACGTGCATATCGAAGACGGCAATCTGACGAGTTCCAATGTGGGCAATCTGCCCGTCGTGAGCAAGAGCACCATCGATACGCAGGCATTGATCGATCAGGGGCAAAGCCTGTTGATTGCCGGCTATACGGTCGATCAGGACGATCGTAGCGAATCGGGCGTGCCGGTGCTGTCGAAGATTCCCGTCATCGGGGGCCTCTTTCGCTTCAAGCATCACCAGGGGCAGAAGTTCCAGCGCTTGTTCCTGCTCACACCGCGCGTCGTGTCGGCCTCGAGCGACGATGCGCCGCCGTGCGACGCGTGCGCGCCGGCCGCTTCGGTATCACCTGGAGCGCGGTTGACGGCGGAGATGCCTTCGGTACCGGCGGGTCCTTTGGGATTGCCGACGAGATAACGCGCGAGGCGAGGCTATGAGGGAAGGGGACCGGGCTGTATGCCGGTCCCCTTGTCGTTTGTCGAGACCGGCTCGTTGAGCCGGTCTTCAGTTACTGCGAGGAGCAATCCGCGCTTTGCGCTCAGGCGTCGTCGGTCAGCATGGCGCGACGCTTTTTCGCGTCGTCGCGCGGCCTCATTCCGGCCTGCAGCATGAACATCTCGAGCATTTCCTGCTCGAGTTGCCCGTTATCGCCGGCCTGGCCGTTGTTGGCCTGATTCGCCGTGTTGCTGGACGCGTTCTGCGCGTTATCGGCACGACGCTGCTCTTTTTCTTCCTTGGTTTCGTGCCTGCCGTTGGCGCGTTCGCTTAGTTCCATGGAACGACTGCTACCGCCGCCGCGGCCGGTCATCGCACTGAGACGTTCGCTGAATTTCATCTTCGACGATCCGCCCGCGCCCCCCGCCCCGCCTTCGAACGACGTATGCGAGCGCTTGCCGCCGATCGAAAAGCCGCCGCTGCCCGCGATACCCATCGCGGCGCCGGCTGCGACCCCGGCATATGCCGAGCCCGAGCCCGACCCGCCTTCGGACATGACCTTCGACGCCACGGATCCCAACTTGTCCTGGACCTCGTTGCTGACTTCCATTTCGGAGACGTTCTTGACGACGCCCTTGACCGTTTGCGCGACGTTGCCGCGCAGCGCACCGCCGATCGCCTCATCCAGTTGTTGGCTGCCGATGTGCGCGTTGACGAGCACTTGCGTGCCAACGGCCGCCATCGCGCCTTCGGGCGTCAGGTCGGAGGCGACTTCCATCGCATCCATGCCCGCTTTGCCGAGGTCTCCGAACGCCGCGCCCCAATGACCGTGCACCGCATCCTTGCCGGCCTGCACGGTGTCCTTGATCATGCCCTCGGTGCCGTTGACGACCTCGGCGCCGACTTGATCGACGGCCGATTTGACGTCTTTCGTGATCGCGTCATAGCCTTTCTCGACTTTGCCCATCGCACGATCCATGCCCTTGCTCAAGTGCATGTTCGCGAGCGAATCGACCGTGGCATGGCCGGCGGCCGTCGCGGTATCGGCCATCGTGTTGAAGCCATCCTGCGCGGTCTTGACGGTATCGTCGAGTGCCTGCTGCCAGTGTCCGTGAATGACGTCGCTGCCGGTCTTGGCGAGATCCTTGCCGACCATGCTGACATCTTTGCCGAGCTGCTGGCCCACCATTCCGACGCCGGTCTTGATGCCTTCACCGATCTTCTGCATGCCTTTTTCGGCCTTGCCCATCGCGCGGTCCATCTTTTTGCTCAGGTGCATATGCGCGAGCGAATCGACAGTAGCCTGTTCGCCCGCCGTGCCCGCATCGTAAGCGGTCTTGGCAAGATCCTGGGTGGCTTGCATCGCCTTGTTCAAGGCTTGCTTGATATGACCGTGTATCAGATCGTCGGCAGCCTGCATCGTGTGCTCGGCGACATGCTCGACGTCCTTGCCGATCGTCTTGCCGACTTCCTCGACGCCTTTGACGACACCTTTGCCCACTTTGGCGATGTCCTTACCTGCGGTTTCGAGCCCGTGACCCACGTCCTTCGCGACGTGCGCGATGTCGTGGCCCAGGTGTTCGAAGCCGTGCTTGATTTTCGAAAAAATGCTCATGGCGAATCCTTCCGAAGGGTGCCTGTGAAATGCGAAAAAGCCGGCGCTGCGCCGGCCCGTTCAAAAAGGATGCTTTAGATGCCCCCGGCGCCTGATGCTTTTTGCTGCTCCATGATTTTTTGCAGCATCTGGGTGATTTCGCCGAGCATTTGCAGTTCTTGCTGATTCTCGCTTCCGCCGGCGTTGCCGTTGCCGCCCGATTGACTGCCTTGCGATTGCAATTGCTGCAGCATTTGCGTGATTTCGGCGAGCATCGATTCGATCGATGGCGGTTGATTACCGTTCGCCGCATCCGAGGGACCACCCGCATCCGAAGGACCGCCTGTGCCTGAGGGACCGCCTGCGCCCCCCGCGCTCGACGGGCCCCCGGCATCGCCGCCTGCGCCGCCAGTCGGTCCCGCTGCGCCACCGCCGCCGGCCCCTCCTGCGCCACCCGCTCCGTCGATCTGCTGTTTCAGCATGTTCAGAATCTCGCCGAGGATCTGCATGATCTGGTCGTTGTTCTGACCGTTGCCCGACTGGCTGTTCTGCGATTGGAGTTGTTGCAGCATCGTCAGGATCTCTTGCAGCATCGAATCCATCGACGTCGGCTGGCCGCCGTTCGTCGCATCCGATGGGCCGCCGGCATCCGATGGGCCACCTGCGCCAGAGGGTCCGCCTGCGCCCGGGGCACCGCCGCCACCGCCGGCCGCCGCGTCGGGCGAGGGGCTGCCGCCGCCACCGCCACCGCCACCGCCACCGCCCTTCGTATCCATACCCGTCTGCGCGTTTTGTTTTTGAATCGCCTGCGAAAGCATCTGCTCGAGCATCTGCAGGACTTCCGCCAGGATTTGTTCGAGCTGCTGGACTTTGTTGCCGCCCGAGCTCAGCGGGCTCGAAAAATCGAGCGAATTGATGCCCGAGCCGAAGGAATTGTCGATCGATACGCTCATGAGTCACCTCGTCATGAATGGGGATGCGCACTGCCTGTCGGCAATGCGGAAATGTTCGCCGCGCGACGAAGCGCCTGCTCGGGTTACTGCATGGAATACGGCGGCACGGCGCATCGCTCGCAATCGACGATACGCGGCTCATCGGTGCTCGCTTGGCGGTACCGGCGAAGTCCACTGGACCTCGGCGAAACGAACCGATCGAGATGCCAATGCGTGGCATCGATCGTCGAGTTCGACGATCGATGCGGTACTGGAGAACGGTCAGGAAAAGAAAAGGAGGGGGCCGGTTCAGAACTCGGCCACCTTCATAGCGGACAGCAAACGGCCGGAAGGAAGATCGGGGGAGCCGGGGGAGGCAGTCTTGCAAACGGATTGCTCGGACATCGGTTCGTCGTCCGCCGCCGAAAGATCGAGCTTGTAGCCGAGCGCGTAGACCGTCTTCAAATTGGCCCCCGTGCAGCCGGAGAGTCGCAGCTTCCTGCGCAGCTTATAGACATGCTGTTCGATCGAGCGACCGGCGACGTCTTCGCAGGCACCCCAGACGCTGCTCGCAATCTGCGCCCGACTCAGGAATTTGCCTGGGCTCGAAAAGAAGAGCCATGCCATGGCAAATTCGCGCGGGGTCAGCGGAATCTCTTCGCCGTCGATCGTGAGCGTACCGACGTCGCGCCGCAGCATATAAGGCCCCACCGAAATGACATCATCGACGCGTTCCTGAGTCCGGCGGCTCAGGGCAACGTGCACGCGCAGGCGCACTTGCTCCAGGTCGAAACGGCTCGCGACATCGGTGGCACCCGCGTTGATCCACCGCAGCATCGCCGACCAGTTCGAGAACGGCGTCAGCACGATGACCGGCGTGCACAAGTCCGCGTTGCAGTTGCGCCAGGACAGCAGGGAGTTGACCAGCATGGAGTTGTTTTTCGCATCGATCAGCACCGCGTCGAATGCCGTCGTGCGCATCGCGCGAAAAAGCGGCAACTCTGCGTTGAATGGTTCGACCACAATCGCCTCCTCCGAAAAGGAGTCGGCCACGGCGGCCGCTAGTTGGGGGTCCTCGGTTACAAGAGCGAATCGCACTTTATCCTCCTTTCAGCGCGCTTCGTCGACGAAGCGTTTCATGTAATAACGGCGCCGCCACTGCGCCGGGGCATCGGCATCGTTCGACCGGACGGTGAACATACTGCTCTCTCATGACAGATGTTTTGTTTATCAGACGCTCGCTTGTTGTTGCGGTATCACCTCCAAGCAGGGGCACGTGCCCGTTACGCACCGCTCCATGAATGGAGTCTCGTTTTCCTCTTGTTGTCCGTTAGTGCCGACTCGCGGGCACTCGGATGCGTCGGGTTCTTCGCGTGACCGCGCGCTGCAAAGCGTGCCTGCCGAACTCCTTACCCCGCGCAGGAGCCGGCCGTAAAGGATTCCAGCGCCCGGTGGGCTCACGTCATCAGGGAATCCCTACACGTGAATCCGCCTTTCCCGATCCGAATCTTGGGAAGATTGAGGGCACAGTGAAGGCTGCATTGGATTTCGGCATTTTTTCCTTTCGTCATACCGTTGAATCGAGTAGCGCCGGCCGCGGCGTTTACAATGGAGCACCGGTTTGAACCGGCCCATCGGGTTTGGGATGGTTCCAAACTCCCGGCAATCGTGCGATGCTCAACGTCGTCCGGCCGATGCCGGCATGGCCTCGAGCCGCTGACGATGCTCGGTGCGCTTCATCTGTCCCACATATTGAACGGAAGTCTCGTTGTGCCGCTGAGGACTGCCAAGACGCTTGTTTCGCGCCTCAGGCGCCATGCCGAGGCGATGCCGGGCAGGCGGCCGTCTTGCCGTGCCGCTGTGAGCGTGGCGATGGCTGCGCTCGTCGCGGTGTTCCCGCCCCTTGTGCGCGCCGAGCATTTCGACATCGTTTATCCCCGGCTCACGGTCATCGACGATGAGCGAGCCGTGTTCGCGAAAGCAGTGCTCGATCTGGCGATGCGCGAGGCGCATGCCGATTACACGATCCGATCGTCGAGCGATGTCATGCAGCGCGAGCGGGCATTGCGCGAGCTGGCCGCGGGCCGCTCGATCAATCTGGCTTGGGTCAGCATGTCGGCGAGCGATGAAGCCAGGCTGCGGCCGGTGCGTATTCCGATCTACCGTGGCTTGATCGGTTACCGTGTCCTGCTGATTCGCAAGGATCGTCAGGCCGAGTTCGACAAGATCGACTCGCTCGATCAATTGAAGGCGTTGACGGGCGGACAGGGTTTCGGTTGGGTCGACACAGGGATCCTGCGTGATGCCGGATTGCATGTGGAAACGTCGACGTACGATTCGCTGTTTCCGATGACGGAGGCGGGGCGCATCGACTATTTCCCGCGCGGTGTCGTCGAAGCATGGACCGAACTGGCGGCGCGAGGCGCAGCCAATCCCGATCTCGTCGTCGAACGCCATCTGTTGCTGGCTTACCGCTCGGATTTCATCTTTTACACGAGCAAGTACGACGATGCGCTGGCGCGCACGATCGAGACCGGCTTACGCGCTGCCTATCGCGACGGCTCGTACCAACGGCTCTTCGATTCGCAACCGGTCATTCAATCAGCGCTCGAGCGCGCCGAGCTCGCTCACCGTACGGTCATCCATCTCGACAATCACTACTTGTCGGACGCGGATCGCAATATTCCGAGCGAGTACTGGATGACCAACTGAGCGGCAGTGCTTTGCTGAAGTCGATATGAATCTCAATGCGTCAATTTTCAGGTGGCGCCCCATCGATCGCGTGCGCGGTAGCGTCGTCGTGCGGTTGTTCGTCGTCGTATTCGTGTTCAGCTGCGTCGTGACGCTCGCGTTGACGGCTGTGCAGCTGCGCCGCGATTACTTGCGTGGTGTCGAGCGCGTGCAAGATCGCCTTTCGGAAGTGGACCGTATTTATCGCGACAGTCTTGCTGAAGCGCTCTGGCGGCTCGATCGATCGCAGCTGAATCTCGACCTGCAGGGCATCTTGCGGCTCGACGACATCAGTGCAGTCCAGGTGCGCGAGGCGGGCGTCGATCCTCTGATCGTTTCCGCCGGCCGTTCCGTCGGCGCCCCCGCCACACTTGCACGGGACTTCCGGATCATGCACGGCGCGCAGGGCGCGCAGCGGCAGATCGGCACGCTGCATGTCGAGGCAACGCTCGCCGGCCTTTATCGCTCGCTCGAGCGCACGGCGGTACTCATCCTCGTGAATCAGGCGGCCAGTACGTTCCTCGTCGCGCTTTTCATTACCTGGCTGCTGAACCGGCTCGTGACGCGGCATTTGGCGGCCATTGCCCGGGCAGTCGCGCGCTACGATTATCGCGAGCTGCCGGTGCCATTGATACTCGAGCGCGACAAGCGCACCGTGCCCGACGAACTCGATCGCGTCGTATCGGCCATCAACGCCATGGCGCTGCGGGTGTACGGCGCATATCTCGACGAACGCGACGCAGCAGCCGAGCGCGAGGCAAGGCATGCGGCGGAGGCGGCGAACAGTGCGAAGAGCGCGTTCCTTGCCAGCATGAGCCACGAGTTGCGCACGCCGCTGAACGGCATTCTCGGCTACGCGCAGATTTTGCGTCGCGACGGATCGCTCGGTGTTGCGCAGCGCGAGGCCGTCGGCGTGATTCAGCGCTGCGGCGAACAGCTGCTCGCGCTGATTCACGATGTGCTCGACTTTGCGATGATCGAAGCGGGCCGCATGCGAGTGGAAGTCGCCGACGTTCCGGTGGCCGCCGCCATCAGCGCGATCCGCGAGGTCATCATCGTGAAGGCGGCGGACAAGGGGCTGCGATTCGTTTGCCATATCGAAGCCGATGTGCCCTTCGGCGTGCGGGCCGATGAGCGCCGTTTGCGGCAAGTGCTGTTGAACCTGTTGACGAATGCGATCAAGTTCACCGCGCGCGGGACCGTGGAATTGCGCGTGCGCCGCGGCGCCGCGGGCGGAGCGAGCTTCGAGGTGCGCGACACGGGGTGCGGCGTCGGCGCCGACGAGCTCGAGCGCATTTTCCTGCCGTTCGAACAAGGCCGACAAAAGACGGGTGGCGATGGCGGCATGGGGCTCGGGCTCGCCATCAGTCAGCAGTTCGTGCGCGCGATGGGCGGCGAAATCGTCGCCGAGAGCGAGCTCGGGCGCGGCAGTCTCTTCCGTTTCGAGCTGCCGGCCGCGATCGAGGCAGGCACGCAATCGCTCGCGCGCGATGCCGAGCGCGTGGCAATCGGTTATACGGGGGCGCGCCGCAGGGTGCTCGTGCTCGATGACATCGAGCTCAACCGCGCGATCGTTTCCGACTTGCTCGCCGGCCTCGGGTTCGAAGTGATTTCGCTTGAGAGGGCGGTTGACGCGTTATCCACGCTGATGCAATCGGGCGGACACGCGGGCGCGATATCGCTGATATTGACCGATATCGTGCTGCCGGGCATGAACGGGCTCGAATTCATCGCTCGCGTGCGGGCGCTGTCCGAATACCGTAATGTGCCGATTGTGGCGTTGTCAGCGAGTTCATCGGCAAGCGATGTGGAAAAAGCGCTTGCGGGCGGTGCCAATGCGTTTTTGCCGAAGCCGCTCGACTTCAATCGACTGCAGACCGAAATCGCGGCACTGCTCGGGCTCGAGTGGACTTACGTGTCGCAGCAGGCCGGGCGCGACGTCGATCTCGAGCAGCTCGCGAACGTGTTGCTGCCGACGCCTCCAGCGGAATCGATGCGCGAGTTGCACGAGCTCGCGCGCATGGGCGACATGCGGGGGGTTCGCGGGTGGGCGGACGCGCTGAGCGCCCGCGACACGCGTTATGTACCGCTGGCCTCGGCGTTGCGTGCGCTGGCGCGCGGCTATCAATCGAAGGCACTGCTCGCTTTCGTCGAGCGGCATTTGCATGCGGGAGGCGCGCCGTGAATCAGTTTGCCGATTTCCAGGCGCGGACGGCAACCGTGCTGATCGTCGACGATAACCCCGCCAACCTGGGTGTGGTGGTCGACGCGCTCGGCGAGCGCGGCTTTCGTGTGCTGATTGCGCTCGACAGTGCGGAAGCGATTGAGCGCGCGCGATTTTCGCAGCCGGAGCTGATTCTGCTCGACGTCAAGATGCCGGGCATCAACGGCTTCGATACATGCCGGCGATTGAAGGCCGACGCTCCCACCCGCGATATCCCTGTCATCTTCATGACGGTAGCCGATGGCGTGGGAGATATGGTCGAGGGCTTTCTCGCGGGTGGTGTCGATTATGTGACGAAGCCCGTCCGTATCGATGAAGTGATTGCGCGCATGAACGTGCATCTGGCCATGCGCGATATGCAGATG
>Ga0209672_100506_pt1 | contig 21542 bp, 22 predicted proteins | sample AraplaCol_mMS_r2_FD_184273 | JGI IMG/M metagenome (GOLD analysis project Ga0209672, IMG submission 184273) | Arabidopsis root microbial communities from North Carolina, USA - plate scrape CL_Col_mMS_r2 (SPAdes) (version 2) | ecosystem: Host-associated > Plants > Roots > Endosphere | place: USA...
CGAGCGCGGCTTCGAGCGCGGCTCGTACCGACTTCGGCTCCGCCGTGCCGGTCTTCTTGCCGCCCGTTGCGCTCACGCCCGCCAATTCGGGATTGCCGTCCGTCGTAGCGGTGGTCGCGGCGTCGCTTTGCGTGCTCTGCGCACCCGCCTGCGCTTGCGCTTGTGCCTGCGCAGCCGCTGCCGCGCTTGCCGCGGCTTGATCGGCGGCGCTCGCGGCGCTCGCATTCGCGTTTTGCGCGGCATTCGCTTGGGCGTCGCCATTCGCGCCGTCGGTGCGCTTACCCTTGCCGGCCGCCTGCGTGCCGTCGCTCGCGCCTGTTGAGGTTCCGTCGCTCGCGCTGGTGCTGGCCTGCGAACCGTTGTCAGCCGGCTTCGATGCGCCGGCATCCGCGGCAGGGGCTTGCGCAGCAGAGGTTTGCGCGGCCGAATTGGCCGAATCCGCCGCGTTGCCCGAGCTGGACGGCGACGCGGTTTTCGCGCTGTTGGCGCTTGGCGTCGGTGTGCTTTGCTGCGCGTTGATGCTTTGCTGCAGCGTTTGCGCAAACGGCACGGCCGGTGCCGGCGAATTCGCCGACTGGCGCGCAGCGGCCGCGTTACCGGCGGCTGCACCCGAAACCGGGTCGAGGAAAGAGAAGAACGACATGTGATGCCCCTTGGTGCCGTGCGTCTGTCATCGTCTGGCGACGCATCGGCTCAATCGATACAAAAATCAAACGGCCGGCGGTCCGTTTCCGGCCGGTCAGTCAATCAGTTCAAGTTCTCCGCGCGCATGCGCAGGATCTTGGCGGCGTGTTCATCGGCTTCGCGCTGCTCGTGCCGCGCGGCTACGCGTGCTTCGGCGGCTTCGCCGCGCGCCTGGAGGACTTCATAGGAACCCAGCTTCTGCTTTTGCCGCACCCACTCGGGCTTGGCGGCCTCGACGCGCGCGCTCGCCGCTGCCAAAAGGCGCCGCTGCTGCTCGATGGCGGTATCGAGCGTATCGATGAAGGCCTGAAAGTTGCGCATATTGCCGGCCGGCATGCCGGCGCGTGCGGAGTTCGAGAAACTCGCGTGATATTCGTCGCGATAGCGGATCAAGTCGGCCAACTGCTTTTCGATGTCGGCGCGCTCGCGCTGTACCCGTCCGAGCTGCTTGGCGGCAGCGTCGAGATCGTCCTGCGCGAGACCGATGAGCGTCTTGATCGGAAAATGCTTCGCCATCCTGTGACTCCTTGTTTGTCACCCATTTACTCGAACAACGCATCCAGCATCGTGAGGCTTGAATCGAACGGTGCGCATTCGCGAAAACCCTGCTGCAGGAACGCTTCGATGCGCGGATACAACGCAATCGCCCGGTCCAGCAACGCGTCGCGGCCGCTCGCGTAGGCGCCCACATTGATCAAATCGCGGTTGCGCTGGTAGCGCGACAGCATCTGCTTGAACAGCCGCACACGGTCCAGATGTTTGTCGTCGATCAGTGCCGTCATCGCCCGCGAAATCGAGGCTTCGATATCGATCGCCGGGTAATGTCCGGCTTCTGCGAGCGTGCGCGAGAGCACGACGTGACCGTCGAGAATCGCGCGCGCCGCATCGGCGATCGGGTCTTGCTGGTCGTCGCCCTCGGTCAGCACCGTGTAAAAGGCGGTGATCGAACCGCCGCCGGCCGGGCCGTTGCCGGTGCGCTCCACGAGCGCCGGCAGCTTGGCGAACACCGAAGGCGGATAGCCTTTCGTAGCGGGCGGCTCGCCGATCGCGAGCGCGATTTCGCGTTGGGCCATCGCGTAACGCGTGAGCGAATCCATCAGCAGCAGCACATGCTTGCCTTGGTCGCGGAAGTACTCGGCCAGCGACGTCGCGTAGGCCGCACCTTGCATCCGCAGCAGCGGCGAGACATCGGCCGGCGCCGCGACGACCACCGAGCGCGCGAGCCCGTCCTCGCCGAGGATCTGCTCGATGAATTCCTTGACTTCACGGCCCCGCTCGCCGATGAGGCCGATCACGATGACTTCCGCACTCGTATAGCGGGCCATCTGGCCAAGCAGCACCGATTTACCGACGCCCGAACCGGCGAAGAGCCCCATGCGCTGGCCGCGGCCGACGGTGAGCAGGCCGTTGATCGCGCGCACGCCCACATCGAGCACCCGGTGGATCGGCTCACGTTGCAATGGGTTGATCGACGGTGCCGAAAGCGGTGCGTCGGCGCCGGTATCGAGCTCACCGAGGTCGTCGAGCGGGCGCCCGGAGGCATCCACTACGCGGCCCAGCATGCCCCAGCCTACCGGCAGCCGCTTGGCGCCCGCGAGCGGATCGGCCACCGGCGCGCTCTCGCGCGGAAAGACTCGCGCGCCCGGCAGCAGGCCGGCGACTTCGGTCGTCGGCATCAGGAACAGGCGATCGGCGGCAAATCCGACGACTTCGGCTTCGGCCATCGCAAACGGGCTGCCCGGCGGCAGCTCGATCATGCATTCGGAGCCGACCCCGAGCCGCAGGCCCACTGCCTCGAGCACGAGGCCGGCCGCGCGTGTGAGCCGTCCGCAGGCGGACAGCGGCCGGGCGAGCGCATTGCGCTGGCCCACACCGTTCAGGCGCGCGCGCCAGGCGGCGAGATGCGGATTGGCGGCCAGTACCGGGTCGGGTGTCGCGAGCGGCATACGCAGCGCCGGCGCGGTGATCGTGCGGCGGGGACGAGAGAGCACGCCGGCTTCGACGGGCGCCGTCTCGGGCGCGCCTTCGGGGCCGAACGAGGCGAGCGCGAGCTCGACTTCGAGCGGCGACATGCCCGTGGCGCGCAATGCGTCGACGGTATTTTCGGTCACCATTGGCTTACCTTGCCCAGCGCTGCCGCGACGCGCTCCCAGCGCGATGCGATGGACGCGTCGATCTCGCCGCTCGCGGCGTGCGCGCGACAGCCGCCGCGCTCGATCGTGGCGTCGGTGCGCACGTTCCAGCCGAGCGCTTCGAGTTCTTCCTTCAGATAGGCTTCGACAACGGGCAAATCGGCCGGATTGACGACGAGTTGCGGCGCGCCCGTCAGGGCCGGTTCCGCCGCGAGTACCTCGCGCGCGCAGGCGACGAGGGCGACCGGGTCATGCGCGATGTGCTGCCGCACGACCTGCTGCGCGATATCGAGCGCCAGCGCCACGAGCGTTTCGGAGAGCTCGCTTTGCACGCCGTCGAGCGCGACCTTGAACGATTCGGCAAGACCGGCCAACTGCGCTGCTTCGGCCAGCGCTTCCTGGCGGCCCTTTTCGAAGCCTTGAGCGAGACCTTGATCGAAACCGGCCTGATAGCCGAGCGCCTGACCGGCGACATGGCCGGAGGCAAGACCCTGCGCGTGCGCTTCCTCGCGCAGGCGCTGCAGCTCGAGTTCGTGCGCGCGATCGGCTACCGGATCGGGGGGCGGGGGCGGATCGAACGACGCCATCTCCCAGCGCTGGTACGCCGAGATCTGGCCGTTGTCCTGACGCCCGGAATTAGACATACGCATCTTCCGCCTTTCCGCCAATCACGATCTGGCCGCTTTCCGCCAGATTGCGCACGATCTGCAGGATACGCCGTTGCTGCGTTTCGACTTCCGAGACGCGCACGGGACCGCGCGAGTCGAGGTCTTCGGCGAGCAGCTCGGCCGCACGCTGCGACATGTTCGAGAGAAACTTCTGGCGCAGCGCGGGCTGCGCGCCCTTGAGCGAGATGATGAGCGCTTCGGACTCGACTTCCTTGAGCAGCAGCTGGATCGCCCGGTCTTCCAGATCGAGCAGGTTTTCGAAGACGAACATCTGATCGACGATCTTTTGCGCGAGGTCCGCGTCGTATTGCTTGACGTTCTCGAGCACCGATTCCTCGTGCACGCTCGTCATGAAGTTCAGGATTTCGGCCGCCGTGCGGATACCGCCCATCGGGCTGCGCTTCAGGTTGTCGCTGCCCGAGAGCAGGCCCGTCAACACATCGTCGAGTTCGCGCAGGGCCTGCGGCTGAATACCGTCGAGAGTCGCAATGCGCAGCAGCACGTCGTTGCGCAGGCGATCGGTGAAGCAGGAGAGGATTTCCGAGGCCTGGTCGCGGTCCAGGTGCACGAGGATCGTCGCGATGATCTGCGGGTGCTCGTTCTTGATGAGCTCCGCCACGGCCGGCGAGTCCATCCACTTGAGCCCTTCGATGCCGCTCGTATCGCTGCCTTGCAAAATCCGGTCGATGAGCACGCCGGCCTTGTCTTCGCCGAGCGCTTTCGTGAGCACGGAGCGGATGTAATCGCCCGAATCGAGTGACATCGCCGTGTGCTGCTCGGCCGCCTTGACGAAGTCCTGCAGGACCGTTTCCACTTCCTCGCGCGTCACGTTCTTGAGCGAGGCCATCGTCGCGCCGATTTTCTGCACTTCGCGCGGGCCCAGGAACTTGAATACCTGCGCGGCCTCTTCTTCGCCGAGCGACATCAGAAGCAGCGCGCTTTTGGTTACGCCTTCAGCGCTCATCGGACACCCAATTCTTGACGACGGTTGCTACGATCTTCGGATCCTTGCGCGCGATCGTCCGCGCGTAATCGAGGTTCCGCTCGAATTTCTGCTTCTCGTTTTCGAACGCAAGCAGGTTGATTTCCATTTCGCTGTTTTGCTCGATGGCGTTCGTGACCGGCGACGGGCCGCCGTTGGTCGGAATCCCATCGAGCAGCACCGGCTCGTCCGGCGAGCCGATGCCGTTGCCGCCGGCCAGGGCCGCGGCCTCGCTACCCGGCGCCGGCAGCGGCGGGAAGGCGCGCTTCAGCGCCGGCTTGACCATCATCAGATAGAGGACGAGCGCCGCGATGCCGATGCCGATCCATTTCGCCGCCTGCACGGCCAGCGCGATCATGTTCGGCTGGCGCCACCACGGTACGTTCGCGAGCGGGTCTTCCTCGGTCGAGAACGTGCTGTTCACGATGTTGACCGAGTCGCCGCGCTTCGCATCGAAGCCCATCGCGTCCTTGACGAGTTGGTTGACCTTGGTGAGCTCGTCGGCCGTGAGCGGCTGCATCGTCGCATGGCCCTTCGCATCGACGACGCGCTTGTAATTGATCACGACCGCCGCCGAGAGCCGCTTGATCCCGCCCATTGGCTGCTCCATATGGGAGACGCGCTTGTCGAGTTCGTAGTTGGTCGTGGCGTTCTTCTGCTCGCTGATCGGCGTCGTGCTGGCCGGCGCGGCCGCGCCGCTCGCGGCGACGATCGGGGCCGAGGCCGGCTGCGGCGGCGTATTCGACAGCGCGCCCGGCACGCCGCCCGCGCCCGTTTGACCGACTTCCGTCGCCGAACTCGTCTGCTGGCTGCGGATCGCGGCCTGCTGCGGCGTGCCGTTCGGGCCGTACGATTCGGCCGTTTGCTCGCTTTGCGAGAAATCGATGTCAGCGCTCACTTGCGAATGGGCGTTGCCGGCACCGAAGAGCGGCGCGAGGATGGCGTCGATTCGCCGCTGCGTGTTGTGCTCGATTTGCTGGACGTACTTGAGCTGGGTCGCGTCGAGGCCGTTGCCCGACGACGGTTGGGTGAGCAGGTTGCCGTCCTGGTCGACGACGGTCACGTTCTTGAACGGCAACTGCGGCACGCTCGAGGCGACCATATGCTGGATTGCCGAAACCTGACCCTCGTCGAGCGTGCGGCCCGGGAACAGATTGACGAGCACCGACGCCGACGGCGCTTCGCGCTCGCGCACGAACACGGTCGGCTTGGGAATCGCCAGGTGCACGCGGGCCGTGCGTACGACGGAAATCGATTGGATCGTCCGCTCGAGCTCGCCTTCGAGCGCGCGCTGATAATTGACCTGCTCGGCGAATTGGCTGATGCCGAATTTTTCGCGGTCCATGAGCTCCATGCCGACCGATCCGCTCTTGGGCAGGCCTTGCGAAGCGAGCCGCAGCCGCACTTCGGCAACTTGATCCGACGGCACGAGAATGGCGCTGCCGCTCTCGGACAGCTTGTAGGGCACGTTGGCCTGCTGCAGTGCGGCAACAATGGCGCCGCCGTCCTGATCCGAGAGGTTGCTATAAAGAATCCGGTAGTCGGGCGAACGGGTCCAGAGGATGAGGGCGGCCACGGCGGCGATCAGCACGGCCACCGCGAAGATCAGCGGCGCGCGCGGGTTGCCACGCATTTGCGAGAGCGACGAGAAGCGCTGGGCGAGGCCGCCGAGCTCCGCGCTGCCTGCGCCGCCCGCGCCGGGCAAGGCGCCGGCCGCCGCTGCGCCGGGCTGCGCACCCGCCAGGCTCATGCGAGCGTCGGGGTTGATCAAGGAATTGGCCTGCGAATCCATGCGTCGGGGTTCTCCGGGATGCGGGGGTGACCTACCGGCGCCGGCCCCTCGAGGCGGGCGCGGGTGGACACTTTCACGGGAAGAATTATCACCAGCCGGCCTCATGCGCTATCAGTCGAATAGAGCCGGGTTTTCCCCCTAGTTTCACGGGTTTGGGAAAAAGGCCGCTGCTATGCTCCATTCCTGATCGGTAAAGGCCGGCAAGCGCTCGCCTCGCCCCGATCTCCGTTTCACTCCTTTTTCTCCCGGAGAAACTATGACTGTGCCAGTCAATCCGCTCGAATCGGCGCTTTCCCAGATTCGATCGATGGCGACCGAGGCGGCCGGCGGCGCTCACGCGGTCACGCTTGGCGAGAAAGCGGACGCGACCGGCGCCGGCAGCTTTGCCGCAGCGCTGAAGAGCTCACTCGACAAGATCAGCGGCGATCAGCAAAAGGCGATCGGCGAATCCCAGGCATTCGAGGTGGGCGCGTCGAACGTGTCGCTCAACGACGTCATGGTCGATATGCAAAAAGCGAATATCGGCTTCCAATTCGGCCTGCAGGTGAGAAACAAGCTCGTGACCGCCTATAACGAAATCATGCAGATGTCGGTCTGACGGGCACCTGCGGGCCGCGCATGCCTGGGTGGAACGGTTCGGTAATTTCGTCTAAAGCTTTCGTCCGGTTGATCCGATAACCGCGTTATAAGCACGGTACGCCGGCCACGGGGTGCCGGTGCCGGCGCGGCTCGTATCCGGTCGGCACGCTAGCCGTGCGGCATGTTTCGCGAGAAGCGCCGCATTCACGAATTTCCGCAACCACTGAACAAGATAGGAGAGGCGCCGATGTTTTCCCAAGGCCACGCTGGAGCGAACGCCTACGCGCGTGTCGGCGTTGAGACAGGGGTGATGGGCGCGAATCCGCATCAGCTGATTCTGATGCTCTACCAGGGCGCCCGTCGAGCCATTGCCCAGGCCCGCATGCACTTGCAGCAGGGCAATATCGGCCCGCGCGGTGAAGCCATCGGCAAGGCGCTGGCCATTATCGGCAGCGGCCTTCAGGCATCGCTCAACATGGAAGTGGGTGGCGAGGTCGCGGCGCGGCTCGACGCTCTCTACAGCTATATGACCCGGCGTCTCTTGCAGGCCAATCTCGAGCAGAGCGACGCATTGCTGCTCGAAGTGGATGGCCTGTTGGCGACGCTCGAGGAAGCCTGGATCGGCATCGGCGGCGAAATCGCGCGCATGGCGGCCCAAGGCTCCCCGGAAGTTCAACGATGAACGCGACAGCAGATTATCTTGCGCATTACGAAGCAATCGCCGCCGTCTCGGCCCGGATGTTGGCCGCAGCCCGCAAGGCGCTCTGGAACGACTTGATCGAATTGCAGGACGAGTATCGCGCGCTCGTGGATATGCTGCGCGATATGGATGCCGGCACGCCGCTCAACGAAAACGAGCGCGGGCGCAAATTCGATCTGATTCGGCAGATACTCGCCGACGATGCTGCGATCCGAGATCTCGCCAATCCCAGCGTAGCGCGTCTGTCGGTGTTTTTTTCGGCACGGCGGCCGGCGCACGTGCTCAAGGAATTGTTCGGCGCGCGCTAGTGATATGACGCCAGCCTCGCGCGGCGCGCGAGAGGCCCTAAGGACGCTGCATGACAGGAATCGACTCGAGGCTGGCCACCGTGCTGGCGAGCCGCATCGACACCCTCATCGACAGTGTCGCCGCGGGCTCGCGCACGGCCGCCGCTCAGACGGGCGCGTCAACGCAAGCGAGCGACATGAGCGCGGCGCCCACGCTGGGTGCGCCGCTCATCGACACGCCGCTGCCGGCCTCGGCGCAAGCCACGCTGTCCGAGGTCGCGCTCACGCTCGACGCCATTTCCCGCCTGGGCGGTGACGCGACCCCCGCAGTGCTCGGCGAGACGCCGATCTGGCCCGCGCCGCCGGCCATCGATGCCCAAGCGGCCCCGCCGGGCGGGCTCTTTGCCGCGGCAGCCGCTGCGTCCTCGGCCGGCTCGGCCTCGGCGGCGGCTGACGGCGCAAGCGCATCGGCCGGGCATACCGGCTCGACAGGACCGTTCGCCGCGGACGCAACGGCGTCCTCGGGTGCGGTGGCCTCCGCGGCGAATCTGCCGGTTGCGGCGCTGGCCGACGCGCTGGCAGCCACCGTTTCGGAAACGGGCCTTTTCTACGAATCCCATCTTGCACAGTGGTTGAGCGGCGGCTATCCGGCCGAGGCGCTGCTCAAGGAGCCGCAAACGCGGCTCGCCGCTGAGGCCTCGCAGCTTTCGCTCGACTGGAGCGATGGCGAATCCGGTGGTTTTTCATCGACAGGTCCGCAGCTTTCGGGGCAGCTCGCGGGATGGAACGGCGCGACGGCGGATGGCACGTCCGGCCCATCGACTCCCTTGCATGCGGTCGCTGCGCAGCTGTTGGCCTCGACGCTCGCATCGCAGGCGCGCTCGGACGCTGCCGCCTACGCCGGGGCGCGGCAAGTGCCCGGCATCTCGACGCAGGCCGGCACGGACCCGGGCAAAGCCGCTCAGGCGCAAGCCGGCTCGGCCGCTCATGCGCAGCAAATGGCGGACGGCGCGCCCGGTTCGATCGCCGCGTCGATCCACCCGGCCACGATCCCGCTCGTGCGCCAACAACTCGATTTACTCGCGACCGAGCAATTCCGTTGGAGCGGCGAAGTCTGGCCCGGTGCGAAGCTCGATTGGACGATCGAGCCTGACGACCCGCGTCGAGGCGCCCGGGGCGATGCCGATGCCGACAACCCGCAGGCGTGGCGCACGCGGCTGACGTTGACGTTGCCCACGCTCGGCACGGTCGACGCGGATTTGATGCTGCGCGGCTCGCAGTTGCTCGTGCGAGTCCAGGCAAGCGCTGCGGGCGCGGCCAGGCTCGCGACCGGCGGCGCGGCATTCGGGCGCAGGCTCGAGGCGGCGGGCATTGAACTCGCGGGCCTTACCGTACGCGAGATCGGCGGGGCGACGGCCGGTGCCGCGAGCGGCGGCGCGCAGGCCGCGACCTCGGCGTACGCCCGGGCCGCCGCGACCGCAGCCGAAGCGCAAGTTCACGAACCCGCCAGCGGCAGCGATGAATGGGAAGGTGCGCCGCAGGCGGCGGCCGGACAATCGGCGCCGGCGCGCCCGCGTCACTCGCCGCTCGATCGTCTGTTCGACGACCCGTTCGATTGGAGCGGGGCATGAGCCGGACCGCGCGAAAGACGGCGGCGGCGCTCGCCTATGACGCCAAATCCGGCGATAGCGCACCGCGCGTCGTCGCCAAGGGTTACGGGCTCTTTGCCGACATGATCGTGCAGCGCGCCGAGGAAGCCGGGCTTTATGTCCACCGTTCGCCCGAGATGGTGTCGTTGCTGATGCAGGTCGATCTCGACTCGCGCATTCCGCCGCAGCTCTATCAAGCCGTGGCCGAACTGCTTGCCTGGCTTTATCGGCTTGAAAGCGGCGCGGGCGATGCCGAAGAAGCGCCGCCGGCTGCAGCGGCGCAGCCGACAGCGCATCAACCGGGGCCGGTAGACGGCGCACCTCCACCGTACCCGCTGCTACCAAGCGCTTGAGGGGAACGCGAACGCGCGATTCGTTTCTCGCCTCATCGATAACGGCGCGAGCCTTCCTTCGGTGCTGCGCCCGGATGCCCGCGCACGACCTTGACACGGTGATCGTCGCTGCGCTTGGCGAGCCCGCCTGTCAGGATGCGAAGGGCGACGTCTTTCGTGCCGACGCCTTCATGGCTCGTGAGCGGATGAATCTGCATTGCGACATGCCGATATCCGAGCAGCCAATCGATACGAATATCGTTGAGCAACAGCGACTGGGCGAGGTCCTCGAGGAATCTGTCGCGGCCTAGCAGACAGCCGCGCAACGCCAGCAGACCCGCGCGGCGCAATCCGAACTGCTGAAGCCATTGCGCGAAGTCGACGGCTTCATAGCGCGCGCCGTCGAAGGCGGGGCCAAGCGCGCCGCCATGGCTCACGGCAATCACTTTCGTGTTTTCATCGACGATGCTCAGGCAATTGCCGACGAGCGGCACATAGCCTCGGGCAGGCCCCACCGAGAAACACAAGTGCGCGGGAATCGCATAGCGCGCCTTCCATGCGTTGGCGTCCCAGCGGATGTTCCTGTCGCTGGGATCCAGCAAAAGCAGGACGACTTTTTCCCATTTCATCGATTCGAGGCTCCAGTCAGCGGCGTTGCCGGTCGAAGCCTCGTTGAGTGCGTTTCCACGCGGCCTGGGCAACCGGACTCGGCATGCTAAGCACGAGCGGTTGCACGATCCAGGCGATATTTCTCAGAACTCAGTTTCCTGCCGTTGCCCGATTCAGGCCATTCACGCCGTTCAGGCTTTCCACGCCTTCCAGGATTTGGCGCCCTTGCCGGTCGGCGCCGATTCGGCGACCGCGGCATGCTGGACCGAAGGGTCCCCCGGCAGCGGCGCATCGCCCTCGGCGGTGACACCGTCGCCCGACACATGGGCTGCGAAGCGTTTGACGAATTCGTCGGCGACCTTCATGACGGCGCCCCCGTTGCCGTTCGTCGAGCCGCGCGCGACGCATGAGAGCGTAGTGGACGCTTCGCCGTCGGCTTCGAGTTGCAATTGCGCGCTCCCGACCGCGCCGGCCTCGCTGCCGGCTTCGCTTTCGAAACGCAGCGTGCACGCGCGCGGTGCCTCGCTGGGGATCATCCTCATGTGACCGGTAAACCGTGCTTTGACCCCGTCCAGTGATGTATTGACGGCGAATGCGAACGCTTCTTCACCGTCCGCGACGAGATGATCACATCCCGGGATCGATGCGCGCAGGACCTGCGCATCGGTCAGCGCATCCCATGCGCGTTGTGGCGGTACGGGCAGCGTATAGCTGTGCGTCGATTCCATTGCATTGCCTCCCTCGTGAAGGTCCAAAAGGGTGGCCGGCTGCGGCCGGCCGCTTTCATTATGAACCTTGCAGCGCGGGACGGTTCCGCGAATTACAGGGGCGGGTAGGTGCTCCGCTTGGAAACGGGGCGTCGCCCGCCGCCGCGGGCATCAGCGCGGCCGCGGCGCCGGGGCCAGATGCGAGCGCCGGCGCGAATAGCCGAAATAGACGACGAGACCGAGTGCGAGCCAGATCAGGAACGCAGCCCAGGTGACCCACTGCAGGTTCACCATCAAAAACACGCATGCCGCAACGGCCAGGAGCGGCAGCACCGGAACGCCGGGGCAGCGAAACGCACGCGGCAGATGAGGATGGGTGCGCCGCAGGATCAGCACGGCGATCGACACCATCGAGAACGCCGCGAGCGTGCCGATGTTGATGAGCTCGGCGAGCACGTCGAGCGGCACCAGCGCGCCGATCAGCCCAAAGAACAGGCCGACGAGCCAGGTCGTCTTGAACGGGGTCGCGAAGCGCGGATGAACGCTCGAGAGCGATTTCGGCAGCAAACCGTCACGCGACATCGCGAAAATGACGCGTGTTTGACCATAGCTCATGACGAGAATGACGGTGAGCATGCCGAGCACCGCACCGAGATCGATGAAGCCCGCGACCCATTTCTCGCCCGCGACCTGGAGCGCGTAGGAGACCGGATGCGAGACGCCCGCGAACTGCGCCGAGGGCACGATTCCCGTCACGACGGCCGCCACGGCGACATACAGCACGGCGCACACCGCAAGCGACGCGATGATACCGATCGGCAGATCGCGCTTCGGATCCTTGACTTCCTCGGCGGCCGAGGAGACCGAATCGAAGCCGATGAAGGCGAAGAACATCACGGCGGCGGCGCCGAACACGCCGTGCCACCCGTTCGCGAGGAACGGATGCCAATTCGCGGGCTGCACATGAAACGCGCCCACCGCAATGACGGCGAGCACGACAGCCACTTTGATCGCGACCATGGCGTTGTTTACGCGCGTCGATTCGCGCACGCCGACCGACAGCAGCGTCGTAATGACCATCATCACGAGAAAGGCCGGCAGATTGAACAGCGTCACCGCGCCCGGTATGGTTCCTGGCGCCGCGCTGAGCGCCACGGGCAGCTTCAATCCGAAGCCGGCGAGCAGCGATTGCAGGTAGCCCGACCAACCGACCGATACCGCCGAGGTGGCAAGTCCGTACTCGAGCATCAGGTCCCAGCCGATGATCCAGGCCGCGAGTTCGCCGAGCGTCGCGTAGGAGTAGGTGTAGATCGAGCCGGCGACGGGAATCGTCGAAGCGAATTCGGCGTACGCCAGACCTGCCAAGGCGCACGCCACGGCCGCGATCAGAAACGAAATCATCAACGCCGGGCCGGCTTGCACGGCGCCTGTGCCCGTCAGCACGAAAATGCCGGTGCCGATGATGGCGCCGATGCCGAGGAACGTGAGGTCGAGCGCGCCCAGCGCTTTTTTGAGGCCGGTGCGCTCAGCGCCGGCAATCATCTGCTCGACGTTCTTTTTGCGGAAGAGAGACATGGGAGGCGGATCTCCGAAGTGCGGAATGCACCGGCGTGGTGCGCATGCCGGCCATATGGAAAACCCGCAATTCTAGCCGATCAGCCTTGGCCCGATTGGAGATTCGTCAGAAAACGAGAATATTCGCGCCGTCTGGCGCACCTTTGTGGTGCATAGACAGTGGGGCGACAGGTCAGCTGTTCAGGGCCGGATTGAAGTCGACGAGGCGGTTGCTCATCACGTAGTAGGTCAGCTCAGCGTTATTGCGCAGCTTCATTTTTTCGAGCAGCCGGGTACGGTAGACGCTCACTGTTTTGACCGAAAGCGAGAGCGTGTGGGCAATGTCGGTCAGCCGCTTGCCCGAGGCCAGCATGCACAGCGTCTGATACTCGCGGTCGGAAAGCTTTTCGTGCGGAAGCTGATCGCTGTCGAACGAGACGTACTCGGCGAGCGCTTCGGCGAGCGCCGGGCTCACATATTTGCGCCCGGCGGCGACTTGCCGGACCGCGTCGATCATCTGCGCCGCCGTCACCGTTTTCGACAGATAGCCCGAGGCGCCTGCCTTCAACGAGCGCACGGCATATTGATCCTCCCGAAACATCGAGAACATCATGACGGGCGTGCGCGGCGCGCGCCGCTTCATCCGCTTGAGCACCTCGACGCCGTTCATGTCCGGCAACGAAATGTCGAGCAGCACGACATCGAAAGGGGCCCCGGCGTCGACGCCCATCAGCGCCTGCGCGCCGTTGTCGGCCTCCACGACTTCGCGTGCGACACCATGATTGATCAGGAGCTGCCGAACGCCCTGGCGCACGATGGCATGGTCGTCGGCGAGCATGATGCGCAATGTCATGAGCTACCTCGTTGCCAAGCCGAGCACGGCATTCCAGCTGAAACGGGCGCGCACGGTTGTACCGGGGCCAGCGCCCACGCCGACGTCATCGCCTGCGCGTTGCGGCGAAGCACCGGCCTTACCCGCGACGGAACCGCTTGCACGCGTGCCGCGCGTGGCGACATGCAGCGAGCCGTCGAATGCCTCGCAGCGCGCGCGCATGCCCGCAAGGCCGAAACCCACTCTGCGCGTGCCATCGGAGCGTCGGCGGCGCGCGATGCCCCGTCCGTCGTCGCTGACGATCAGCGTCAGATAGCGCGCATCGGTTTCGATTCGCACGTCCGCACACGAAGCGAGTGCATGCTTCGCGACATTGCCGAGCGCTTCTTGCGCCACGCGGAAAACGGCGAGTGCGGCGCTCTGCGGGAGTTGCGTGAGGCGGACATCGGCGGCGCACACGACGCTCGTGCGCAAGCCGGTCCGTTCGGTGAAGGCATGAGTCCAGTGGGCGAGCGCGCCGACGATACCGCCGTCGAAGTGCGGCGCGTGGAGGTCTGAGACGATGCGATGGCTCGCTTCGCAGGCGGCTTCGAGCGAGCGCTGCGCAATGGCGAATGCCTCGCTGGCCGAAACGTCGCGCTTGGCCGTGACGCTCGGTTGCACCCCTGCCAGTGCAAAGCGTGCGGCGGTCAGCTCCGGGCCGACGCCGTCGTGCAGCTCGCGCGCCAGATGCTCGCGGGCAGCTTCGCAGGCCAGGACGAGCTCGCTTGCGAGCTCGCGCAGCCGCTTTTTCAAGGAAACGAGATCTTCCCCGACGGCCGGGGGCGTCGGACTGAGCGCGACTGGCGCCTCGAACGAGGGGACCATCCAGGTATCCATGCTCTCCTCGTCGCGTAGCGAATTGATCGGACGTTCACTCATCGCGGACAAAAACGGTGGCACTGCCAGCTTGTCACACGCGTCGGCGAAGATCCCGACGCCACCGGTAACGCCAGTTACAACCTGTAGCAAGACAATTCCTAATAGAAATCGTTTTCACGCTACGGAAACCGGTCGAGCGGATCATATCCCAAAAATCAGGAAAAGGTCAGACCTGACAAGACTTAGGTGAGGTTCTTCATGTACCAATTGACAATTTGCGCGGCTTGAGATGTAAGACTAATTCCTACGGACAAACTTGTCTGGTCGGGTGTCCAGATGTAACAAAAGTAACGAGCGCTTGGCGAAAAAAAACCGGAGCCTGGGGCTCCGGTTCGTATGGGGGTGACTCCCTTCAGCCGACGAACGCCTTTTCGACGACGTAGTGCCCCGGCTCGTTGTTGCTACCTTCCTTGAAGCCGAGGCTGTCGAGCAGCTCGCGCGTATCGCGCAGCATATGCGGGCTGCCGCAGAGCATGACGCGGTCGTTTTCCAGCGAAAACGGCGGCAGATTCAGATCGCCAAACAGTTTTTGCGTATCGATGAGCTCAGTGATGCGGCCGCGATTGTGGAACGATTCGCGCGTGACCGTCGGGTAATAAATGAGCTTGTCACGGACCAGCTCGCCGATGTGCTCATGCGCCGGCAGGTGCTCCGTGATGTATTCCTTGTACGCAAGCTCGTCCACGAAACGGCAGGTGTGCGTCAGCACGACCTTCTCATAGCGCTCATAGACATCCGGATCCTTGATCAGCGACATGAACGGCGCGAGGCCCGTGCCCGTGGACAGCAGCCAGAGCGTTTTGCCAGGCAGCAAGTTGTCCGTCACGAGCGTGCCCGTCGGCTTCTTGCCGATGAGAACCTGGTCGCCCACCTTCAAATGCTGCAGGCGCGACGTCAGCGGACCGTCCTGCACCTTGATGCTCAGGAACTCGAGGTTCTCCTCGTAGTTCGCGCTCGCCATGCTGTAGGCGCGAATCAACGGCTTGCCGTCGACTTCCAGCCCCACCATCGTGAACTGGCCGTTCTCGAAGCGAAACGAGGTATCGCGTGTGCAGGTGAAGCTGAACAGGGTGTCGGTCCAGTGGTGGACGGAAAGGACGGTTTGCGAGTTGAGATTGCTCATGGCTGCATGGACAAGAACGGAACGGCGTCGCCGGACGCAGAATCCGCTATTTTACCGCGCTTGGCGCCACCGCGCTCGATGCAGGGTTATTGGCCGTTGTCAGCCATCGTGCGACATGCCGCCGCAGCCAGCCGTCCGCACCCCTCAGCCGTCGAGCCGCAGCCGCGCCACGTAGGGCAAGTGATCCGAAAGCCACGCCGTTTCCTGCGTGGGCGCGATCCATTCCACAGGCGTCAACCCGCGCACGAACATCTTGTCGAGCGCGAGCGCCGGCGAAAAAGCGGGAAACGTCCGTGCGGGATGGCCGAGTTCCGTGGCGACTTCGATCAGCCCGTGTTCGCCGAAAAGCGGGATCGAATCGCTGCGCCAGTCGTTGAAATCGCCCGCCAGCACGAGCGGCCCGTCCGGGGCCTCGCGCGCAATCCAGTGCGCGATCCAATGCATCTGGCGCAGGCGCGCCGAGCGCGTGAGCGCCAAATGCGCGCACAACAGCGTCACCGAGCGGCCCGCGACCGAAGCGCGCGCCACGAGCAGCCCGCGCTTTTCGAAGCGATGCGCGGAAATGTCCCAGCGTCCGCCCAGATCGAGCGGATGCGGCGAGAGGATCGCGTTGCCATGGCGCCACGATGGTTTGAACACGTTCGGGCCCAGCGCGATGTCGAGCTCCAGCGCATGCGCCAGCTCCGTGGCCTGGCATTCCCAGACGTCGGAGAGCGGCTCGTGCACGGGCGCGCCGAAGCTCGTCGCGAGGACCGGGCCGGGCATGCGGCGCGCCATCGCTTCTTGCAGAAAATAAGCATCGGCATGCGTCGATTCGACCCAGCGCTGCATGGCTTTCCATGCGGTGAAGCCAAGCGGCGAGCGCCCTTTGTGCAGATTCCAACTGACCGCGACGAACTCCTTGCTCGCAGTTGCCGCGGCCTCGCGTAACAGTTCTTCGGGATTTCGCATTGCGCGCCGTTCCTGCTTGTCGATTGCCGTCAATGGGGAGCCACGTTCGCGCTCACGCGATACACGAGCGTCGGATGCGCCGCGACGATCGTCCAGTTCACCGATTGGCCCGGAACGACGACGAGGCCAGGATGATTGGCCGCGATGCGCCGCGGTTGCGGCGGCAGCGCGCAGCCCTCCGGCGTCCGTTGCGCTGTCTCGTCCTCGATCGTTTCCTGGGCGTCGATGGCCAGCGTGATACCGGACAATTCAGCGGCGATCGGCGAAATCGTCAGCGTGCGCGCAAGATCGATGCGCGCATCGGGTTGCTGCTTGCAACCGATAGCGTGCACGACCTCATGGTGATGAGTGGCGGTGACCGCCTGGCCGACGGCCGTCGTGCCTTCGAACGTGTCGACGATGCGGCCGTCGCTCAATACCTCCAGGCGCCAGTGTACGGGGATGGGCTCGGCCGGCGCGGCGGCGGGGCCGGGTGGCTGCGAGGGCACAGGTCCGGGCGCGGGAACGGTTGCCGGCGCGGGAACGGTAGTCGGCGGCGGGACGGTTGCGGGCGCCGGCACCGTTGCCGGTGCGGGCGGCGCACTTTGCGCCGGCAGTTGCGTTGCAGTTTGTGCAGCCGCCGGGAGTGAAGCGCAGCACAAAGCGCATGACAAGAGCGACAACGAAGCGTACTTCAGCCAGGCCGCCATACCGTTTTTGCATCCCATTCGAAAACTCTCCTTCGCGCCCCTTTTGTTGCCCGAAGCGCAAGCGCTCATCTTACGCCTATGGCATTCGCGGCGATTCCGGCGTCTATTAGCAGCAACGGGCGCTGGCTGCTTGCTTTGCGCACGGAACTTGCATCGCTACACTGGAATCGTTGTGAAACTAGCAAGCGAAATGCGCGCCGCCTTCAGGGCGCCGATGTTCCGGGGGACGACCCAAGACCGACGGCGGCGGGCAAATTCGCAAGGGTGAGGTGAGCGATGACGACAGCCATGGTCAAGCACGAACTTGCGGTCGCCTCGTTCAGCAAAGTCTACGACCTCGATCAAGTCGAGACCGCGCTGAACGAATTGGGAGAGAGCGCCAACGAAGCATTGCGTACGACGTACGAGAAGATGTTGAAGATCGGCAATATGCGCTTTTGCGTAAAGCCGAACCGAATGCCATCGATCGACGCGCTGCTCGACACCTTGCCGAATTTCGCGGAGCCGCTCGAAGACGTGAGGCGGCAAATTGCGCTTTGCATCGAGACGGAGGACCGGCTCGAACTGATGCCGATCTTGCTGCTCGGGGATCCGGGCATCGGCAAGACCCATTTCGCGAAGGCGCTCGCGCGCCTTTTCGGCACCGCTTACCAGTACGTGGCGATGAGCTCGCTCACGGCGGGCTGGATTCTTTCGGGGGCCTCATCTCAATGGAAGAACGCCAAGCCCGGCAAGGTCTTCGAGGCGCTCGTGAACGGCAGCTATGCGAATCCCGTCATCGTGGTCGATGAGATCGACAAGGCCAACGGCGACTCGCAATACGACCCGCTCGGCGCGCTCTATGCGTTGCTCGAACATGAAACGGCGCAAGCGTTCATCGATGAATTCGCCGAAATTCCAATCAACGCCGCTCAGGTGATCTGGGTGGCGACGGCCAACGACGACCGCAGCATCCCCGAGCCGATCCTGAGCCGGATGAGCGTCTACGAGATTACGCCGCCGGATCGGGCGGGCGCGCGGCGCATTGCACAAGCCATTTACGACGAGATCCGCTGCACGCATGCCTGGGGGCAGCGCTTTCCGTCCGAGCTTGGCGACGATGCGCTCGATGCGCTGACGCAGGCCTCGCCGCGCGACATGCGCCGTGCGATCTTGCAGGGGTTCGGCGCGGCGCGCATCGATGGGCGCGATGCGATCCGCGCCGACGATATCCGGCTAGACCGCAGCACGCGCCGACGTCCGATCGGCTTTTGAGTCCGACGCTCGGCGGCACACGGTCGCGCACGTGCCGCGCGTCGTACAATCGCCGGAACGAGGCACATCGGCGGCGGTGTGCGGTCATTGGAAAGCGCCTGCGTCACCGGGCCCATTCGCGAACGTGTAGTAGGTGCGAACGAGCCTTGGGCGGGCGGCGGCGGAAGACATGGACCAGATCGAGTGTGTGGTAATCGGCGCCGGCGTCGTAGGTTTGGCGGTGGCGCGCGCGCTTGCGCAACGCGGTCGCGAAGTCATCGTGCTCGAGGCGACGCAAGCCATCGGCACGGGTACGAGCTCGCGCAACAGCGAAGTGATTCACGCCGGGCTCTACTATCCGCGCGGCTCGCTGAAGGCAACGCTATGCGTGCGCGGGCGCGAAATGCTTTACGAATACTGCGAAGAACGCGGCGTGCCGTATCGGCGCTGCGGCAAGTTGCTCGTGGCCACCGCGCGCAATCAATTGCCTCAGCTCGCGGCGCTCGCCGCGCGCGGCAAGGAAAACGGCGTACTCGACCTGATGCGGCTCACGGGGCATGAGGCGCAGGCGCTCGAGCCGGCCCTCGAATGCGTGGAAGCCGTGTTTTCGCCGCAAACGGGCATCGTCGATAGCCACCAGTTGCTGCTTGCGCTCCAGGGCGACGCCGAGCGCGATGGCGCCGTTTGTGCGTTTCATGCGCCGGTGGAATCGATCGAGGCGCAAGCCGGGCGCTTTATCGTGCAAGTGGGCGGGCCGTCGCCAAGCGTCTTGTGCGCGACCACGCTCGTGAACAGCGCCGGGCTGCATGCCAATGCGCTCGCGCGCAAGATCCGCGGTCTCGATGCGCGCCACGTCCCGCCGCTTTACTTCGCGCGCGGCTGCTACTTCAGTATTCCGGGGCGAGCGCCGTTCTCGCGGCTCATCTATCCGATGCCCAACGACGCGGGGCTCGGTGTCCATCTGACGCTCGATCTGGGCGGGCAGGCGCGCTTCGGTCCCGATGTCGAGTGGGTTCAATCGATCAATTACGACGTCGACCCGAGCCGCGCCGAGAACTTTTATTCGGCGATTCGGGAATACTGGCCCGCGCTGCCGGACGATGCGCTGCAGCCCGCTTATGCGGGCATCCGGCCGAAGCTGTCGGGTCCCGGCGAACCCGCGGCGGATTTCGTCATCCAGGGGCCCGCGGCGCATGGCGTGCGGGGGCTCGTGAATCTGTTCGGCATCGAATCGCCGGGCCTGACCGCTTGCCTCGCGATCGCCGCGCGCGTGTCCGATATCGTCGGCCGAACCTGAATCCTCGCGCGGGCGGCGCGCGTCGCCCCTGCGGCCCACTTCGGCATAAACCCTGATCTCGGGTATGCCCCGCATCGCACGGGAAAGCGTCCGCTTCGTTGTATGCTGCCAGTGCTGTCATTAGAGCAGCCGCCCGAAGTGGTTCATTACAACTATGGAGAGTCCCCTGATGAAATCATCCCGTCGTACGTTTTTGATCACGAGTCTCGGCGCCGCTTCGGCGCTCGCGCTGTCGCGTCAGGCATTGGCGGATGCAGCGAAGGTCACCGAAAGCGATCCCACGGCTCAGGCGCTTGGCTACAAGGAAGATGCAACGAAGGTGGACAAGGCCAAGTATGCGAAATACAAGGCCGGCGAGGAATGCGATAACTGCAGTTTCTTCCAAGGCAAGCCGACGGACACCTATGCGCCCTGTCCGATGTTCGGCGGCAAGCAAGTCCACGGCAAAGGCTGGTGCAGCGCCTATAACAAGAAGGCCTGAGAACCCGGCCCGAACCGATGGGCGGCGCTCCCGACGGGCGGGGCGCGGCCCGGAGGCACCGCGCGCATCGTGCGGACCGTTGCCGCTCTCGCGGGCCGTCGACGGTGCCGGCATGGCCTTTCTCGCAGGCCGTTTCGGCACCGCACGCGACTAGGTTTGCGTGGCCAGGAACGTCATCGTCCGGCCCAGCGCGAGCGCCGAAGCGCGCTGATCGTACGAGCTGCGATCGGTGCAATTGAACCCATGGCCCGCGCCGGGATAGACGTAGAGCGCCGCATTCGGCTTGCCGGCGAAGCGCGCCTCGATCTGTCGAATCGCATCAATCGGAATCGAGTGGTCCTGATCGCCGAAATGAAACAGGATCGGCACATCGATGTCGTCCGCGCGGTCGAGTAGTTTCTGGATTCCACCGCCGTAATAGGCCACCGCCGCGTCGACTATCCCTTGCGCTGCCATCCGGTAAGTGAGTTGCCCGCCGATGCAGTAACCCACAGCGGTGACAGATCCGCTCAATTCCTGGCGAGCTTTCAACGCGCGCACGCCCGCGCCGAGATCGGCCACCGTCCGATCGAGGTCGAGCGACTTGAGCAGCGACATGCCTTTTTCCCGGCCCGGGCCGTCGTAGTTGAGTTCGATGCGTCGCTCGGTGCGCCAGAACATGTCCGGCGCGAGCGCGACATAACCCGCGAGCGCGTATTGCTCGACCACGGAGCGGATGTGTCCATTGACGCCGAAGATCTCCTGCACGATCAGCACGCCGGGGCCGCGGCCGGCTCTCGGTAGCGCCAGGTAGCCGTCGAACCGCTGGCCGTCGTCGCTTTCGATTTCGATCCACTGGGAAGTCACCGTCATCGTCATTTCCTCATTTCAACGTTCGTCTTCATCGTTTCAACGCCTGCCGGCTTGACGCAACCGCTAACGCCGCACGGCTCCGAGTTTGGCACTAATCGCCGCGGCTCGCTGAACGCGCTTGTCGACGGTCCGCCTCGCCATGCTTCTTTCGTTTCACCATCTCGGCCGTCTACCGTTCTTGTTTCTGGATCAAAACGATCTCGATTATTCATTTTTCGCGAAGACCACGCGCGCGTAGAGTGAGCCCATCGCGCCGGCCTATGCGTCCTATGCGTCGTAGCGCATTGAAACCTGAAAGGAATCGACCATGAATATGCCGCGTTATCCGTCGTCGCTTGCCGAGCGTTTCGATTTGCGGTTGCCGGTGGTTCAGGCACCGATGGCCGGTGCATCGAATCCCGCGTTCGTCGCCGCGGCCTGCAATGCCGGGGCACTCGGCAGCCTCGGTGCTTCGGGCATGTCGCCCGAGAAGCTTGCCGCTGCTGTCG
>Ga0209672_100509_pt1 | contig 21444 bp, 18 predicted proteins | sample AraplaCol_mMS_r2_FD_184273 | JGI IMG/M metagenome (GOLD analysis project Ga0209672, IMG submission 184273) | Arabidopsis root microbial communities from North Carolina, USA - plate scrape CL_Col_mMS_r2 (SPAdes) (version 2) | ecosystem: Host-associated > Plants > Roots > Endosphere | place: USA...
CAGGGCGCGCACCAGCGCCGTCTTGCCGTGGTCGATATGGCCCGCCGTGCCTACGATCATGGAGCGTGCTTGGCGTCGGCGGGGAGCTGGGCGAGTGCATCGAGGAACGCGCTCTCGTCCTGTTCTGCCAGACAGCGCAGGTCCAGTCGCAAGGCACCTACCGCCACACGACCGATGATGGGCCGCGGCAGCGCACGCAACGCAGCGGTCACGCGCTCCAGCGCGCTTTGGCTGCCTCGTGCACGGATCACCAGGGATGCGCTGGTCAAGGTATCCAGCGGCAAGGCGCCGGAACCGACCTGGCTGAGGCAGTCCTCGACGTCCACGGCAAAGGCGTCGCCCAGGCGCTCTGCCACGGGGCCCGACAAGCGCTGCGCCTGTGCCTGGATATCGGCCTGCAGGCGTGCGAGAAAGCGCAGCGTCGGCAGCCGTTCGGCCACTCGATCCGGATCGTGATAAAGCTTGAGCGTGGCCTCGATCGCCGCCAGGCGCAGCTTGTCTACGCGCAGTGCACGCTTGAGCGGATTGCGGTTGATCTGTTCGATCAGCGCACGGTCGCCGACGATGAAGCCGGCCTGCGGGCCGCCCAGCAATTTGTCGCCGGAGAAGGTGACCAGTCGCGCGCCCTCGGCTACTGCCTCGCGCACCGTGGGTTCCTTGGCCAGACCATAGTGCGACAGATCCACCAGGCTGCCGGAGCCCAGGTCGTTCAGCAGCGGCACGCCGGCGGCATCGGCGATGCTTGCCAGCTCGGCGGCGCCTACTTCGGCGGTGAAGCCCTGGATGCGGTAATTGGAGGTGTGCACCTTGAGCACGATGCCAGTGCGCGGGTTGAGCGCACTGCGATAGTCGGCGGCATGGGTGCGGTTGGTGGTGCCCACTTCCACCATGTGCGCACCGGCGCGCGCCATGATGTCCGGCATGCGGAAGGCCCCACCGATCTCGATCAATTCGCCGCGCGAAACCACCGCGTCGCGGCCTAGCGCAAACGTGTTGAGGCAAAGCAGCACGGCGGCCGCGTTGTTGTTCACCACGGTGGCGTCTTCGGCGCCGGTCAGGCTGCACAGCAGGGAGCGTAGATGCTCGTCGCGGTCGCCACGGCCGCCTTCGTCCAGGTCGTATTCGAGCGATACGGGGTGACGCATCGCGTCCACCGCGGCATCGATCGCCGCCTCGGCCAGCAGCGCGCGGCCGAGATTAGTGTGCAGCACGGTGCCGGTGAGGTTGAACAGCGGGCGCAGGCCGGGCGGGCGGGCGTCAAGCCAGGCACCGGCGCGCTGCGCGAGTTCGTCGGCGCCGGGTGCGGTGCCGGGAGCGGCGCGCAAGGCGGCGCGCGCGTCGTCGATCATGCGGCGGATGGCGTCGGTGGTCGCCACGCGTCCGTGCTGTTCCAGCAACAGCGCCGCTTCCGCCGTTGCCAGCACGGTGGCAACCGCCGGTAGTTGACGCAGCGAGACGACATCAGGTTCCGCCATGGCGCTTATCCAGTGACATCGGCAGGCACGATCACGTGCATGCGAATGATGGCTAGGTTGTCCCTATGCTGCGGGGCGCGCTGAAGCCGGTCAAGGCGCATCGTCACCGCCGCGTGCACATCGGGTTCACGAACGAACATGGCTATGGCGTCCGCTAGGGTGACATTGGCCCCATGACGTAGCATGCTCACTCGCGCGACTGCACCGCAGCCGCGATGGGCTTGCCCCTGCACAGTGCGTCCGGCCTGTGGCAGAGGTGGCAATGGCGTGCCCTGTCAGGGCCGTGATGTCACGACTGTTCGTGGGGATGTCCATGTCTGCCACCGTTCAAACAACGCGCCACGTCCGCTGGTTCGTATTCCTGTTGCTGGCGATCGCCGGCCTGTTCTATGTGAAGTGGCATCCGTATTACGGGCGCGCCTTTGTCGCGGCGTCCCAGCATTCGATCGGCCACTCGATCCTGATGGGTGACCAGGCCAGCGCACCGGCGCCGTCCTGGAGTGCCGCGCTCGGCTATGCGCTCGCTTATGGCAAGGCCATCTGGCAGGCGATGGTGCTGGGTTTGCTGCTGGGCTCGGGCGTGCAGGCCTTGCTGCCGGTGCGCTGGGTGGAGCGCGTGTTGGGCCGTCACGGCTTCGGCAGCGTGCTGGCCGGCGGGCTGTTGTCGGTACCGGGCATGATGTGCACCTGCTGCGCCTCGCCGGTGGTGGTGGGCCTGCGTGCGCATCGGGCGACGCCAGGTGCGTCCGTCGCGTTCTGGTTGGGCAATACGATGTTGAATCCGGCGACGCTGATCTTTACCGGCTTCGTGCTCGGCTGGTATTGGACCGGACTGCGACTATTGCTGAGCGTGCCGATGGTGTTCGGACTGGGCTATCTGGCCAACCGGATGTCGACGCCGGGCGCGGATGTGCCGATCCCCGCGCTGCCGCTGGAATCCGAGCCGGTCTCTTGGGGCGAAACCTTGAAACGCTGGGCACGCATCTTCGTGCGCATGACGGTGCGGCTGATACCCGAATACGTGGTGATCGTCTTGCTGTTGGGCGCAGCGCGTGCCTGGATGTTCCCGCATGTCGGGCCGGAAATCGGCAATCAGTGGTACTGGATCGCGGCACTGGCCGTGGCCGGCATGTTGTTCGTGATCCCCACCGCGGGCGAAGTGCCGATCGTGCAGGCCATGTTGGCGCTGGGCATCGGCGCCGGACCCGCGGCGGCCTTGATGATGACCTTGCCGCCGGTCAGCCTGCCCTCGCTGGTGATGGTCGGGCGATCGTTCAACCTGCGCTTGCTGCTGACGCTGGCGGCAGCCGTGGTCGGCTTCGGTATCCTGGCTGGTGCGCTGGCATCAGGGCTGGGCCTGCACTGATACAGGCGACTGCGGTGGCTAGTCGGCCACCGCTTCGCCATCGCCCACCAGCAGCAACGGGTTGGGCGCATGGCGGGCAAAGCCGGCTTCGGTGACCAGGATATCCAGGCCCAGCGAGGCGAGATCGTCCGCATACGGATCGACCTGCGTGTCCTTCAGTTGGTAAAGGACCTTGGCGTAGGTATGGCATTCGGCGCAGGTCTCGGCCTTGACGATGCCGGGGTCGTCTTCGATGCCTTGCAGGAACAGCTTGCGCGTACCACCGCAGGTGACGCAGACCGCACGCATATGGTTCCACGCGGTGGAGCACATCGAGCAGTACAGATAGCGCGTGCCGGGCGTCACGCCGATGGCGGTGATCACGCCCGATACCGAGGGCGAGCCGCAGCATGGGCAGAGCGCGCGCTCTTCCAGCAGGCGCAGATCCTCGGCCCGCAGGCGCGCTGCCGAGCCGGTGAAATACGCCTGCAGTGCGGCGGCGACGAACACCACCGCGCCAACTTCGGCAGCATCCAGTTCGCCACGCAGGAAATGGTCGGCCAGCTCATCCAGCGTGGCGGCGTCGCTGCGTTGCAGTTGTTCGATCGCGTGTACGGCGGCGGGTGGCAGACCGCTGCGATCGATGCGTTCAAGCAAGAGCATCAGTCCCGCGCGCCAGGAGGCGTCGCGCCGATGGCCGTCCGCGGCCAGCGGCGGCAGGCGCGCTTCCACGGCCTGGGTCACCCATGCGGCACTGAGCTCCGCCGCAGGCGTCAACGTGGTTGCCACCTCATGCTGCGCTTGCGAAAGCATGGCCATGAACTGCAGCCACGCTTGCATCGGATGCCCGTCCGCCAGTTGCTGCAGACGCTTTGCCGTCGCTGCAAAGCGCCTGGCTGGATCCGCCAGCACGATCGGATCGGGCGAACGCACGCCAGCGTGCTGCGGGCCGGTCCATTTGCCCTCGGGCGGTGCACCAGCCTGCTTCATGGACGCTTCCTGATGCTGTTCTTGTCGCTCTGGCCGGATGCCAGCTCCCACAGCCACTTGCGATGATGGCGCCAGGCCCAGCCCGGCGTCACATAACCCTGCGTCATCGCACGCACCGAGTGACGCACCCAGATGCCGGCGTAGACGTGGATGATCCAGATGATGATGGCAAGGAACGCCGCAGTGCTATGGATCAGCACGGCCGCGCGCTGCACTGGGATCGAGGTGGCTTCGCCGAAATACACCTCCCAGATCACCAGGCCCGTGAGGAACAAGGTGGGAATCAGCAAGGTCATCGACCAGAACACCAGCTTCTGGCCGGCGTTGTTGTGGCCCACGGCAGGGATATGTTCTTCGTCGTCCTCGACCACGGCCGGGATCGCCTTCATCCAGGTCGTGTCCTCTTTGTGCCAGAGGTTCGCGCGCCAGAACTGCACGATCATCCCGATATAGCTCAGCATCAAGATGCAGCCTATCCAGGGATGGATCGCGCGCGTCCACTGGCCACCGCCAAACAGATTGGACAGCCAGAACATGATCGGATGAAACATCGACAGGCCCGACAGCACCATCAAGGTAAAGCAGATGGCATTGATCCAGTGGTTGACCCGCTGGGACGTGGTGTAGCGGACAATGACGGTCCTGGGCCGGTTCATGGCGTCTTCTCCGCGGCATCCTCCAGCACGCGCTCGCCCTGCACCTCATCCTCTTCGGTCACTTCATTGGGACCCTTCACGATGTAATGGAAGAAGCCCACCACCGCGGCCAAGGCGATGCCCACCATCGCCAGCGGTTTGGCAATGCCTTTCCATGCTTCCACGGCGGCGCTGATGTGCGGATTGTCGGGCAGGCCCGAATACAGCGAGGGCTTGTCGGCGTGATGCAGCACGTACATCACGTGGGTGCCGCCTACTTCCGGCGGATCGTACAGGCCGGCCTTTTCGAATCCGCGCGACTTCAGGTCGACGATGCGCTCACCCGCCCAATGCGCCATGTCGGTCTTGGTACCGAACATGATGGCGCCGGTGGGGCATGCCTTGACGCAGGCCGGCTCCAGGCCCACGGCGACGCGATCCGAACACAGCGTGCACTTGTACGACTTGTGGTCCTTCTTGCTGATGCGCGGAATATCGAACGGGCAACCCTTCACGCAGTAGCCGCAGCCGATGCATTTGTCGCTGATGAAATCGACGATGCCGTTGGCGTATTGCACGATCGCGCCCGGCGCCGGGCACGCCTTGAGGCAGCCGGGATCTTCGCAGTGCATGCAGCCATCCTTGCGGATCAGCCATTCCAGGTTGCCCTCCTCGTTCTCGTATTCGGCAAACTTCATCAACGTCCACACATCGGGACTCAAATCATTGGGGTTCTGATAGGACCCCTCGAAATGGCCGATTTCCTGGCGCAGGTTGTTCCACTCCATGCACGCCGACTGGCAGGCCTTGCAGCCGATGCAGCGGGTCACATCGATGAGCTTGGCCACCTGCTCCTCGGTGCTGCGCGCCATCGGCGGCGTCATCGTGGAGGCGGAGCGCCGGATGTAATCTTGCGATTGCAGATCGGACATGACGGCTTCCTCAGGCGGCGACCGGTGCGCTGGTCTTTTCGATGTTGACCAGGAACGCCTTGAACTCCGGCGTCTGCGTATTGGCGTCGCCCACGGACGGCGTCAGCGTGTTGGCCCCGTAGCCCTTCCTGGCCTGGCCGGTGAAGCCCCAGTGCAAGGGCACGCCGATCACATGGGTCGGTTTGCCGTCCACGGTCATCGGCTTGATGCGCTTGGTGACATAGGCTTTGCAAATCACCTCGCCGCGCTTGGACGAGACCTTCACCCAACCGCCTTGCTCGATGCCCTTCTCCTTGGCCAACACCTCGCCGATCTCGATGAATTCCTCCGGCTGGAGGATCGCGTTGATCAGCGCGTGTTTGGTCCAGAAGTGGAAGTGCTCGGTGAGGCGATACGTAGTGGCCACATAGGGGAAGTTCTTTGGACTGCCAAACGCGGCGCGGTCATCGGCGAACACGCGAGCAGCCGGGTTGTTCTGCACCTTGGGATGCAGTGGGTTCTCCACCGGCGATTCCAGCGGCTCGTAGTGCTCGGGGAATGGCCCCTCCGCCATCAGCTTGCGGGCGAACAGTCGGCCCAGGCCTTCGTCGTTCATGATGAAGGGACTCGCGCCGGCCGACGGGGCCAGGGTGGGCGTGTAGTCGGGCACATCGATGCCCACCCAGCGTATGCCGTTCCACGAAATGACCGGCTTGGCCGGGTTCCATGGTTTGCCTGCGGGATCGGCACTGGCACGGTTGTACAAGATGCGACGGTTTGCCGGCCACGCCCACGCCCAGTTCGGCGCGATGCCTTGCTCGCGTGGATCGGTGGCGTCGCGCCGCGCCATCTGGTTGCCCTTCTCGGTAAACGAGCCGGAGAAAATCCAGCAACCGGATGAGGTCGTGCCATCGTCGCGCAGCTGTCCAAAGCCATCGAGCAAGGTACCGGCCTTGGTCACGGCGCCGGAGGTCGCATCGGTGAGATCGGCCAGGGCGCGACCATTCATTTCCTTCGCCAGCTCTTCCGGGTCTGGACTCAGCGGATCGGTGTATTTCCAGGTGAGGTTGAGCAGCGGATCGGGGAAGGCGCCGCCTTCCTTGCGATACAGCTCGCGCAGACGATGGTAGATGCCGCTCATGATCCAGATGTCGGACATGGCATCGCCCGGACCTTCCGCCGCCTTCCAGTGCCACTGCAGCCAGCGCGCCGAGTTGACCAGCGAGCCGTTTTCTTCGGCGAAACAGGTCGTGGGCAGCTGGAAGACTTCGGTCTGGATCTTCGCCGAGTCGGCCGGGTTCTGCGGGCCGAAGTCCTGCCAGAAACGCGAGGTCTCGGTATCCAGCGGGTCCATCGTCACCAGGAACTTCAGCTTGCTCAAACCACGGCGGATCTTGCCGCGATCGGGAAACGCCTGCAGCGGATTGAAGCCCTGGCAGATGTAACCGGTCATCTGGCCGGCGTTCATCATCTCGAACGCCTTGATGATGTCGTACAGCGGGACGTCGAGCTTGGGCAGCCAATCGAACGCCCAGTTGTTTTCCTGCGTGGCGGCATCGCCGTAGAACGCCTTCATGAAGCTCACGAACAGCTTGCGGGTATTCTGGTAATAGCTGATCTGGCCCGGACGCAAGGGTTTGAACTGACGGGTCGACATGTAGATGTCGAAATCCGTTTCCTTGTCGGTGGGCAGATTCATATAGCCCGGCATCTGGTTGGACAGCAGGCCGACGTCGGTCAAACCCTGGATGTTGGAATGCCCGCGCAAGGCATTCATGCCGCCGCCCGCCACGCCGATATTGCCCAGCAGCAGCTGGATCATCGCCATATTGCGGATGTTCTGCGCGCCCACCGAGTGCTGCGTCCAGCCGAGCGCAAACAGGCTGGTCATCGCCTTGTCGGGCGCACACGTGCTGGCGATCAACTCGCACACATGCAGGTACTTGTCCTGCGGCGTGCCGGTAATGCGCGACACCATCTCCGGCGTGTAGCGGGAGACGTGATGCTTGAGCAGGTTGATGACGCAACGCGGGTCCTGCCAGGTGTCGTCGGCCCGCGCGAAGCCATCCTTGTCCAGGTCGTAGTCCCAGGTGGACTTGTCGTAGGTACGCGTTTCCTCGTTGTAGCCGGTGAACAGGCCATCCTGGAAATCGAAACCGTCCTTCACGATCAGGCTGGCGTTGGTATAGGAGCGCACGTACTCATGCTGGATCTTGTCGTGCTCCAGCAAATAACGGATCACGCCATTGAGAAAGGCGATATCGGTGCCCGGGCGGATCGGCGCGTAGTAATCGGCCACCGAGGCCGTGCGCGTGAAGCGCGGATCGACCACGACGAGCTTGGCGCCGTTCTCGATCTTCGCCTCGATCACCCATTTGAAGCCGCACGGATGCGCTTCGGCAGCGTTGCCACCCATGACGATGACGACATTGGCGTTCCTGATGTCCTGCCAGGTGTTGGTCATTGCACCGCGACCGAATGATGGGGCCAGACTGGCCACCGTCGGTCCGTGTCAGACACGCGCCTGGTTGTCGAACACCACCATGCCGAGCGAGCGAACCACCTTCCAGGTCAGGTAGGAGGTTTCGCTGGACGACGCCGACGCCGCCAGCATGCCCACGCTGGTCCAGCGGTTGACGGTGTCGCCCTTGGCGTTCTTCGCGATGAAGTTCTTGTCGCGATCGTCCTTCATCAAACGCGCGATGCGATCGAGCGCAAAGTCCCAGGACACCACTTTGAAATCGGTGGCGCCGGGCGCGCGGTAACGCGGCTCTTTCAGTCGCGTGGGCGCATGCACAATGTCCAGCAGTGCCGAACCCTTCGGGCACAAGGTACCGCGATTGACCGGGTGATCCGGATCGCCTTCGATATGGATGATGTTGGACAGCGCGTTCTTGGCGCGATCACCCATGCTGTAGATGAGGATGCCGCAGGCCACTGAGCAATACGTGCAGGTGTTGCGTGTTTCAGTGGCGTGGGCAAGCTTGAAAGGTCGAACGGCGGCGGCTTGCGCCACCCCCGATTCGCCAAAGCCCAGCACGCCGAGGCTGGACGCAGCCAACCCCAAGCCTGTGAACTTGATGAACTCGCGGCGAGTCATTGGCATCGCGTTGCGCTCCCGGAAATCTGGCTGGACCAACCGCCCAAACTAGGGCGTCGACGTGGCTCGAAAACTCCGTGGCGACGACGGGAATGAACCCGTCATCTGCTCAAAAAGGTAGCACAGATCTCAGCGTCTGCGGAGTCGGTTTTCTTGCGATTTCGCCTTGCGCGTGCGTGCCTTTCCAAGCGTGCAGGCTGCCGCGTTGTCTTAGACGAAAGTATGATTTCCGGCGGGCCGAAAGACCGCGCCGATCACGCTTTCGTCACGCCCCCCGTGGACTACGGATGGGGATCGCTGGTGACCGCGGGCACGCGCGGCAAGGGCAGCGCCGGCGCGTCGCCGCCGTCGAAATAATCCAGTCGCGTGACCTCGCCTGCCGCGTCGCGCACCGGCACGAAGTAACTGAGTTCGTCGGGCACGAAATAGAGCTTTCCATCGGCGGTCACCTGCATCGGCACCGCATGGCGACCGGTGCGTTGGGCGTAGAGCTGGTGATCCTGGACCGACAACGTCTGCACGGTAGCGCTGTCAATGCGATAGCTGCCCGCCAAGGCTGCCAGCGTGGCATCGGACGGCGTGACAGCCACCGGCGCCGCATACGGCTGCCCCAGCGCGATGGCGGCCAGGCGACGACCCATGGTGCGGGCATCGAAATTGTCATCATTAGCCAGCACGATCACTGTCACATCCTGCTTTGGCAGGTACGCCACGGCGGAAGCGAAGCCGTCGATCTGTCCGGTATGCCCCACCATGTCGCTGCCGCGCACATGCCAGAGGTACATGCCCATGCCGTAGGGATGGGCGACGCCCGGCATGGCCGGCGTGATCATCATCTGGAAGTCCTGCGCGCTGATGACGCGCCCATGCGTCAATGCGCGCATCCAGCGCAGCAGATCGTCCGCCGTGGCGACCAGGCCGCCCGCCGCTGCGGGAATGCTCATGCTGATAAACGACGCATTCTTTACCTGGTGTGCCGGGTTATCCGTCGTATAGCCGGCAACGCGCCCCGGCATGACCACGGCATTGTCACCGTAGCGGATATGTTGCAGGCCCAAGGGCTCCAACAAAAGCTGGGTCATCGCCACGTGCCAGGGGTGGCCGGTCACCTTCTCGACCACGGCGCCGAGCAAGATGTAGCCGCCGTTCGAATACTGCTGCTGCGCGCCCGGCGCAAAGCTGGGCGTGCGCTTGCGGATTTCGTCGATGAGGGTGGCCGTGTCCACATCGCGCTTCATGAAACCGGGCTGCGGGTCCTTGGTCTTGTCGGAAATGCCGGCCGTGTGTTGCAACAGTTGCCGCAGCGTGATGTTGCCTGCGTTGGGGATGTCGGGAAGATACGTCGCGAGCTTGTCGTCCAGCGACAGCTTGCCCATCTCGGCCAGCTTGATCACCGTGGCGGCGGTGAACATCTTGGTGACTGACGCAATGCGCAGCACCTGATCCGGATCGAGCGGCACGCCCAGTTCGATGTTGGCAAGACCGGTCGCACCGCGATACACGATGGTGTCGCCCTTGGCGATCACCGCCACGACACCCGGGCCGTTCTTGATCGACGCACTCTCCAGCGCCGCTTGCGCCGCTTTTGCCAGCGGTGTATCCGACGCTGGAGATGGGGCGGCAGTCGCTGTCAGCGAGAACACCAGGGCGAACACGGCCAGACCGATACGCACGCGCATTCCCGTCTCCTTATGGGCACCCGGACACAGCGTCCATCCACCAGCGCGCGAAGGTATGACAGCGCGCCGCTGTCTCGCAACTGTTCTCGAAGTAATGGCGATGTGGCTCAACTTCTTTCGATGTGTCGCGTCAAGCACATGCAAAAAGTCGACCCGCCACGCCTGAGTTCGCCTTACTCTCACGCAGGCTTGCCTGCAACGAGCGCAAAATGCAGGCTTATCGCAACACCTTGTATCCCTACGTGAGCTCAGGAATATCCATGAAACTAGGCATGATCGGTTTGGGCAGGATGGGAGCCAACATGGCTCAGCGCTTGATGAAGGGCGGGCATCAGATCGTGGGCTTCGATCCGCAAGCCGCGGCGCGCAAAGCGCTCGAAGACAACGGCGCGCAAACAGCCGAATCGCTTGCGGCCCTGGTCGCCGCCCTGCCCGCGCCGCGCACGCTATGGCTGATGGTGCCCGCCGGCGACATCACCGATGCCAGCCTCGACGCATTGCTGCCGCTGCTCGCCGCGGGCGACACCATCATCGATGGCGGCAACTCCTATTACAAAGACACGCTGCGTCGTGCGCAGCGTTTCGCCGAGCAAGCCATCGCTTATGTCGACTGCGGCACCAGCGGCGGCGTCTGGGGGCTGGCTGAGGGCTACAGCCTGATGATCGGTGGCGAGGAGGCAGCGGTGGAGCGTCTGCGGCCGATCTTCGAATCATTGGCGCCGGCCAAGGATCAGGGCTGGGCGCGTGTCGGTCCGGTGGGTTCGGGCCACTTCACCAAGATGGTTCACAACGGCATCGAGTACGGCATGATGCAGGCCTATGCTGAAGGCTTCTCCATCCTGCGGCACAAGGCGGAATTCGAACTCGACCTGCAGCAGGTTGCCGAGATCTGGCGCTATGGCAGCGTAGTGCGTTCATGGCTGCTGGATCTCACCGCCGATGCGTTGAAAAAGAATCCGGACATGACGGGCATCGCCCCTTACGTGGCCGATTCGGGCGAGGGCCGCTGGACAGTCGATGAAGCCATCGAATTGAACGTACCGGCCCCGGTGATCACGCAGTCGCTGATCGAACGCCTGCGCTCGCGCGACAAGGATTCGTATACCGACAAGCTGCTGTCGGCCATGCGCAATGAATTTGGCGGCCATCCGATCAAGAAGGAATAAGCCGCAACTCACGGCCCTGCCGCTAGCGAGCGAGCAGGGCCTTGGCGCGTTGGCACACCGCATCGACGGTGAAGCCGTACTCTTTGAGCAGCACTTCGGCCGGTGCGGATGCGCCAAACGTTTCGATGCCCAGCATGTCGCCGCGTGCACCCACGTAGCGCTCCCATCCCTGGGATATGCCAAGTTCCACGGCCAATCGCGCGGTCACCGACGGCGGCAACACCTCGTCACGTTCGGCCTGCGGCAACGCTTCGAACAACTCCCAGCTCGGCATCGATACGCAACGCACGGCGACACCCTCTTCTTCCAGTCGCTTGGCCGCCTCCACGATCAGGCCGACTTCCGAACCGCTGGCGATCAGGATCAGCTCCGGCTTTTTGCCTGGCGTATCGAACAGCACATAAGCGCCGCGACGCAGCCCATCGGCCGAGGCCATGCGCTCACGATCCAGCGTGGGCACGTTCTGCCGGGTCAGCACCAACAGGACCGGGCGGCCCTTCGTTTGCAGGGCCACGCGCCAGGCGACCGCGGTTTCGTTGGCGTCGCCCGGGCGTATCAGCGTGAGGTTGGGAATGGCGCGCAAGGCGGCGAGCTGCTCCACCGGCTGATGCGTCGGCCCGTCCTCGCCCAGCGCAATGCTGTCGTGCGTGAACACATGGATGACATGCAACTTCATCAGCGCCGCCAAACGCATCGGCGGGCGCATGTAATCGGAGAAGATCAGGAAGGTGGCGCCAAACGGAATCGTGCCACCATGGGCCGCCAGCCCATTGACGATGGCGCCCATCGCATGTTCGCGCACGCCAAAATGCAGATTGCGGCCTTGGAAACTCCAGCCCATCTCATCGGAGCCCTGCAGGTCGCCGCCCTTGGATGCCGGCGGATTGAAGTCGCCCAGGCCCTTCATGGCGGTCTTGGTGGAAGGGTTCAAATCCGCTGAGCCACCGGTAAACGCAGGCACGTTGGCGGCGAACGCATTCATCACCTTGCTCGATGCATCGCGCGTGGCCATGCCCTTGGCGTCGGCGGGAAACACCGGGATATTCGCATCCCAGCCGTCGGCCAGCTCGCCGCGCAAACTACGTTGCAGTTCATCGTGCAGATCGGGAAACGCCTTGGCGTACGCCTGCATCCTGTCGTCCCATGCCGTTTCCAGCTCCCCTCCGCGTGGCAGCGCCTTGCGGAAATGGGCGAGCGCATCCTCGGGCACGTAGAAGTCCGGCTCAATCGGCCAGCCGAGTTTCTCCTTCGTCTTGCGCACGCTTTCCTCGCCCAGCGGCGAGCCATGCGCCTCGAACGTATCTTGCTTTGGCGAACCATAACCGAGGCTGGTGCGCACCAGGATCAAGGTGGGCCGCGTGGCTTTGGCACGCGCCGTCTCCAGTGCGGCATCGATGGCCACCAGATCGTTGCCGTCGGTCACGGCAATGGTATGCCATCCATAGGCATCGAAACGCTGCCGCACGTCTTCGGTAAACGTCATGTCGGTGGCCGCGGAAAGCGTCATCGCATTCTGGTCATACAGGCAGATCAGCTTGCCCAAACGCAGATGCCCCGCCAGCGACGCGGCTTCCGACGCCACGCCTTCCATCAGGTCGCCATCGCTCACAATGGCATAGGTGTGGTGATCGATCACGGTGTGCTGCGGTCGGTTGTAGCGGGCCGCCATCTGCGCCTCCGCCATCGCCATGCCCACCGCATTGGCCACGCCCTGGCCCAACGGTCCCGTGGTGGTTTCCACACCCGGCGTATCGCCGCGTTCGGGATGTCCCGGCGTCTTGCTATGCCATTGGCGGAACTGCTTGATGTCATCAAGCGACACGTCGTAGCCGGTGGCGTAGAGCAGGCTGTAAAGCAAGGCCGAGCCATGACCTGCGGAAAGCACAAAGCGGTCGCGATCAAACCAGTCTGGATTCGCCGGGTTATGCCCAAGCCAGCGCGTCCACAGCATATAAGCCATCGGCGCCGCGTCGAGCGGCAAACCCGGATGTCCGCTGTTGGCCTTCTGCACCATGTCGACCGACAGGAAGCGCAGCAAGTTGATGCATTTCAGATCGAGCTCGTCGGTCATGCGGGTCACCTGATGGCGGGGAAAGCGGATGCGTTCAAGCCTTGGCCAACTGCGCGCTCTTGTCGTTGATGCGCTGGAGCAGTTGCTTCCACGAGGTCACGAAGGCCGCCGCGCCTTCCTGTTGCAGTTGCTTGGCAAGCGCATCGAGATCGATGCCGGCGTCGGCAAAACGCTGGAGGATGACTTCGGCATCCCCGCCATCCTCGGGCAGCACACCCTTCACGGCGCCATGCGTGGCGAATGCCCACAGGGTTTTTTCGGGCATGGTGTCGATGGTGTCCGGTGCGGCCAGCGCTTCGATATAGAGCGTGTCGGACACCGCGGGATCCTTGGTTCCCGTACTCGCCCACAGCAGACGCTGCGGACGGGCGCCCGCCTTGGAGAGCTTCTGCCAACGCGACGAGGCCAACAGCTCGCGATAGGCGCGATAAGTCTGCTTGCCGACCGCGATGCCCAGCGTGTTGCGCAGATCCTGCGGGACCTTGTCCTTGATGGCGACATCCCAGCGGCTCACGAACAGCGACGCGACGGAACCGACATGGGGATCCAGCCCCGCGTCGATGCGGCGCTCGACGCCCCGCAGATAAGCCTCGGCCGCGGCCAAGTATTGATCGCGCGAGAACAGCAAGGTCACATTGATCGGTATGCCCGCAAAAATCGCTTCCTCGATCGCCGCAATACCTTCGGGCGTGCCGGGTATCTTCACGAAGAGATTGGGCCGATCGGCCTTCTGGAAGATGTCCCGCGCCGCCTGGATACTGGCCTGCGTGTCGAAGGCCAACAACGGCGACACCTCCATCGAGACCCAGCCATCGACATGCTGGCTGGACTGGAATACCGGCTGGAACAAATCCGCGGCGCGGCGCAGATCCTCCAGCGCCAACTCGACGAACAGTGCTTCTCCGCCAGCGCCTGTGTGGGCCTTCTCGCGTATGCCTTCGTCGTAGGCATCGCCATCGCCGATCGCCGCGTTGAAGATCGAGGGATTGGAAGTGAGCCCGGTGACTGACAACTCGTCGATGTAGCGGCGCAACGTGCCGTTGTCGAGAATCTCGCGGGTGATGTTGTCCAGCCAGAGACTCTGGCCAAGGGCGTGAAGCTGTGCGGTGGCTTTCATGATTCAGTCCGGTGCGGCGGCTTGCGGTGCCGGTTCAAGGCGGGCCTGGCCCGCGGGTTCGCCCAGTGGAAAATCAGTCGCCGCCAGATCAACCAGGTCGGCGATATGCATCACGGTCTTGTCGGGCGCGGGATCGATCACCAGATGCTCCGCTTCGCGCGCGTAATGCCCCTGCTTCACGAAGATGGTGGTGATGTGCGCGCCGAAGATGCGCTTCATCGCCGCCAGCAACTGCGGCTTGTCGTCGACCATCACGTAGTGCGTGGCCGGGAAGGCGCGCTGGATCGCTTCGGTCATGCGCTCCTTGTGCACGTACACCAGCACCCTGCCCTCCACCGCATGGCCCAGGCCGGCGTGCGCGATCTTGCGCGGCTGGAAGACGATATCGCCATCGGACAGGATCACCGTCGCGCCCAGCGTTCCCATATGCGCGACAGCTTCCAGCGCGCCGGGAAACAGGCGCTCGCCAAACGGATACTCGAGCAGGAAGTTGGACAGCGGCACCAGGCCCGGGTGGTACTCGTGGCCCAGCCTGAATTGCTGCAGCGCGCCCAGATAATCGGCAAAGCCCAGCTCGTCGCGCAGCTTGTTGTAGATGGACCAATAGCGCTCGCGCTCCATCGCGCCGAAATCGCGATCCAGCCGTGCGGTGAGATCGGCGGCAAAGCCGTCGTTGTCGAGCAAGGTGTTGTCGACGTCAAGCAAGAACACCAGTGATGTAGCAGTCAGCACGGACGCGTTTCCTCCGGTTTGGGATCGTGCCAACCGCCGTCGTCGGCGGTCAGCGTATTGGCTGCGGCCGGCCCCCAGCTGCCGGGCGCATATTCGTGTACGGGGTCGGTGTGATCGAGCACCGGATCGACCACGGCCCATGCCGCCTCCACGCTGGCATCGCTGGTGAACTGCGAGCCGTCGCCGCGCATCGCGTCGCCCAGCAGGCGTTGATAAGCCGATTGCTCGTGCACCGAGCGATGCCGCGCGACCAGTTCGACCGGCTCGCCGCGCATCGCTTCACCCGGGCGCTTGACGCGGGCGCCGGTGGAGATGACCACGTCGGGGCTGAGTCGAAAGCGAAAATAATTGGAGTTCTGCATGGGCAAGCTGTCGAACACCGCCAGCGGCGGCTGCTTCAGGGTGACCATGACCTCGCACGCCGTTACCGGCAGACACTTGCCGGCGCGGATATAGAACGGCACGCCGGACCAGCGCCAGGTATCGATATGCAGGCGCAGCGCCGCGTAGGTTTCCACCTGGGAGTGGGCTGCCACGCCCTTTTCATCGCGATAGCCGCGGAACTGGCCGCGCACCACCTGGGCAGGATCGAGCGGCCGCATCGCCTGGAACAGACGCTGCTTCTCCGAGCGCATCGCCGCCGCCTCGTGACCCACCGGCGCTTCCATCGCCAGCAGCGCCGTCACCTGCAGCAGATGGTTTTGCACCACGTCGCGCAAGGCACCCGCTTCGTCATAGAAGCTGCCGCGGCCCTGGATGCCAAAGTTTTCCGCCATGGTGATCTGCACGTTGTCGATGTATGTGCGATTCCACACCGGTTCCAGGAAGGCATTGGCAAAGCGGAAGTACAGCAGATTCTGCACCGCCTCCTTGCCCAGATAGTGATCGATCCGGAAGATGCTGGTTTCCGGAAACACCTCATGCAGCGTCTGGTTGAGGCGTCGGGCCGAGGCGAGGTCACGGCCGAACGGCTTCTCGATGACGATGCGGGCATTCTCGGCGCAGCCTGAGCTCGCCAGTCCCTGCACCACCGTGTCGAACATCGTCGGCGGTATCGCCATGTAGTGAATGGGGCACTGCGCGTCGCCCAGGGCCTGTTTCAAGCGGGTGTAAGTGGACGGGTCCTGGTAGTCGCCATCGATGTATTGCAGTTTGGCCGACAGCTTTTCGAACGCCTTGGCGTCGAAGTGACCGTGCTGCTGCAGGCTGTCGCGTGCACGATCACGCAATTGATCCAGCGTGTAGTGTCCATACGCCACGCCGATGATGGGCATCTCCATCTCGCCCGCCTGGACCAGCGCCTGCAGCGCCGGAAAGATCATCTTGTAAGCGAGGTCGCCCGTGGCACCGAAAAACACGAACGCATCCGAACGCGAACCACTCATGTGTCTTGCCGACTCCCAACGCTTCAGGAGCCCACGGCGGTCGGTGCCCTGGGCAGGATCCCCACCCTGACGCACCGCGCGTTAAATTCAGGCATGGAGGACATGCGATTGTCGTGATGTCGCTCGTGGTTTCTTGCGTTTCATGGCCGCAGCGAAAGCTCACCCTCGATTTCCACCGGGATATTGAACGGAAGCTCGGCCATGCCGACCGCGCTGCGCGTATGCGCGCCGCGTTCCGCGCCGTACACGGCGAGAATCAGGTCGGAGAAACCGTTGATGACCTGCGGCTGCTGGATGAATCCCGGCGCGGAATTGACCATGCCAAACACCCGGTGCCACTGCTGCACCCGGTCCAGGTCGCCAATGCTGCGCTTGAGGCTGGCCAGTATGGAGAGCGCCACCAGGCGCGCCGCCTGATAGCCCTCAGTCACTGAAAGCTCGCTGCCCAGCTTGCCGAACGGACCGGTCATCTGGCCGTCTGCGCCTTGCGGGCCATGGCCTGAAATCAGCACGCGCGTGCCGTGCACCTGCACGAACTGGAACGGCAGGCTCAGGCCGCTCGGCACGTCAAACGGCGGCGGCAGGCTCAGGCCCATGCCGGCCAGGCGATCTTCGATCTCGCTCATCGGCGTTCTCTGTCACGGTGCAGCTGAAGCGTCCGATCCTATAACGAATGCGCGACCCGCCTCATGACAACCCACGCTGCAGCAACGACAGCACATGCTGGGTGCGTCGCGCCGTGGAAGCCGCTGGCGCGCCGGAGGTCGCCTGCCACAGTGGTGCGCCTGCCGCCGGAACCAGGGTCAGGCCCAGCAGCGTCATCACCATTTCGGTGGCATCCAGCGCGGGGTTCAACTCGCCATCGCGCTGCGCGTCGACAAAACGCGTGGTGACCAAGGGCGCGGCCGCCGACAGTCTGGCCACCGCCAGCTCGCGCAGCGCACCGCCCTCGCAAAGGACTTCACGCACCCACAGCGCGGGATACCACGGATGGGCCTCGACCAGCTCGCCGATGCCGGTCACGAAGGCAGCCGCGAATTGCTGGATGTCGCCCTCTACCGCAAACAGGTGCAGAAAAAATTGCGACAACACCGGGGCGATGCGCTCATCGAACACCGCCTCGACCACCTCGGCCTTGTTGCCGAAGTAGTAACTGAGAAGGGCGGCGTTGACGCCGGCATCGGCAGCGATGGAACGCACGGATGTCGCCGTCACGCCGGAGGCGGCGAAGCTTTTGAGCGCGACATCCAGCAGGTGCTCGCGCAACTCCGGGTTGTCCACCCTGGGGCGACCCGCACTGCGCGCTGCGGCCTTGGGCTTGGCCATAAGACACCTAATTCATCTATTGATGAATATCTTGATCATGTGATGAGGCAAACGCAAGCGCCGGCAAAAAAGCCGTGGATTGACCGCCAACCATTGTTAATTCACAATAGTTGCATGAATACAACTATCAACGACGCACGGCGTGCGCAGACCCATCCCAACCTGATCCTCGCCATCTGCTGCCTCAGCCTGCTGATGGTGGCGATGGACGCCACCATCGTAAACGTCGCCCTGCCCGCGATCCGGCGCGACCTGGGCGCGTCGGTCTCGGGGCTGCAATGGGTGATCGATGCCTACACCATGGTGGTGGCCAGTCTGCTGATGCTGGCCGGCTCGATGGCCGATCGCTTCGGGCGTCGCCGCGTGTTTCAGTCGGGCATGGCGCTGTTCGTGCTCGGCTCGCTGCTGTGCAGCGTTGCACCGGATATTCACGGGCTGGTGGCATTTCGCATCGTGCAGGCCTTGGGCGCGACAATGCTCAATCCGGTCGCCATGTCGATCATCGCCAACACCTTCCACGAACCCAAGGCACGCGCACGCGCCATCGGCATCTGGGGTGCGGTCGCCGGCATCTCGATGGCGCTGGGTCCGGTGATCGGCGGCGCGCTGACGGAAACGATCGGCTGGCGCTCGATCTTCTGGGTGAACCTGCCGGTGGGCGCCGCGGCGATGGTGCTTGCCGCGCGTTATATCCCCGAATCCAAGGCGCATCGTCCGCGCCGCGTCGATCCGTTGGGACAGCTGCTGGTGTTCACCATCCTGGCCACGGTGACTTATGCGGTGATCGAAGGACCGCATGAGGGATGGGGCTCAACCACCATCATCGGTTTGTTTGCCGCGGCCGCGTTGTCGCTGATCGCCTTGTTGATCTACGAACCGCGGCGCCACGAACCGCTGATCGATGTGCGCTTCTTTCGCAGCGCGCCCTTCAGCAGCGCCACCTTGATCGCCGTCTGCAGTTTTTCCGCGTTCTCCGGTTTCCTGTTTCTCAATGCGCTGTACCTGCAGGAGGTGCGTGGACTGTCGGCCTTCCATACCGGCTTGTGCACATTGCCGCTCGCGCTGGCCACGGTGCTGTGCTCACCGCTGTCCGGACGGCTGGTGGGCACGCATGGCACGCGCCCTTCGCTGCTGGCTTCGGGCGCGGCCACGGTGATCAGTGCGCTGATGATGACCCAGCTCACCGCCACCACGCCGATACCGGTGTTGTTGTTGACCTATGTGATCTTTGGTATCGGTTTCGGCATGGTCAATGCGCCCATCACCAACACGGCCGTGTCCGGCATGCCCAAGGCGCAGGCCGGTCTCGCTGCTGCAGTGGCCTCCACCAGCAGGCAGGTGGGTGCATCGCTGGGCGTGGCGCTCGCCGGTACGATTCTGGGCATGCATGCGCACCGGGGTTTTGCCGAGGCCACGCATCCCTTCTGGTGGTTGATCACGGGCGCAGGCTCCACGGTGTTGCTGCTGGCGTGGTTGTCCAATACGCGCTGGGCGCATGACACCACCCGCCACGCCGCCCACTTGCTGGAAGAAGCACCCGCCGGAGCCACTGCATGATCCGACCCACCAACAGCCCTACCGAAGCCGACGCCGTCTGGCAGCTGATGGTCGGCATGGTGTGGGAAACGCGCGGCGCGCGCGGCGAATGGCGCCGCAAAGTCAGCGAGATCAGCGGACTCCCCTTCAGCCGCATCCGCATCCTGTGGCGACTGGTGGATGCGCCGATGACCTTGCGGCAGATCGCCGATGACACCGGCATGGATGCGCCGGCCGCCACTGTGGCGGTGAACGACCTGGAAGATCGCGCACTCGTCGAACGCCACCCGCACCCCGAGAATCGCCGCGCAAAACTGGTCTCGATCACGCGCGCCGGCAAGCAGGTCGTCGAGCTGGTCAACCGCACGGTGCAGGACGATGCACCAGCGGGATTCCAGCAGCTTTCCAAGACGGATCTGGCGCATTTGCGCCGCATTCTTGAGCGGATCGATCGCAGCGAAAGCTAGCGCCCCCAGCGCGCCAGGTTGATGTGGCCCACGTTTCAGCTTGTCCCGCAACCGCTTGGGCTGCGGCATCCAGCCATGCCCTTCCTCTGCCCTCTAGGCATTTTTCCAGGATGCTGCGCCACCGCTTGACACCGGTGTCAATTACGTTACAGGCTGATAACAGTTCCACTGCGAGGGGCGGCTGGACGTGGCAAACGAGCATACGGATCGACTGGCGGGGAAACCGGCGGTGCCGTTTCTGGCGGCCGATATCGGCGGCACGCATGCGCGTGTTGCGCTGATGCGCGCCGGTCCGGACGGCGTTCGCGGAGTGGAGACGCTCGCCTATCGCGTCTACGCCTGCGCGGACTTCCCCATGCTGTCGGACCTGCTGCAAGCCTTTGTCGACGCCGAGGTGCATGCCCCGGTCAAGCACTGCGTGCTCGCATGCGCGGGCCAGATCATGGGCAACGAGGTGGTCAACGACAACCTGCCCTGGCCCATCCACCTGACCCAGCTGCATCACGCGCTTGGCCTGGATGAGGTGGCCGTGCTCAACGACTTCGAAGCCCTGGCCTATGCACTGGACGGCTCGCTTGCCGAGGGCGGCCGCCATCTGTGCGGCCCCGACGCGCACGCCACTGGACCGACCCTGGTGATCGGACCGGGCACCGGCCTGGGCGCGGCGGCGCATGTTCCTGGCGCAGCAGGCGGCCTGGTGCTGGCAACGGAAGCCGGGCAGATGGATTTCGCGCCCAATTCGGTGCGCGAGCGTGAGGTGCTCGCGACGCTGGCGCCCGAAGGCGGCTATGTGCCGTTCGAACACATCGTGTCAGGCCCCGGCCTGTTGTCGCTCTACGTCGCCTTGTGCACGTTGGACGACGTCGCGCCGACGCTGGCCATGCCTGAAGCCATCACTACGGCAGCGCTTGCGCACAGCGATGTGCAAGCGGTGGAGGCGGTGGATATCTTCTGTGCCTCGCTGGGCAGTTTTGCCGGCAATCTCGCCATGGCCTTCATGGCCGCCGGTGGCGTGTACCTGGCCGGCGGCTTCCTGTCGTCCATCTTCGAGCTGCTCAAGCGCAGCGCGTTCGAGGAACGATTCCTGCACGGCCGCAGTGCGCGCGCACTGCTGTCGCAAGTACCGGTGTGGGTCACCGAGCACGGTCACCATGGCGTGCATGGTGCGGCCCAGTGGTACCTCAGGCGTGGCATGTCCAACGGGGCAGCGCTGCGTCCGGCCATCGTGGGTGGTGGCGCATGAGCCGGATCGCGCCAGCGAGCTTCCTCCGTCGCCTGGCCATCGTATGGCTGGCGACGACGGGAATCGCTGCCGCCGCGCCTGACATTCCCGCATGGTCGTTGTTGCCGCAGCCGGCAAAGGCCAGCCCTGCAAAATCAGGCGCGGTCGACATTGCCGATGGTGCCGTGGTGTCCGTGCGCGGCGCCGAACATCAACAAGTACAGTCCATCGCGGATCGCTTCGTGCAACGCGTGGCCGACACCAACGGTTTGCATCTGCACGTAGCG
>Ga0209672_100510_pt1 | contig 21426 bp, 25 predicted proteins | sample AraplaCol_mMS_r2_FD_184273 | JGI IMG/M metagenome (GOLD analysis project Ga0209672, IMG submission 184273) | Arabidopsis root microbial communities from North Carolina, USA - plate scrape CL_Col_mMS_r2 (SPAdes) (version 2) | ecosystem: Host-associated > Plants > Roots > Endosphere | place: USA...
CGGGGCCGTGAGGCCATACCGAGAGGTCAGGAAGCCGATGAGCACCGCGCGTGCACCAGCCGTAACCCGCGATACCGCCGCCATTCCGCTGCAGCCTGCGTCCTACGATATCTGGGACAAGAAGTACCGCCTGAAGGCGAAGTCCGGCGCGCCGGTCGATGGCAGCGTGGACGAAACCTACCAGCGCGTCGCCCGCGCCCTGTCCGATGTGGAAGCCACGCCGGAGCTGCGCGAACACTGGTTCGAACGCTTCCTGTGGGCGCTGCGCCGTGGCGCGATCCCCGCCGGCCGCATCACCTCCAACGCTGGCGCGTTGGAACACAAGCCCGCCACGTCCACCATCAACTGCACCGTGTCCGGCACCATCCGCGACTCCATGGACGACATCCTGGAGAAGGTGCACGAGGCCGGTCTCACGCTGAAAGCCGGCTGCGGCATCGGCTACGAGTTTTCCACGCTGCGTCCGCGCGGCGCGTATGTGTCCGGCGCCGGTGCGTACACCTCCGGCCCGCTGTCCTTCATGGATATCTACGACAAGATGTGCTTCACCGTGTCCTCGGCCGGTGGCCGTCGTGGCGCGCAGATGGGCACGTTCGACGTCAGCCATCCGGACGTGAAGGAATTCATCCGCGCCAAGCGCGAAGACGGCCGCCTGCGCCAGTTCAACCTCTCGCTGCTGATCACCGACGGCTTCATGCAGGCGGTGGAGCACGATCACGACTGGCCGCTCGTCTTCCCGGTGCACGTGAAGGAAAAGGACGAAGTCGACCTCACCGACGCCGAGAAGATCGTGTGGCGCGAGTGGCCGACCCACGAGAACTACGTGGGCCGCGACGACGGCCTGGTGGCCTGCAAGGTGTACGGGCACATTCGTGCGCGCCACCTGTGGGACATGATCATGGTGTCCACCTATGACTTTGCCGAGCCGGGTTTCATCCTGATCGACAAGGTCAACGAGATGAACAACAACTGGTGGTGCGAGCACATCCGCGCCACCAACCCCTGCGGCGAGCAGCCGCTGCCGCCGTACGGCTCGTGCCTGCTGGGCTCGGTGAACCTCACCACCTTCGTGCGCGACCCGTTCGGCCCCAAGGCCCGCTTCGACTGGGACGAATACCGCGAAGTGGTGAAGATCTTCACCCGCATGCTCGACAACGTGGTGGAGATCAACGGCCTGCCGCTGGAGCAGCAGCGCCACGAGATCCTCTCCAAGCGTCGCCACGGCATGGGCTTCCTCGGCCTGGGCACCACGCTCACCATGCTCAAGATGCGCTACGGCACCTCCGAGTCGGTAGCCTTCACCGAAGAAGTCTCCCGCGAAATGGCCGTCGCCGGCTGGGAAGTGGCACTGGACCTGGCCAAGGAAAAGGGCCCGGCACCGGTGCTTACCCGTGACTACACCGTCACCGGCGAGATGCTGCGCAAGCGCCCGGAAATGGCCACCGACGGCTACAAGGTCGGCGATTCCATCCCCGGCCGCGTGCTGCACGCCAAGTACAGCCGCTACATGCAGCGCATCGCCAGCGTCGCGCCCAACCTGGTGGCCGAGCTCGCCGAAACCGGCGCGCGCTTCACCCACCACAGCTCGATCGCGCCCACCGGCACCATCTCGCTGTCGCTGGCCAACAACGCCAGCAACGGCATCGAGCCGAGCTTTGCGCACCACTACTCGCGCAACGTGATCCGCGAAGGCCGCAAGACCAAAGAGAAGGTCGAAGTCTTCAGCTACGAGCTGCTGGCCTACCGCGCGCTGATCAACGCCGATGCCTTGCCCTACTCGGACGACGCCAAGTCCAAGCTGCCCGAATACTTCGTGGCGGCCGACGACATCTCGCCCAAGGAGCATGTCGACATCCAGGCGGCGGCGCAGCTGTGGGTGGATTCATCCATCTCCAAGACGGCGAACGTCCCCACCGACTACCCGTACGAAGATTTCAAAGACATCTATTTTTACGCGTATAAGCAGGGTTTGAAGGGATGCACCACGTTCCGTTTCAACCCCGCGGCGTTCCAGGGTGTGCTGGTAAAAGAAGCCGACCTTGAGAGCACCCTCTACCGCTTCGAATTGGAGGACGGTAGTGTTGTCGAACTGAAAGGCAACGAAGAAGTGGAATACGACGGCGAAATGCATACCGCCGCCAACCTGTTCGATGCCTTGAAGGAAGGGTATTACGGAAAGTTCTAAACTATCCGCGATACCTGATCTCGGGTGTCAGCCCACTGCCAAGAGCAATACCGTAGTGTCCTTGCGGCAAGGCTCAACATAAAGTCCAGAATCCACGTCGGAGGGGATAACACGCATGTCCATCGATACCGAGTTTGATGTGAAAGAAGAAACCGCCCAGGTCGTAGACGCGCCGGTCGAGGTTCCCGTGGTCGAAGTGACCGCGGCTGCCAAGCCCAAGAAGGCTCGCGCCAAGAAGAAGGTGGCCGCGGCCAAGAAGGCTGCTCCGGCCAAGAAGGCTGCTGCAAAGAAGGCTGTGAAGAAGGCTGCCGGCAAGAAGACCGCCAAGAAGGCAGTCAAGAAGGCCGTCAAGAAGGCAGCTGCCAAGAAGACCGTGAAGAAGGCCGTCAAGAAGGCTGCCGTCAAGAAGGTCGCCAAGAAGGCCGTCAAGAAGGTAGCCGCCAAGAAGGTCGCCAAGAAGGCGGTCAAGAAGGCAGCCGCCAAGAAGGTCGCCAAGAAGGCCGTGAAGAAGGCGGTGCGCAAGTCTGCTGCCAAGAAGGCCGTCAAGAAGGTCATCAAAAAGACGGCCAAGAAGGCCGCCGTTAAGAAGGCGGTCCGCAAGGTCGCCGGTAAGAAGGCCGCCAAGGCGGTCAAGAGGTCCACTGCCAGCAAGAAGGCGAGCGTGAAGAAGGCCGTCCGCAAGGTCGCCAAGAAAGCCGCACGCCGTAAGTAAGCCGTAACGCGACCCGGCCCGGCGTTGAACACGCCGGGCCGGATCGTTTAGATCGTCATTCCTGCGCAGGCCGGAAGAGCTTCAAAACAGCGAAGCTGGTCATCCAGTAGCGACACCGCCCAAAAGCGCGACCACCTCAAGACGCCGGTTCTTAGCCAAACAAACCGCCGCGCCGCCAACCCGTCGGAAGAACACACCATGGCGATCAAGATCGAAAAGAAGATCAAGGGCTACAACGTCGTAAAGCCCGAGGACAAGGCCGCGTCCGCCGCTGCGCCCGCCGTTGCACCGGCAGCTTCCAAGGAAGCGCCCAAGGCGGAAATCATCCAGATGCACGAGAGCCTGGAGCGTCCCGAGACGCTGGTCGGCTCCACCTACAAGATCAAATCACCGCTGTTCGAGCACGCGTTGTACGTCACCATCAACGACATCGTGCTCAACGTCGGCACCCCGTACGAACAGCGCCGCCCCTTCGAGATCTTCATCAACTCGAAGAACATGGACCACTTCCAGTGGATCGTGGCGCTCACCCGCATCCTCTCCGCCGTGTTCCGCAAAGGCGGCGACGTCACCTTCCTGGTTGAAGAGATGAAGGCCGTCTTCGACCCCCGCGGCGGCTACTTCAAGGCCGGCGGCGTCTACATGCCCTCCATCGTCGCCGAGATCGGCGCGGTCATCGAGCAGCACATGAAGATGATCGGCCTGATCCACGACCCGGAAATGGACGAGTCCACCCGCAAGCTGGTCGCCGAGAAGCGCGCTGCCTATGAGGCGGTGACGAGCGGCAAGAAGGCTGCTGCTCCGACCACTGAAACCGCTGCCACCGAATCCTCGACCGGCTTCCCGCCCGGCGCCACCCTTTGCGCCAAGTGCAATACCCAGGCGCTGGTGCTGATGGATGGGTGCCAGACTTGTTTGAATTGTGGGTATAGCAAGTGCGGCTGACCATAGCGGTCAGAATTAAAGAGTAAAAAGGGGCGGCAGCGATGCCGCCCCTTTTTTTGTCGGTAAAGCATCTCGTGCTTAAGTCGATAACGCTTGGTGAGCACCTTTAGGACAGGGAGGTCGAAGTGGCACGTTATTCGAGATTCTATCTAGGCCGTGTGATCAAGCTCGGCGAAATGTCATCGGAAAGGTTAATGAGGATCGTGCAGAGCGCTCCGGTCATACCCATCAAAGGCACGCGCTACACGTTCACGGATTTCAAGCTGTTCGGTCCAGTAGATAACCCGAATGGAATATTTGCGCGTCTAGCAAAATACAGGCCCGAGGGTTCTGTCGCGGTTGTGCGACCAGAGATTCATCAGGTAGGTACGGAGCTTGTACCTGATTTATTAGAGGCATCTAGCGAGTTCGTGTACCTCCCTGCGTTTAGTGGGATCGCCTATCGGCACGTTTGGAATGTGTTGCAGAAGGAGACATTTGAGCGGGTCTTCTCCGAGCTGGTATCTCTAAGCGATCAGGCATTCTTTGCGAGATGCGAAATACAGCCGATTGCTGACCTTAGAACTTTCGTGACCAGGTTGGCGCGGCTTGATCGAATTACGATGTTAAGCGCATCAGTCAACCCTCCCAATCCATTGTTTGGCCCCTGTTGGAAGTCGCTCTTCGAATACATAAAGAAACGTGGATTGAGCGAATTGACGATCAAGGAAGAAGGTGACAAAGGAATTGATACAAAAATTCCAGAAATCGCGGCGGCCATGGCGGATAGTGGGCCAGCAGGACACGCTGACAGCATGATGGAGCCTTTGCTCGATGGAGTTGGTGACGCGGCGTTGCTAATGGCGGCGGACGGATATGGGCGCGCAAAGGTCGGTGGAACTGAAGATGGGCGCTTAGTGACATTTAAAACGAGCGACAATCAAAAAAGCTTCCAGATGCCAGTGGATGTGGTGCCGGAAGAGCTGTTCCGAGAAGCTTTTAGGTACCTCGAAGAAATTAGCAGGGATAGATATTTGGAGCATAAATGAAGGCTCTCCTCGGCATTCTAAGGTCATTCTTTGTGTCGTTCGAGATGGTGGTCGCCGGCCTACCTTTCGTTTCTTTTGCGTATCAGCCAAAGCTTTGGTCATCGATCTATACACTGATTGGTAGCGACTGGAAGTGGCTGCTGGGAGTGACAGGCCTTACCGCGACAGTCTTTGTCTATTGCGTCAAGCAGGCTGATTCAGTTCTTTCGCCCAAGGGCAAGCGGGTAATTATTCTGGACTGGCCGGACTATGGCATGTTGAAGAGGACCGTAATCGTTGCGCTTTGCCTAGGTATTTTGGCAATTGCAAGTTCGATTGCTGGCGTGATGTTGTGTGTTGCCTTAGGTGACAGTCTCGGTCTTCCCTTTCAGTTGAGTGGTCTTCTGCAGATAGTCGTTACAGCTGCTTCTCTGATTTTGGCGACGTGGAAAAGCAGGGAGTTGTTGCGTGAATAGGTGAGGTGGAAAGGGGTTCGCGGATCAAGGGCGGACTAGTTCGATAAGGTGCCGGGGGGTGGTTTCGAAAGATTCGATTGGGAGGAAGCGATGAGCAAACTCGACGACAGTCATGACGAATGCGTTCTTCCTCCGAGCCAGCCCGTTCCGCCGGAACAATTGAAGAGATACAGCGTAGAACGTGATCCATTCTCGGAGCAGGAGATTGCCGACTACGTGCGGTCGCAAGCGCGCGATGAGGAGGTCCTGCACGTTGAGCGCGTAAAGAGCGAGATTGTCCTTGGCGATACGTACGACATTTGGGACGTCACGACTGAGAAGGATCGCTGGTGGGTTATTACAAACCCTACAAACCTCTACTCGCAGAGGCACTTCACGAGCCTGGATTACACGCTTTCGTTCCATATAGGGCTGATGATGCGAGTGCAGAGTCGGGCCAGTGCGTTGGATGGAAATGAACCTACGCCGTTCGATGAAGTGCTTCGCAGGCAGGAACAGGCACGTGGGAGATTTGAGAGCGCAGTCGAAGTAGAGGACTATCAAGCGGTCGGAATGCTGCTCAGAGAAGGGCTAATTTCTCTTGTTGCGGTATTGCGAAGAAGGGCGGACCTTCCCCGTGAGTTAAATTATCCGAAAGATGCAGATTTTATAGGCTGGACTGACGTCTTGATGAATCAGCTCTGCGGAGGAGGCAGCAACAAGGAATTGCGTCAGCACCTCAAGAACACCGCGAAAGAAGCATGGCAGATCGCCAATTGGCTGACTCATGCGCGCAGAGCCGATAAAACATCGGGCGCCATTGCGATTGGGTCCTGCGAAACCATTGCCGGGCATTTTATTCGAATTCTCGAAAGGCAGCGATCGGGCGAGATCGAAGAGTGTCCGACGTGCAAGTCGCGCGACATACGATCTTACTTTGATGCTGATATTCAATCTGATGGTGATTACTTCCTCAGGTGCGCAAGCTGTGATTGGAACAATCATTCGAGGTATGGTTCCTTTCCTGGAAAGTCATAGGAAGAAAATAAAATGGGTCGGGTTAACTTCTTATCGGCTTGGAATTGGACCTGATCCCGGTTCCGCCTTTTTGCAAAGTCGACCCTGATGCTGGCTCCCGCCTTCAAAACTCGAGGGGCGCGCCCTTCTTCGCGACCAAACTTTACTCGCGGCATTTTTTGTAGGCTTATTAATACTTGCCAAAAGCCGTGGAAGTGACGGATTATTGATACGCCAGCCAACCTGATTGGCGGCTATGTATTTCGATCTTCATTGACACCTACGGAGAGAAAGCATGGCAGCAGTTAAGAAAGTCGCATCCAAGAAAGTAGCTAAAAAGGCGGCGAAGAAAGCTGTCGTCAGGAAGGCCGCAAAGAAGGCGGTTAAGAAGAGCGCAGTCAGAAAGGTGGCTAAGAAGGTAGTGCGGAAGGTCGCGGTCAAGAAGGTAGCTAAGAAAGCAGCAGCCAAGAAGGTCGCTAAAAAGGCTGCGGCGCCACGCCCTGCTGCAAAGAAAGCGGCGGTCAAGAAGGCGGCAAAAAAAAAGGCAGTTCGGAAAGTGACCGTAAAAAAGGCGGCTCGCCGACTCTCGGCAACGCAGAACTAGCACGTCTCGTAAGTACCGCGAATCTGCATCCATCTACGCTGGTCGGGTTTGACCCGGCCAGCGTTCATGCCGTTGGTCCTGATGGCTGGGCACGTGCCGATGCCCGCTTATCTGGTGCGCTTCGAGCCGTTCTTACATTGAGTGGGGCGCTCAGAAAAGTAGATCCAAAGACGGCCCGCATGCTCGGGTCGGCATACAAAGACCCCGTCACTAATCGTGCTTTGGCTTTTCTTGACGCTGTGCTCGGACCCAAGACTGGGTTGGCCACACTTCGCAGGATTAGAGCCTTACGGGTAGGGATTGCAGGGTGTGGTGGAATTGGTTCGTCCGTGGCATACCTATTGGCCGGGCTAGGGGTCAAAGAGTTCGTGCTAGTTGACCCTGACGTTGTGGAACAGGGGAATCTGGCTAGGCAGCCGATGTATCGACTCGTAGATATTGGAAGTTCGAAGGTGTCATGCCTAAAGCTGGCATTGGAAGAGAGATTCGAATCTCTCAGGGTTGTGCCCGTCGCGCGGGATGCTCTAGACAGGCGATCAGTTGCGGCCCTTGAGAAGGTGGGCTTGGTTGTGTGCGCGGGTGATGAGCCGCCTGAGCTCTGGACTGAGCTCAGGGCGATTCTGCCAAGGCGTACCCCGATGTGGTCGTGCGGATATTTGGTGGGAACTTCGGTAATTCGAAACCCAAATGCGCAGGTTTTGTCTGGGAAGTCACCATCATTGAAGTCCATTCCTAATGGCTTTGCCCCTAGTATTGGATTTCAAAATTTTGAGATCGCAGCGAGGTGTTGCGCAGAGATCGTTTTCTGGCTCAGTTCGGCGAAGAGGGCGAGGTCAGGGATTTATGTCTACGACTATCGCGATATCGGTGCCAAGTCGAAGCGGAGAGGTAAGGGGTAGTGCGCTGACCTTGATCTAGCGCAACAAAAGGGGTCAGAACACTTTTTCAGCCTTGCCTCGTGGCCGAATCTTCGCCACGCGACCTAGTTCTGACGCACTGAGCTTCCAGAAAAAGTGTCCTGCCCCTTTTGTTCTGACCTACTTCGCCCCGGCAGCTGCCACAGGCTTACCGTCGATGAAGTTGTGAACCGCCGCGATGGTGGTGCCGGGGGCTTCTTCCATGAGCCAGTGACCGGCATGGGGGACGACCAGCTCGGTGACGTTGGTGGCGGCATTGCGCATCACAATGGCTTCGTTTGCGCCGAACGACTTTTCGCCGCCGATGGCGAGCACGGGCATCGTGAGTTTGGTCGCCATGGCCGTCTGGTTGTCTTCGACGTCCTTGCGGAAGGCGCGGAACTGCGAGAACGCATCGTGCATGGCGTTCGGTCGGGCATAGAGTTCGGCGTAGTGCTGGCGCGATGCTTCGTCCATTTTCGATGGATCACCGGCGAACTCGTTCCAGAAGCGATCCAGGTAGATGCGTTCGCGGCCGGCAACGAGGCGCTCCATGTCCGGGCCTCCGAAATCGAAATGCCATAGCGCAGGCCAGCGCACGATCTGGTCCCACGGCGGGATGCCGGGCACGGGAGCATCCATCACGACAAGGCGATCGGTCTTGTCCGGATAGCGGGCGGCATAGGCGTACGCCACCATGGTGCCGATGTCGTGCCCCACCACGGCCGAGCGATCAATGCCCAGCTTGGTCAGCACGCTGCGAATATCCGCAGCCTGTGTGCGCTTGTCGTAGCCGCTTTCGGGATGTGAGGAGAGGCCCATGCCACGCAGATCGGGCACGACGACGGTGTGATGGCGCGCCAGGTCCGCCGCCAGCGGCGCCCACATGTCGCCGGTGTCCCCAAAGCCATGCAGCAGGACAACGGCGGGCCCTTTCCCGCCAACGCGAACGTGGATCGTGGCCCCATCCGTCTGGATGTCCTGGACGCGGAACGATGGCGGAAAGGGTTGAACGGTTGCAGCAACGGGCAAGCTGGCACCCGCGAACAGGCACGCCAAAAGCATTAGGCGAATCATCAACATGACTCCCTCAGGAAAGGATGGATCAGGTAATGCCCCAGAGGACCGCGGCCATAGGCTCGCCGGTCCGTGCGTAGTTCAAGGCAGATCACGTTATCTGGACGTGATCAAGGCGCCGAATAACGCGGACGGCTAGAGAATGGTGCTGACGTCTAGCCGGCCTTGCGCCGTCACGCATCACCTCACCCAGGTGGACACCCATCTCGCCGATCCCTGACAGACGATGCCAGCCCTGCTTGTTAGGGTCAGTCAGTCACTCGCGCTTTCATATTGCATGGCTTCGCGAATGACCATGACCACCAGGTCATGAGGCGCGGGCCGTGAGTGCGACAACACCCACGACCCGCTAACCATCACCAACTCATACGGAAGTTGATCATGGCTACCCGCGATCATACGGTACGCATTCGCTCGTCCGTTCCCCCTGACGACACCCTCACTCCTCCGCCTGACGCTCCGTCATCCACGGCGGTGGCATGGCCCGAAACCCTGCGTCATCACACTCGCGGTGACATCGCCCTGGCGGTGCTCGCCCTCGCGCGCCTGCGTCTCGACAGCGAGCAGTGCCGTCACGCGCAGGCGCGGGGATTCCCCGGCAGAGCGCTGCCATGGCCGCTTCCCGCGGCCGTCACGGCTCAGCTGGGTACGGCCATCTACTGCCTGCAGCAGTACGCACGCTTGCTCGGTGACGAGCCTCGAGTGAACACCACACGCCTCCGATGATCGCCGTTAGGGCGCATCGGCGGGCATGGCGATGCGCCGCACTCGGGCGATCACTCACGAAGCTATCAAGCATTCACTGACACGGAGCGCTGTAAGCGCTTATCCGCTGCGCGGCTGTGTCCGACAGGGAGGAACCACCATGGAACTGATCCAGCTCACCCCGCATTCGGAAATCGACCCCTCGCAACCCCTGCGAGCCCCCGGCGACATCCTGCTGCACCTCTATCTGATCCCGAGCGGACTCAACCCCGCCCAACTCGCCCGTCGCACCGGCATACCCGCCAATCAGATCAAAGCCTTCATCGCCGACACACAACCCATCACGCCAAAGATCGCCTTGCGCCTTTCGCTGACCTTCGACACCACCGCCTTCTATTGGCTGGCACTTCAGGCACGCTACGACCTGGAGAAGGCGAAGCCTGTGATCCGCGCTTACCGTCCTCTCGTGGATGACGGTCCGCTAACCCCGACCAACTACTAATGCGTTGATCATGGCCAGGTCCAGACACACGGCGCGCAAACGCGACAACGCTGCCACATCCCACCCAACCAAACCCGTCAACCCGTTGAGCCGCCGCTACTGGATCTTCGACGAGTTCCCAGAGCCGGCACAGCGTCTGGCAGCCACCAGCGCGCAGCTTGCCGAAGGCATTCAGGCCGTGTCCTGCGTGCTAGCCAACAGCGAGGCCCACCGCGTCGTCCAGAAAAGCTCGTCCGGCTAAGACAAGGCGCGGCCAGGTTCACTTCTCGCCATGTTGGAAGTGAACCTGGCGCCGTCTCCTACCAAAGCCCAAAACACCTGCCAGTTCTCTGCTCAGGGGGGCGGGGGAGGCCGACGACCTTTATGGACGGCCCATAAGTAGACGCCAAGAGCAGTAAGTGCCCCGATCAGTGTCAACCCACAGATCAGCATGCCAAGTCGAGGGCTCACGAAGAAACTCGCTGAGCAAGCTACAGCGCCTACGAAAAGGACGATATTGGAGAATCTATCCCTGTTGAATCGTGCTCTCAAATGGCACCTCAATGTCGGTCATGGAGGTTGGTTGGGTCGAATTTCAGTTGCGTGGTGTATGCGTTTTGAAACGTGTTGCCACAGTCGCCACCCATGCGTTGCGCTGGCGTTCTAGCTTCAGCGAATCGCGCAGCCTTGAATCGTCGGATCACCGCTTCTTCTAACCCATTCCCGTCGCCAGGAAAATGGGATCATTCCTGGAAGTGCGTCCGAATAGCTGAGTTGGGTTCACCACTGGCTGTAGCGGCGCGAAACTGATTCTATGTCCGATCCCATTTTTGACGGCAGCCAAAATCAGTCAGCGTGTTTTTTGGTCGCTCGCAAAAATGGGCCGGAGGCTGTTAAGTCCCAGGGCGCGGAATTTGCCCCAGAGACTATTCGCCCTAGTGCGCCAACGTGTTGTTTGGCCGCACAACCTCATAGCCCCTATCCAACAGCATGTCGAGATAGCCACTTCGACCCTGCAACTGCTCCAGTGGCATGAATGCGAACGTTGTTGTGTTCTTTGCCAGCGCGGCTTCGGCGGCATCCATCCAGGCTTTTCGGGTGCGGGCTTGCAAGTCGTTCACACCATACTTGGCGAGAATGCTCGGATCTTGGAACTCGCTGCGGCAGACCTCCAGCGAGTGGGGTATCGGGTGCTCTTCCAGGTAGTCCAGATCACCGACGGCCCAGGCATCGGCGCGCACGGTCAACAAGTCCATATCATTTTCGACCACGTCGATGATCTCTCCAAGGCAACGAATGCCCGCACTTTGCTGAGCCATGGTCTCCTTGACGTAACCGTCGGGGTCGTCGACGGCGTACTCATAGATGGGGTCGGTGATCTTCAGGCGCGCATCATTTGCAATCTTCAGAACAGCCGCGCCAACTTGGTCTTTGTTGTTCAGTCCTGAATGCTTGAGCGCGTCCTGATAGAGCATGTGAGCCGCGAAGAAAGGCCGATAACGGTCTAGCCTGGCGCTGTCGCCGCCGTATTTTGTATTGAGTGCCACCCAGCGATCATAGGTCTCTTTAGGCACAAGATCAGCGAGCGTCGTTCCGTCCGGATTCTTCGCGCTGCCAAAGACTTTGGAAATCATCATCAGTCGTTTGAATCGGCCCATCGCCAGCTCTGAAGATGGTGGCCTAAGCACTTCCTGAGAGGCGCGCAATACGGCGATGACGTCATCCGATTGCCATGTCACTGCTGCGGGTAGCGGAGACAGGGTGCCAAGTATCCACATGACGTGACCCTGCTTTGTCACCTTCCATAAGTGCGGACCACTCTGAGTGCCGGATACCGCGACGAGCGGAAGAGTCGTTGCCTCCGCCATCGAAGCCGCCTTCGTTTGTGCCATGGATGCGTAAGGTGTGATGAAAAGGAAGACCGCAAACACGTGATGAAATTTCATGCTGATCTCGCGAACCTATGGCAGGAAATTGGCTGCAGAATTGAAATGGACTCGCTACGCACGTGCGCGGCGAGTCCATTTGTTTTGCGTCAGTGCGACTTAGAAGCCGCCGTGACCGCCGATACGAACGTGATCACAGATCCATTCCCACACGTCGGACCAGAAGCCAAATTCAAGACGACCCTCCACGGCTTCAATGTCAAAGGACTCAACCTTGCTGTCATTCATGAGTACACTCCTGTTATGAAGTTGCGATCTTCAAGGCATCGCAACGTGCCTTTCTTCGCCGAAGTGCGTTCCGCGGTAAACGCACAATCAACAAGGCGAAGATGACTAGCTGCGCGAGAGCCACCCAGGCCAGCGGCGTAGCTATAACGCGCAGTAGGTCATTCGAATCCTGCGCAGTGGCAAGGACTTTTCGAAGCGGTAAAAAGACGTGCCTAATTGAATACAGTATTGACCCGGCAAAGAATAGGCCGCTGATCAAGTTGACTAGCGACCCTATCCGGTTCGTCAGCCAAGGATTCCGCGTCGCGCGAACGAGGTCCGTCATAAGCCAGTAGCCGTCGGATCTGTTTATCGGAATCAATTGAAACGCCGCGGACAAATAGATCAGCCAAGCAGCCCTGCTAAGCATCAGGGAGTGGCCGAGAAGCGCGGCGATCGCAATGCAGTGGCCGAACATGGCCTGAAAATGCACGCCGGCAACGTTCACCCAGAACTTTTCGCGCTCGGCAAGCGCCTCGTGCGTGAACATTTCAATGAAGAAGACTGGATATATCAGATATATGCCTATACCCAAGCTGCCCGCGTCATGGCCGTGGGCGCGCAAGGCAGCTCCATGCCCAACTTCGTGTGCGAGCATGCTGAGAATAAGGATTGTTGGAAGAAGCGCTGCGCTGATGCCCGAAGTGGACGATGAAACCCAGCCAGCATGCGGGAGTAGGATGGCACAGAGGATCGCGAGTGCCGCGGCGTTCGCAGCCAAAACGATCGGGCGAATTAGCCAAGTGAAATGGCCGGCTAGTCTGGACAAGGTGACATGCCGTACGAGTATGAAACTGGCCGTCAACCTTCTTCGCGGAGGGATGCACTTCGCACTGATGGATGAGAGAAGTTTGTTCGCTTCGAGAGCGAATGCCTCAAGATTGAGTTTTGTCGAGGTCTCCTTTTGATAGGCAAGAAAGGCTTCTTCCATACCTTGGCCACGCAAGGCACGAAGCATAAGGATGGCCGACGTGCTTACTTTGAATGCGACCCCTCGATTCGGGTCGGACACGATCCAACGGTCGCCGCCTAAAGCGGTGAAAACGAGGTCTGGCCCTAATCGCAGCGGTGCATCCACGCCTGTCTCCCGATCTGCACGATGCCACCGCTATGGGGGCACCGTGTCTCCGCCGCCAAACGTACGGCGACGGTAACGGGATACCAAGATGATTTGTCTCAAAGGATTGGACGGTAGTTTCGACTGCAATCGTAGGCGACGAGCATGCACAATGGTGTCGGGGATGATTTCACTTGGAGTAAGGGGGGAGAGGGGATGACGTTTTTGATCGAGCAGGTGCTCCGGCAGGAGCTCGGGCGTGACGAGCGATTGCTTTGGAGCGGGGGACCAAAACAGGGCGTATTCTTTCGAACGAGTGACGTCGCAGCCGTACCCTTCAGCCTCATGTGGGGTGGGTTCGCTCTCTTTTGGGAATACTCGGTGAGTACTGCCAAAGACGCGCCCATCTTCATGATGCTGTGGGGCGTGCCTTTCGTGTTGATCGGCCTGTACATGATCGTGGGCCGCTTCTTCGCCGATGCCTATCAGCGCAAGCGCACGTACTACGGTGTCACCGATCAGCGCGTCATCATTCTCGGCGGTCTGTTCAACAGGGAAGTGAAGAGCTTGCCACTTACCACGCTGAGCGATATCACCTTCAGCGAGCGATCCGATCGCAGAGGCACGATTACGTTCGGTCCGAGCAGCTTCGGTTTATCCATGATTGGCAGCACCCCTTGGCCGGGAGCAGGCAAACGAATGCCGCCCGCTTTTGATCTGATCGAAAATGCACGGCATGTCTATGCATTAATCCGCGAGGCGCAGCAATCTGCGCGTGCGGTCAAGGCGGCTTGAGCAAAAGCTCCAAATCAGAGTCAGGTTTAGTTCTCACCGCCTTGAGGGTGAGCCTGACCCCATTTCCGCTACTGTGACTGCGATGGAGACTACCTGCGAATGAGTCCATCAATCCTTCTAGCAGTGGCATTTGCAGCAGGGTTCCCTGATGCGGGTTCGCCGCCTCCATCTCCGGCGACGCCGCAGCTGACCTGCGACATAGGCACCCGAAACTGGTGCTTCATCAGGATCGGCGCTGCCATCAGCATGAAGGACGCAGGTGCTGATCGGATTTGGACAGTGGAACAGAAAGACGAGGTGGACGATGGGCCGCTCGTGATCGTCGAGAACAAAGCGTGTTCCGAGAAATCAGCAACCAGCTTGAGGCTGCTGGGAACCTCCACGCAAACCTATGATGGCCGTCCTTACGTATCGACAAAGTACCAGGTGACGTCTCAAGGCTGCGTGCTGGAGTTTCGCTGGCCTCAACAGTCGAAGCATCAAGGGGTCTATCGCGAGGTCATGCGATACGGGGTATTTGTTGGAGATATCGAGGTAAACCCCGAGCGTTTGACTCAGTTGTATAAGGTTGATGCCGTTGAGTGAGGGTGTCCGTCAAACTCGTGTCAGCTCAAGCTCACTACTCTCGCGTACAGAAATGACCCTGACTCTGAAGATCGACTTTGCCGCGGTTCTCAACCTACTCACGAAGGGACCAATCGCTACATCTCAATCGGTGTTATGCGAATGGTTGGTTTAAATCCCCAGTGGTATCCCGTACGACTCCGGCGCTAGCCGCTGAGCCGCAGGCCGGAACATTTCGCTAGTGGTCTTTCCAGCATTGATCACACTGGAGATGGCAATGAAGATGCGCGCAAATATCGTGCTCGTGTTTGTCGGTGTCCTCCTTTTCGCGAGTGGCCATGCGGGCCAGGGCTTGCCCAAGGCCGCCGCCATCGATCAACGCTACGACCGGTTCCACAACGCAGAGGCCGCGCTGGATGCATTACCGTCGGCTACTCGTCCGGCAGCCATCGTTGAACTCTATTCGACGAACATCGCGGACCAGCAGGAATCGGCAATCCTGCAGGAGCTGACCGAGGACTCGGTTGATCTGCTGTTCCGCGCCGCCTCCGACTCGGCGTTCTACACGTTCGACCAGCGCTACGTTCGGGACATGCAGGCCGATCTCGATCGGCTGCGTGCGCTGCATGCTGATGAGCCGCGTCACTACCAGGATATGTACGTGGCGCTGGTTAGCGTGCGTGATTTCGTCGGTGCCCGTGTCTTGCTTGCCAGCTGGCCGACGGCGAGCAGCGATCCTGCTCCCACGACCGTTGGTGCATTGGCCGACGGCCTGGGCCCAACGGCCTTGATCCTAAGCGACGACGGCTCGTCGGCAAGTCAGCAACCCGTCCGGTTGAGCGGTGCGGTCGACATCGTGGTGATCGGACACCCGCTGTGCCACTTCTCCCGCGATGCGGTGGCGGCCATCGAAGCCGATCCCCGTCTGAATGCCATTTTCGCCAGCCACGCCCGTTGGCTGATGCCCCAGGACGGCCGCATGCAACCTCGCCACGTCGCCGCCTGGAACGCCATGCATCCGCTTGCCCGCATGAACTACATCTATCGGCAAAGCGATTGGAAGGCCATCGACACGTGGTCAACGCCGACCTTCTACTTCTTCAGGGACGGGAGACAGGTGGGCAAGCTGGTCGGGTGGGGACCCGGCGACGAAGGCGAGCGGGCGTTGCGCAAGGAGCTGGAAAAGCTGGGGCTGCAGTGACCGACAAGGCGGTTTGGCCCGTGCGTGACGCCAGGGCGTTCAAGTCGCAGAAAGATGAATACGCCGAATCTTTGGGCGCTTCTTCTGGCTGGCCTTCCACAGGTCGTATCGCACCTGCATCTCCGCCCACATCATGGCGCTGGTGCCCAGAGCATCTTCCAGGCGCAGTGCCATGTCGGCGGAAATGCCGTTGGTACCATTGAGAATGCGGGAAAGCGCGACACGGGTGACACCAAGCTTTTGTGCGGCGCTGGTGACGGTGATATCGCCCAGATATTCCCGTAGCACCTCGCCGGGGTGCGCCGGATTGTGCATGCGGTTCATCGGGTTACTCCTAGTGGTAGTCCTGATAGTCAACGAGGATGGCTTCCTCGCCCTCGAATGCAAACGTAAGGCGGTAATTGCCATTGATCCAGATGGACCAGTGTCCGCCCAGGTCCGCGCCCTTCAATGGGTGAAGTCTCCAGCCTGGGGCGTTCATGTCCTCGGGGCGTTTGGCGCTGTCCAGGGCGGTGAGCTGAATTCGTAGCTTGTTGGAGTGTTTGGCCTGAATGCCTGCCGTTGAGCCAGTCTCGAAAAATCTCTGCATGCCCTTGTGGCGGAAATGCTTGATCATGACCGGCGCGTATAGTGTATATGATCGGTATACATGGTTCATCCGGCGGAACGAGGTCAACACGACCTTGCCACGCGGCTCCGCATGGCTTGTATCGGGTGGCGACCGGCAGTCGTGACGGATTGCTAAGGCGGCAGGGTAGGCAGAATCTCTGGGCGCCGCCGGGGGGCGGCTCGGGTGAAAGCCTGCTGCGGCGCGCGCGACATACGCCCGATGGGGATGCGGGCCGGCATGGCAGGCCCAGCTTTAGCGAGAAAGGCAGCCCCAAAAAAAGGAAATGGGCGGCGCAAACGCGACCGCCCATCAGTCCAGCCAGTCCCGTCGCTCGACGGGCCGTTGGTGCTCCGCCAGTAGGGCGGTCGCATGCTTGGCCGAGTTGTCCTGACAACTCGGGAGCAGGTTCAGATTAAGCGACCGATTGTTGCGCCACCATCAGAAGAGTCTTAGTAAGTCGTAAAAACACGACGCATTTCGAACGAAATATCGTTTGGTGTGCACTTTCAGAAGATTCGCTGCCGGCTGCCGCGTAATCGAGTGCTTTGCGGCGGTTGAACGTACGCGGCGGTACGTTTCTTACCGCATCAAACCCGTTCGAAAGTCCGCCCCGCACCCTTATCCAGTTATGCCTTGCCCGCCGGCTGGCGCGCAATCGTCGGATCGACCAGATCGATCGTCCGATTGGGTGCGAATCCAAAGACAGCCTCGAACTCCGCGCTGGTCAGCAACGCCGCCGCGCGCTGGAAGTAGGCCTGGTTGCGCGCATTCAGCGCTTCTGCCGATGGCATGACCTCTCCTTTGACAGCGGCCTCCCTCTGGGCCAGCTGCTCCTTCCGCACGCTGTCACGCAATGCCAGCAGGGGTGCGAGCTTCTCCGACGCATTGAGCGAAGCCAGCACCCGCTCGGCGTGGATGGCGAAGTCGTCGTTGGCGCCCATGGTGTTGACCGCACTTGGAGACGAAGGAGGAGCCGCGCAGCGCGAGATATTGGCGCTCCAGTCGTGATGCAGGATGCCGTACGCGCCATAGATAAAGCTGCTGGCACGGTAGCCCCGCGCCAACGCCACCGTCAACGGCGTCGTGCCCGTGCCACCCGTGGCCCAGAGCACCTGATTGGCAAGCTGGTGGCAGACCCCATCCAAGCCGTAGTAATAGATCGTGCCGCAGGCGTTGGGTCGGGTATGCGGAGGGATACTGTCCGACTCTTTGTTGGGAAGGCACAGGCACTGCGCCAATGCGAAGTCGCCGCTGGCGCTGCCGAGATATCCGTTGGGCTGTTCCGAGCTGCTGCCCTGGATATGAAATTTGCCCCAGCAGTACCAGTAGTTTGCCTGAGCCTTTTCTACAGCCGCGATCTTCGAGTATGGGTCAACCCGATTGTCGTAGTCGGTGACCCAGGTGTGGTCGACGGGCGAGTCGCTCGAGAAAGCCGGTGTTGCCCAAGCATAGAGGGTCGTCATGCCCAGTCTCCAGTCAGGTGGGAACGCGAAGCGCTGGTGTGGCGCGCAACGCTAGCACCTGGTGTCGGAGGGGAACGATAGTTCCAAAGATGTAAGTAGTTGCGGCGGTGCGAGGTATGCGATCGACAAATTGCCTCTGAGGCATTCTTCGGTCGCGATTGCGTTTCCCTACGCGAGCCGCTTAATGGTCATCCCATTGTCGACTCTGGATCTGATCAAGATCGTCTACATGCCGCTTGAGCTCTCGGTCGTCGAGAGCAAAAACTTCAGTGTCGACAACCAAATAGAAGTAGCCGCTTTGGCGAACGTTTTGGTAGGAAACAACTGCCGAAATATGAGGGACGTTGGTCAGAGCCATTAGCACTTTATTGCAGCAGGGCACGGCGGAACTCTTAGTGCCCTCGATAGCGGCGAAGCCGTGGTGCTCCACGGCTTCGACGATCAAGTCGACATCATCATATGGCTGGAAGACACGCATCTTGGAAGCCCTAGGCAATGTGCGGAAAAGTCGACGGAGAACAGGCGAAAGGAGCGGGCATTTCAGAAAAAACACCGAAGCTGAGTCAGGTTGGCTTCGATGATTGCAAGGCGGGCGGCGAGCACTACATCTTTGGATCATGGACCAAGGTAACTTTCGGCTCCCCAAGCTGCGATAATCGATTCTCTAGCACGCGCAGAACACTCACTGAAGATCTGTCGTACTGTTCAAGAAGCTTCATGGCAAAGTCTTCTTGATCGCGCTTGCTTTTGAGGGACTCAAAGAACTCCTTGTTGGGCCATTCGGCCTTGCGCGTCTCTTTGATCATGTCCTCCCCAGCAGTGATCAGTCGTGCTACGCATTCCGTTTGATCTGCAAGTTTAGATATGTCGAAGTCACCGTTTCCACCTACTGGGGTGCACGGATTCGGCGATCCTAGGTTGTCGACAGGATGCAGGTCGATTTCGTCCAGGTGGATCAATTGGTCCGCTACGTCTTTGCCGAAATATCGAGAAAGCTTGAAGTGTTCTTCGATCAGTTTCTGGCGCCACCGACGATGAAAATCCACATAGTCATGATACGGAGCTGCTGCGAATTCGCTCCAGCCCTTGTCGCCTGTGGCATCTACTAGTTTGACGAGCTCATTGTATTCGTCATTGAGTAGCTGGCTCGTCTCTTGCGCGGTGGTCTGGGCGCCATCGATAAAGTGCAGTCGGTCCGTGCGATCGTTCTGGCTCGACATCTGCCACTGGCCACACAGCAAAGTGAGAACGGCTGTCAACATGGAGGTGAGAACAGTTTGTAGAAGGGTGGACTTGTCCATGGCTTGGAGTCTCGAAAACGGGAGCAGAGCGCACTTATCAAAAGGCTTCCTCGAAACCTTGGCCTCAATAGCCATAACTTCCATGGGAAGGAGCTGGCATCAGGCAATAATCCGGGTACCTCGGCAACGTGGATAACTTGCGCACCCCCAAAACGCCTCACGGGTGCGACGATTTTCCCTGCGGACCATCACCGACTGGCAGGAGGGACACGTCGGCGCGTCAGCGGGAGCGGTCGGTACCGTTGCGGCGGCGAATCCTGGCTCTTGAGGTGCTGGCGAGACTGCAGCCTGAATGCTTCGCACCATGGCTAGGAGCTGATCACCATTGATCAATTCGATAGGCTTGCCCATCGCGAACCGCCGGGCATCCGCGGTGTAGTCTCCCGTGGAGACGATGATCACGCCGTTCGCATTGTGATGGGCGAGCAAGCCGAACATCTCGCGAACCACGGTGACGGGGACTTGCCTTGAGCGCCACTGCTTGCACTGCACGAGTACCGTTTTTCCCTCCTTGCGAAGGAGCAGATCGATACCGCCGTCCGCGCCACCGAGCCCCGTCTCTTCAACGGCATAACCTTGTCGCCTGAAGGCCTCGCCGACCAACATCTCGAAGGCCCGCCAGCTCATGGCGCGAACACTGTCGAGACCGGTCTGGGTTTCGAGTAGTCGCCTGCGGTATCGCTGGCGATAGAAGGACGAAACCGCACCGATCCAGCACCCAAGTAGAACTACCCAGGCAATGGGTGCAAGTGAGCCAGCCGCGCCAGCCTTGCCGATACCGGCGAAGACTGGGTTATTGCTGGATGAAAGCATCCACCCAATACCGTACCGGACGATCAGGTATCCGATCACGCCCAACACCATTCCCGCTTGCCATGGCATGGATGCAATGGTCTCTATGCCGCTTTCCCTGCGCTTAGCCACGGTTCTCCCCTTTGTGTCGCGACGCTCCGCAACATACAGCGGCTGGGGCCGCGAACAAAAGTGACCTCGCAGGGCCCTATTTCTTGTCGCTTTTCGCCAAAGCAGGGTAGTCTGCAAGGCCTCCCCCTAAGCGGCACGGCCATGAGCAGTTCCGACGACGATTTCGACACCACCCAGCCCTTCGACGATGACGACGACTCGCTCGATGCGCGCGTCTGGCAGTTTCTGCTGTTGATCAATCCCGGCGATGACGACGCGGCGTTCCAGCAGTTCGCGGGGTATCGCGAGGCGGTGGCGGAGTTGGAGGAGGATGAGATCGATGTGGCGCAGGTGGTGGGGCAGGTGGCGGATTGGCGGGCCACGTTCCATGTGGATGCCGGCGACACGCGGGCGCTGGTGCAGGCGATTGATGAGTTGGCGGCTCGCTGGAATCTGACCATCGATTGGGATGGCGATACGGACGAGGATGAGTACCATGCCGATATCGACACCTCGGATTTGCTTGGCGTCGCTTATGACAATCTCGCGCCGCACGGGTACACGCTATGGGTGCGCGATACGGACGATGACAGTGTGGCGGGGTGGATGTCGTTGAGCCGCGATATCGAGCCGATGCGGGAGTTGGCGCCGGAGTTGGGGATTCATTTGCATCGCGGGAATGAGATCGGCTGAGGGTGGTGTTCCCGGTGGGGTGTTTGGGTCGTGACGGAGAGCGTCGCGCACAGGGTGCGCTCCCACAACGGACTCCATACGACGGGCTTCATCGCAGTTCGAGCCGCAAGCGCGTATCGTGCGAGGCCATCTGCATCCGGCTGTCCCCATGACCTCGTCCGCTCCTTTCCCATACGCTGCCTTCCTTGCAGACCTGCAGGGAGCCAACGGCCCCGCCGCGCTCGCGCGCGTGCTGCCGGAGCAAGGTGATGCCGATGCTCTCACGGGCGCACTGGTTGCACTCCTGCACGCTCGCAAGGCCACACTGCAGGCGGCGTTCGACACCACCTTGGCCGCCGACGAATTGCGCCGCTATCAGAAGTACGCCAAGCCCGGGAAACCCTCGCCGCATATCGTGCAGTTGCGCCAGAAGCAGGCGGCTGCGCGCCAGGCGAGCAACGTGTCGCGCCAGTCGCTGATCAAGGCGGCGAATGCGTTCGTGCGCGAGGCAGGTATTGACGTTCCCGAGCGAGTGGCGCTCGACGAGTTCATCATCCACTGGA
>Ga0209672_100512_pt1 | contig 21376 bp, 17 predicted proteins | sample AraplaCol_mMS_r2_FD_184273 | JGI IMG/M metagenome (GOLD analysis project Ga0209672, IMG submission 184273) | Arabidopsis root microbial communities from North Carolina, USA - plate scrape CL_Col_mMS_r2 (SPAdes) (version 2) | ecosystem: Host-associated > Plants > Roots > Endosphere | place: USA...
TCGAGAGCAGGATGCCGAGCATGAGCCCGCTCATCACGTTGCCCACGGCACGGCCGCGATGTGTTTCGTGCGCCATGGACGCCGCCATCGGCACCAGCATTTGAATGACGCACGAACTCGCGCCCGCGAGAAAAATCGCCGCGAGAAACACCGTCCCCGAACGGGCGAGCATCGCGATAGCGAGCAACGCCGCACATACCGCGAGCGTGCGCACGATCAGGCGGCGGTTCTCGACGAGATCGGTCAGCGGTACGAGCAGCACGAGCCCGAGTGCATAGCCGAGTTGCGGCAGCATCGAAATGGCCCCCGTGAGACCGGGTGGCAGTCCAAGCCCTTGCGCGATCGGGCCGATCAACGGCTGGGCCGCAAAGAGATTCATGACGATGACGCCGACGGCGAAAGCGAAAAGCAGTGTCAGCGGTGTCGTCAATGCCTGCGGCGCGTCGACGGCCGGCGCCGCGGGCCGGACTGCGCAGGCGTCGTAAAGATCAGTGGGCCCATCCATGCTCGTGAATCCTCGAATTGATGACCGAGCGCTCATCGTAGAATTCCCTGGGTTATGCGACAATTGAAATATATCGATATTGATTATGCGGAGTTGTTTTGAACACGCGCGACTTGCAAGCTTTCGTGGCCGTGGTCGATAGCGGATCGATGGTCCGCGCCGCCACCCAGCTGCATCTGACTCAACCGGGGCTCACGCGACGCATCCAGAACCTTGAAGCCACGCTCGGGGTGCCGCTGCTCGATCGCGTGAGCAAGCCCCTGAAGCCGACGGGCGCTGGGCGCGAGGTCTATGCACTGGCGCGTGCCGTGCTGCGCTCGGTAGACGATTTGCTGGCGCTCGCCGCGCCCGATAGCGAGCCGGCCGGCGAATTGCGGATCGGCGTGCCGCCCTTTCTATCGGAACTTGCGCTCGAGGCGCCGATCGACCGGCTGCGCAGCGCATTTTCGAGGCTGACGTTGCGCGTGACCGCATCCTGGTCGCCCGCGCTCGTCGAACGGGTGCAGCGTGCCGAGGTGGACGCCGCTGTCGTGATGATGCCGGGCTCGTTTGCGATGCCCGACACGTTGAGCGCGACACTGCTCGCCGTGCAGCCCACGCTCGTTGTTGCGCCGCGCTCGTTCGACCTGGCGCATGTGCAAGCTGGCCAGCGGGGAGGCCGCGGCCGCTCACCGCGCGCGACGCTTGCGGACTTGTCGCGGTACCCGTGGGTGTTGAACCAGGATGGCTGCGGGATGCGCTCGACGCTGAGCCGGGCGTTGCGCGCGGCGGGCTTGCCGTTCGAGGTCGCAGTCGAAGCATTCGGCTCGGATCTGCAACTCTCGCTCGTTGCGCGCGGCGTGGGGCTCGGTGTCGTGACGCCCGGCGTGCTGGCCGCCAGTCCGTATCGCGATCAATTGCAGCCGCTCGAAGTCGAGGATTTCGAAGGCAGCCTGAACGTCTGGCTCTTGCACGGCAGTTTGCCGGGTCGGCTCGTGCGGCCCGTTTCGCTGCTGCGCGACGCGTTGATCGATGTCATGTCAGCGGCGGCGCAGCCCACGCGGTCCGCACGGTCCGCAGCGCCCGAGCAATCCGCGCAGTCCGAAGCAAGGCCGACGCGTAGCAAGCGCTCCGCCGCGCGTTAGTGCCCCGAAACGGCACGGCGTCAGTACGCGAAGTAGGGGCCGACGCCACCGGGCGTGCTTTGTTGTTCGATGGCCGCATAGACATTGCGGCCGTAAAAGAACGGCAGGCCCCAGTCGAATACCGAGGAGTTCACAAAAGCGGGGCCGGCGAGCAGCGGCAACGCCGCCGCACCGGCCCGCGTCTGAGCGATGGTGCTCGCATTGCCGACACTGAACGTGACCGCACTCGTCGCACCGTTTGCGCCGCGATTGATCGCCGAAAACTGCGTGGTGGAGGGCGGGCAGTAATAGTCGCTGTTCGGACTTACGCACGCCGGCATCTGGTTGGTCGAGAAGAAGAGACCTGTCGAGCCGCTATCGATGAAGCTGCTGCCATAAGTCGTCCCGTTCTCCGAGGTCGTGAACACGCCGCGCATGGCGTCGACCGTCATCACGGTCGCGGAACCGATGCCGTTGTTCGATGCGGTGCCGATGCCGAAGATCAATTGGCCGCTCACGCTGGCTGCCCCGCTTTGGGCGATCGAGGGCAGACTGACGATGACGCCGTTGTTGTCGGCCGAAAAGTAGGGGACCGGGTTCGCAACCTGCAAGCGTTCTTCCACGGCGATCGAACTGCACGTTGTGCCGGAGCATGCGTAGTAGGTGCCGGCAAGAGCTTGCTGCGCGCACGCGGCGCCGCAGTCGTGTTTGAACACGCCGATTCCGAGAATGCCGTTGGCTGCAAGCGCGGCGGGGGTGTTGCGAGAGGTACCGGTGTTCGCGCAGCTCGCCGGCACGGCTGCGTAATTCGGGTCGATGATCTGGACCGGCAGCGCATTCGCCGTTTCGCCGGAGATTTTGACGTCGCCCAGGCGCACCGGTCCCCAGGTGTAACCGTCGAAGAACTGCATGCATTCGGCAAGCGGGTTGCCGCTTGCATCGGTCTGCTGTGGCAAGGCAGCCGCGCTTCCCAGTTGCGAGGCGAACAGACGGAGCCCCCATGAGCCAGTATCGACTAGCACGTGGTCGATCGTCTGACAGTTCGCCGTGCCCGGTACGCAGATCGTCACGCTGACAAACGGCATATTGGGCACACCGGAGACGCCGTTGTCGACGGTGATCGGCGCAACGTTGGCGGCATGGGCCGTCGCGGCGGTATTCGTGTTCGGCGTATTCGAGACGTTGCCGTTGGATGCGGCGGCCGACGCTGTGCCGCCGCCCGAGCCGCCTCCGCCACCGCATGCGGCGACGGTGAGCGCAATGAGCGTCGCGAACGCGAGCGCGACGAGCCGGAGAGTGCGTTGCATGGCGAGGCTCCGGTTATTGAACGACGCTTGCGTCGACACCGGACGGCAACGCTTGCGGCAGATACGCGCGTCCCGCGAAAGCCCGCAAATGGCCGCCGGAATAGACGACGAGATCGCTGGCCGAGACGGCGAGCGCGGCTTTGCGGCCCGCTGCCGCCGCGCTGACATAGCGATCGAAAGCATTGCCGAGCGTGGCTTTCAGGTCGGGCAACGTCGGACCGTCCCATGCCACCCCGAAGACCAGGCCCGACGGCGCGACGTATTCGCGCACGACGGTGCCCGAGGGCAGCGCAATGGTATGAACGGTATAAGGACCTTGCATGCGGCTTGCGTGACCGATAGCGTGCATGGTTGCGCCATCGCCATCGATCGTTTCGGCTTGTCCGCCCAACGCTGCATGAGCGGGTGCAATGGCAGAACACAGGAGAAGCAGCGGTACGCGCGATACGCGCGCAAAAAAGCGGGAATTCACGAGACTTCCTTCATACGAGACGCGACTGGCGAACGAATGACCGGGTGCATCTCACATCGCCGCGTGCGATGTGCTGCTGCGTCTACGGAAGGCACGCGCACAACTTTAGGCCGGCGAGGCAGTTGGGCGGCGGCGTGGCGCGCCGGTGGCGCGACAATGTGCTGACCGGCGAGACGCACGGCGTTTTGGCGGAGGCCGTGTGAGGCAGGCGAAACAAGGGTGCGACGCCGACCGGGGCCACGCGACACGTTTCAAACGAGGCAACCGTGGTGCGTCTAACGAATGGCGCAAAAAAACTTTGGCTCCCCACTGAAAAACGCCCTATTTTTAACTGGGCGCTGAAGAGGGATAGGGATATCGGCCGCCGTACGCCTGGCGTGCGGGCCCTGCGGCCATTGCGCTGACGAATGCCACGACGTCGCTGTCGGGTACCCATTCGGGGAACGAGGCATGACGAGACAATGAAATCGGACTCTCGATCAACCGGGCCGGCCCCGGGCCAATTGCCACGCACGCGCGAGCTGCCGCAGCGTGAGCCTGTCGACGTACCGCCGGAGCCGGACCGCAAGCGTGTCCTCATCATCGATGGCGATACCGACACGCTTTCAGGCCTCGCGTATCTGATCGAAAGCATGGGATACGAAGCGCAGGCCGTGCGCGACGCGGACGAGGCGCTCTGTCTGGCGCGTGAGCACCTACCTGACGCCGCGCTCATCGATATCGGCGCGCCGCAGCTCGAAGGGCTCTCGACCGCACACCGGTTGCGTGAGATTGCCGGCACGCGGCCGCTCTTGCTCATCGCGTTGACGGGATGGGGGCAGCCTCAATATCGCGAGATGGCCCTGGCCGCCGGCTACGACGTGCATTGGGTCAAGCCCGTCGGCGCCGATCAATTGAATTTTCTACTTTCGATGACGTTCGTATGAATGTTGTATATGCGCAACGGAATGCACTTTGATTGCTGGGGCGTGTTGCGACGCACCAAACGGTTTGCTAGAGTTGGAACTGTCTCCTCCATGTCTCCTCTGATATGGATTCAGCCCGCCAACTTGGCGGGCTTTTTTTTTGCCCATGCCTGTCGCGGGCCAACGGCGGCACTTCGGTGCGGCGTGCGGGGCTCGCCAGCGCAGCGCCGCTCCGCTCGGCCTGAGTCGCGGTTCCGGCACCGGGTCGACGCGCGCAGGCGGTAGTGCAGAAATCGCCGATTGACATTTGCGACGAACGCCGGCTGCGCAGCGAGGCCCGTTCGCTTCGCCAATGCGGTCAGAACTTATACGAGACGGCGACATACGTGATGAGCGGATCCGCCTTCAAGTCGCCTTGCGTCACCCCGAGCACCGAGCCATCCGCTGCCTTGACGATGACGGACGACTTCGTCTTGAGCGGGATGTACGTGAGCGATGCCGTCACCCCCCAGTGCTTCGAAAGGCTGTACGCGCCGCCGATGTTGAAGACAGGCGCCCACGAAGAGGAAGCCTTGGCCTCGACTTTCGTCACCCCCGGCTTGTTTGCGCCCGCTGCGAGCACAGCGCCGAGATTGTTCTGCGTCGACGTGACGAAGTTCGGGTTGAGCTGAATATCGGAGAACCAGTTGTACGAGACGCCCACCCCCACGAACGGCCTGAAGCGAGCCGTCGCCGAGGCGAAGTAATACTGGAGCAGGACGGCCGGGCTCCACTGGCGCACGCTCTTGACGATCGGCTCGTTGGACGGATCGTCGAGATTGACCGTGCCGAGCGCGGCGGACGGACCAGGCGGGACCACCTTGCCGCGACCGTACATTTTGAATGTCGGCGGCACGCCAGCCACCGTCGTCAGCGCGATGTGATCGGTGAAAAAATGGCTGATGACGAGACCGGCTGTATCGGCATGGTTCGTCGACAAGCCGGTGCCCGACGACGTGAACGAGCTGGGCAGACGCAGCGGCGTGTCGATCGGCTGAGGCGACACGTAGGTCGTGAGCGGCGTGCTGGAGTCCTGCGGCATGATGTGAAACCAGCCAAGCGAGACGACGTTATCGCCGGCATGTTGACCGTAGGCGGCGCTCGAAAGAGCGATCGCGGAAGCGGCGCAGGCCGCGGCGTAGATCTTTTTCATCGTTGACTCTCCCTGTGCAGCGTTTTTTTATGTGCGGCACGAAGCCGCTTTCCGGCGGCTTCGTACGGCGGATGCCCGATTCGCTTCTTTCGCCCGGTGGGCGTTACTGTGTCGGCAACTGCACGAATGCGTTGATCGTGAAGTACGGCGACGATGCGTTGGACTGATCGAGATAACCGAACACGCCCCCCGTGAAGATCAGCTTGCCGCTAGGCGACGAGGCGCCCACTTTGGTGGACGTCACCACGCCGGGCACACTCTGCGTGAAATCGAGGTTCAGCGCCGTGGCCAACGAAGCCTGCGACGGGTGATACGGATCGAGCATCGTGGCCTGCGTGCCGATGAGCGCCGTTGCCCGGTAATCGAACTGGCTATCGACGCCGATGTACTGCCCGTCTTGCGAATTCACGGCGATCTTCGATTGCGGTGCGAGGATCGAGATGCCCGATTCGTCGTCGGCGATGAGCAGGTTCGGGTTGGCGTAGCCGGTCCGAATCAGGACGGGCACGAGCTGGCCGCGCAGCTTGCCGACGATCATGAAGCCCTTGCCTTGCGGGGAGCTCGCGAGCGTCGCCTTGGCCTGTCCCTGGAAGTTGTCGGTCTCGAACGCCCCGCTGCCATCGGACGAAAGCACCCAGTTCGAGCCCGGCTGCTGGCATTTGCCGGCGTTGACGCCGGTGTTGTCGCATTCGGTCCAGGTGCCGTTCGCGTTGAGGGTGATCTTCGTATCGACAGCTACCTGCATGAAGTTCTGCGACGGCACTTCATGAAAGCCGAGCTGGTTGTAGGTACCGGCCAGATTGGCGAAATTCGTCTCGAGCGACGAAAAGCCGATGAACGGATAGTAGGGGAACGTCGTATCGGCAATCGCGCCGACGCCCGCCATGCCGTTATATTGCAGCTCCTTGCCCGGGATCGTGCCGCCGAGCACGCCCTCGCCCACGAAGATGCGTGCGGGCCGGTTCGGGTCGAGGCTTGCGCCGTTCAGATAAAACGCGCACTGGTTCTGCTTGTTCGTGGGCAACAGCGTTTCCTGAGTCAGCGTACCCGATTGCTGTGTGCCCGCGCGCGTCGGCGTCGCCGTGCCGGTGGTTTGCGGAACCGGCGACTCGATGTAGTTGACCTGCCATGTCATCTTGGACGTATCGATGCGCATTTGCACGAGCTCGCCATCGCCGCCGCCGCCCGTGAAGACGGTGTTGTAGTCGAGCGTTTGCGGGCAGAGCCGATCGACGACCGGGGCGGGCGAACCGCCGCCTCCGCCGCCGCCGCATGCGGCCAGGGTCAACGCTGCCACCAGCGCCAAAAGGGCTGTCAAAAGGGCTGTCAAAGGGGCTTTCCAGCTCATAACCGTTCCTCCTTGTGCTTCGTTTATCGTTATCGGGCGGCCGGCTCCCTGTCGGCGCGCCTCTTCTTTCGTTGTCCTGACTAATCTCGATTCACTTCCTCCTCGTAGTCGTTGGCCGATGCGAATGCTTTGCTTGGGACGCGGGAGGCGCTCAGTGCGCGCCCGCGAACGCGCCGATGCCGAAATAGGGCGTCGAGCTCGTCGTTTGTCCCACGATCGCCGAGGACGGCGTGATGCCGCCGTTTTCCGTGCCTTGCAGCAAGATCGCGAACAGTCCGCCCACGGTCGAGGTCGGCGAGAACCCGGTGGCGATCGCGAAGCCCGCGTTGCCGGCGCTGTCCTGCACGCTCAAGAGCCCCTGATTCGACGCTGGATAGTTGAGCGTGAACGTGCTTTGCGCCGTGCTCGTTGGCGGATCGACGAACTTGCCCGAGGCGCCTTGAATCAGCGTGGCCGTGTATTTGAAGTTGGAGTCGGCGCCGACGAAGCCACCGTCGAGCGCACCGGACGTGATGTTGCCGGCCGTGGCGAGCATCGCAATGCCGGACTCGTCGTCGACGGTCAGCGTGCTGGGGTTGGCGTAGCCCGTGCGCACGACGATGGGTACCACCGCGCCATTGAATTTCGCGAGCACCATGTTCGCGTGCGCGCCGCCGCTGCCGAGCGTGGCGCCGCCGACGATGCGCGGGGGATTGCTGCTCGTGAAGTAGCTTCCCCCACTGGCAGCCGCCCATGTGCCGCCGGTCGTCGTGCAACTGCCCGAGCTCGACGAGCAGTTGCCGCTCGCGTCGAACGTTTCGGTGGTGCTGGTGCCCACGGCACGATAGCTGTCCGAGGGCTGAAGGTGATAAACGAGCCCGTTGTAGGTGCCTTTGAGATCGGCCAGATTCGTATCGACTTCGGCAAAGCCGATGAACGGATAGAAGTCGAACTTGCGGTCGGGCACCGAGAAGAGGCCCAATATGCCCGGATATTGCACTTCAGCGCCGGGAATGCCGCCGCCCGCCACGCCATAGCCGACGAAGATCGTCGGCGGGTTGCTCGTGTTGAACGTGCTGCTCGTTGCATACGCGGAGCCGTCGCTTGCCGTTCCATTGCCCGGTTGAAGCACGAACGCGCAACGGTCTTGCTCGGCGCTCGGCAAATCCGTGCGATGCGTCACGGCGCCTGTGATCGTCGTGCCGGCGCGCGTGGGCGTGACTTGTCCCGCGGTCAGCGGAATCGGGGATTCGAGCCACTTCAGCGTGTAGCTCATCGAGGTGGGATCGATCTTCAGACTCACGATCTCACCGCTGCCCGCACCGCCGAGATAGGTGTTCTGGGCGATGCTTGCTTCGCTGGGGCACAGCGGCTGGATCGCGCCCGACGTCGGCGCGCCCTGGATGCCGCAAGTTGCACCGGTACACTGGGGGGCGCTCGCGGTGGATGCGGTGCTACCCGATCCGCCCGAGCAAGCCGCAACGAGGGGCGCGCTGACGAGTACCGACAGCAACCCCCTGCAAATGGCAGTTTGCATGCCTTTGTCTCCCTGATCTCGTTATGCGGGCTAATGTCGCCGCGCATTTTTTTGCTGTCAATTGATAAAGGCGTCTAAAAAAGTTAATTCAAACGGTATGGGCTGCCGTCAACTCATGCTGGATCGGGTGTTTGGGGGTAATTGAAACGAAGATGCGTTTCAAGCGCGAGACCAATTGCGGTGGCGTGGCACGGCCTATGAGATGGCAAGCTCGGCGCGGCGATCAGGACTTGCGTGGAACAATGCCGATGAAAATACGGACATTCCCGAGCCGGGGGCGTCCCATTTATTGGGCGAGGGCGGTGATTTGCAAACTTTAGTTACGAAAGTTACGCGTTATGATGCAGTCTGACGTTGAGCTTTCTAATTGGCGTTGCGCAAAAATAAAGCCGGCCTTTGTGAAGGCCGGCTTTCTGGCGAAGGAATGTTTAAAGCAATTGCAATTGCGCTACGGCGAATCAGCGCGCGAGGCCGGCGTCTTCCGCTGCCCCGATACTGAGATTCATGCACTGGATCGCTGCCCCGGAGGCGCCTTTGCCGAGATTGTCGAGTCGCGCCACGGTGACGAAGCGTTCGTCGTTGCCGAAGACGAAAAGATCGACGCGGTTGGTCTCGTTGCTGCCTTGCACGTCGAAAAAGCCGGCGTCGAGATTGTCATCGGCATCGAATGGGGCGACGCGCACGAACGCTTCGCCGGCGTAGTGCTCGGCATAGAGCGCCTGGACGTCGCGCGGTGTCACGCGTTTGCCGAGCTCAGCTGCCGAGAAGAAGGTCGTAACGGCGAGGCCTTTATAGAAGTTACCGACGATCGGCGTGAAAACCGGCGTCGCCCCGAGGCCGCCGTGCACGGTCATTTCGGGCAGATGCTTGTGGCCGAGCGCGAGCGCGTAAGGGCGCGGGCTTGCGAGCTTTGCATTGAGCGGGCTCGCCTCGAACTCGGCGATCATCTTCTTGCCTCCGCCGCTGTAACCGGTGATCGAATAGGCGTGGGCCGCGAACTTCGGCGTGACGATTCCGGCTTCGACGAGCGGGCGCATGGCGAGCACGAACGCCGAAGCGTGGCAGCCCGGCACGGCAATGCGCTTGGCCTGGCGAATCCGCTCGCGTTGCGCGCGCGAGAGCTCGGGCAGGCCGTAGGCCCAGTCCGCGTGAGTGCGAAAAGCCGTGCTGGCGTCGATGACGACCGTCTTGCCGTTCTCGACGAGACCGACCGATTCGCGCGACGCGACATCGGGCAAGCACAGGAACGTGACGTCGGATGCATTGATCAGCCGGCGCCGTTCGTCGATGTCCTTGCGCTTGGCCTCGTCGATCCGCAGGATTTCGACATCGGCACGCCGCGACAGGTATTCGTGAATCTTCAGGCCAGTCGTGCCTTCCTGCCCATCGACAAAAACTTTCGTGCTCATTTCGATCTCGCTGGTTTCACCGAGTTGACATAGACGGCGCCGCCGAGCGCCGAAAACCGTGATTTTACGGCTTTAGCGGCAAGCCCGTGCAATTTCGAGGCGATGTGCGGCGATGTGCGGCGAACCCGGCTCATCGGCCGTACGTTATCGTGATGCCAGCCTTGGCGAGTGTCGCGGTGCCGATTTCATGCTCGAACATCATCGCGGGACGGCCCGCGGCGAGCCGCAGGTCCGTCGTATCGAGCGCGTAGACTGTAATGACATAGCGATGCGGCTTACCCGGCGGCGGACAAGGGCCGCCGTAGCCCGAAGCGTCGTCGTCGTAGTCGTTACGGGCTTCGATCGCGCCCATTTGCTTGAGCCTGTTCGAGCCGCTTGCCTGAGCGGGTAGCGCGTGAACGCTCGCGGGAATGCCGGCTACGGCCCAGTGCCACCAGCCCGGCCCGGGCGCATCGATATCGAACATCGTGACGGCGAAGCTCTTGGTGCCCGGCGGCTCGCCGCTCCATTGCAGCTGCGGCGAGTGGTTCAGCCCATGGCAGCCGCTTTTGTCGTAGACGAACGCGTTACCGAGCGGTTGGCCGGGCTGCAAGTCCTTGCTCGTCACGGTGAAAGCCCCCTCAGCCAGTGCGGCGGGGGCGCCGCAACAGGCAAGGCCGAGCGCGGCCCAGCGGAGCGCCGCGCGGCCGCGCGCCACGGCTCGGCCGCGCGCGCGAATTCGAAACTGAAACCACACCGATGCAACGACCGAGCATGGCTTGAGCATGAGCCGTTTCCCCCCGGGAATGGGCAAAACCGCATGTGCGTGGCGGCGATAAATGGGCCGGACCGGTCTTGTGGACCGGAATCGAGTCTAACATTTGCCTTCTCAGCCGGCGGCAGGCTGTCGCGCGGGCAATACGCAGCGTGGTGGCTTTCCGCGGATTTCCCCGGGCGCCGGCGATACTCCCACGACATCCGGATTCATGAACGAGAACGAGTTTTTCGAATCGGGGCAATCGGCGCATGCAAGCGCCCACGTATCGGGTGCGCGTACCCGCGTCGTCATGGCCGACGATCATCCGGTGATTCTGCTGGGTGCGCGGCATGCGCTCGCGCGCTTCCCCGATCTCGACGTGGTGGCCGAAGTGCGGCAGTCCACCGATCTCGTCAAGACGCTGACGCAGGTACCGTGCGACGCCCTCGTCACCGATCTGGCCATGCCGGGCGGCCGTCACGGCGACGGCCTGCCGCTCATCGGCTATCTGCGGCGGCATTTTCCGGCGCTGCCGGTCGTGGTGCTGACCATGCTCGAGAACGCCGCCCTGATCCGGCGGCTCGGCGAGCTTGGCGTCATCGCCATCGTCAGCAAGGCCGACGACCTGTCTCACATCGGCCTGGCCGTTCGCCACGTCGCGCGCGGACTCCCCTACGCGGGGCCGACCGTCCGCGCGGCGCTCGATGCACTGAGCGCGGGCGGGGCGCGCGGCGCCCAAGTCCCGCTCTCACCGCGCGAGGTCGAGGTCGTGCGTCTGTTCGCGGCCGGCATGACCATGAAAGAAATCGCCGAACGGCTCAACCGCAGCATCAAGACAGTGAGCTCGCATAAGACAGCGGCATTGCGCAAGCTCGGCCTCGCGCGGGATTCGGAACTCTTTCAGTACGCGCAGTCGGCCGGGCTGACTCACTTATCGTCGGCGCGATAAATAAAAAAAAAGCGCCCGTCGCGAGGACGGGCGCCTGTCAGAGGCTTGCTGCGGATTACTGCGGCGCGGCGGTTGCGCCACCGTGCGCGGCGGACCATTCCGCCGGCGCGTGCAGGAACTTCTCGACTTCATCGAGCGTTTTGGCTTCGAAGTAGCCCGAGGCCTTCGCGACGCGCAGCACATCCCACCAGGTGGCGAGCGCATGCAGGTCCACGTCGATGTCTTTGAGCACCGACACGCTTTCCTTGAAGATGTTGTAGTGAAAGAGGACGAAGCAGTGGTTCACCCGCGCGCCGGCCGTGCGCAGCGCGTTGATGAAATTGATCTTGCTGCGGCTGTCGGTGGTGAGATCCTCCACGAGCAGCACGCGCGAACCTTCTTCGAGCAGCCCCTCGATCTGCGCATTGCGGCCGAAACCCTTCGGCTTTTTGCGCACGTACTGCATCGGCAGCATCAGACGGTCAGCGATCCAGGCGGCGAAGGGAATGCCGGCGGTTTCACCGCCCGCGACGGCGTCGATCTGTTCATAGCCGACGTCGCGCAAGATCGTCGCTTCCGCCATTTCCATCAAACCGCGGCGCACGCGCGGATACGAGATCAGCTTGCGGCAGTCGATATAAACCGGGCTGGCCCAGCCGGACGTGAAAATGAACGGTTTGTCGGCGTTGAAGTGCACCGCCTGCACTTCGAGCAGCATCTTGGCGGTCGTATCGGAGATCGTTTGGCGATCGAAGCCTGTCATGGGCAAGTCCTTGGGGAGTGGGGCCGGAGCGGGCGCAGTGGCCCGGCGAGCAGCCCGAAAGAGCCGGTGGCGCGCTCGTGCGCGCACAGGGGGCGTATTTTACCCGAGTTGGCGACGGTTCCGGCCCTGCCGCCGGGGAGGTGTACACTAGCACCCCCCGCAAATGCTGCCGGCGCGCGGGCGGCGTGCGTGACGCACGCGGCGGCTTTCGCGGCGCCGGCCAACGGCGCGCGAGGCTTCGTCCTTTGGCGACAGCTCCTTCGGCGTGCGGGCCATATTCATAACGTCTTGCAGGTCAATCATGGACGAACAACTGAAGCAAAGCGCCCTCTCGTATCACCAGAACCCCCGGCCCGGCAAGATTTCGGTTACGCCGACAAAGCCGCTGTCGAACCAGCTCGATCTCTCGCTGGCGTACTCGCCCGGCGTCGCGGCCGCGTGCGAGGCGATCCACGCCGATCCGCTCGACGCGCAAAAATATACGTCGCGCGGCAATCTCGTCGGCGTCGTGACGAATGGCACGGCCGTACTCGGGCTCGGCAATATCGGCCCGCTCGCCGCCAAGCCGGTGATGGAAGGCAAGGGGTGCCTGTTCAAGAAATTCGCGGGCATCGATGTTTTCGACATCGAACTCGCCGAGTCGGATCCGGACAAGCTCGTCGAGGCCATCGCGATGCTCGAGCCGACGCTCGGCGGCATCAATCTCGAAGATATCAAGGCGCCCGAGTGCTTCTATATCGAGAAGAAGCTGCGCGAGCGCATGAAGATCCCCGTCTTTCACGACGACCAGCACGGCACCGCCATCATTGCGTCCGCGGCCATCCTGAACGGCTTGAAGGTTGTAGGCAAAAACCTGTCGAGCGTGAAGTTGGTCTGCTCGGGCGCAGGTGCCGCGGCCATCGCTTGTCTCGACTTGCTCGTCAACCTCGGGCTCACGAAGGAAAACATCCTCGTCGTTGATTCGAAGGGTGTCATCTATGAAGGGCGCGGCAATCTCGACCCTTCGAAAGAGCGCTATGCGGCCAAGACCGAGGCCCGCACGCTCGACGATGCCATCGAAGCGGCCGACGTTTTCCTGGGCTGTTCGAGCGCCGGCGTGCTGAAGCCCGAAATGGTCAAGAAAATGGGCACGAAGCCGCTGATTCTCGCGCTCGCGAATCCGGAGCCCGAAATCCGCCCCGAGGACGCGAAGGCGGCCCGCCCCGACGCCATCATCGCCACGGGCCGTTCGGACTATCCGAACCAGGTCAACAATGTCCTTTGCTTTCCGTTCATCTTCCGCGGCGCGCTCGATGTCGGCGCGACGACGATCACCGAAGAGATGAAGCTCGCCTGCGTGCGTGCTATCGCCGAATTGGCCGAGGAAACGGATCAGGGCGATGAAGTCGCCAAGGCCTATGAGGGGCATTCGCTCGAATTCGGGCCCGAATACCTGATTCCGAAGCCGTTCGATCCGCGTCTCATCATCAAGATTGCGCCGGCCGTTGCACAGGCCGCGATGGATTCGGGCGTCGCCACGCGTCCGATTCAGGACATGGACGCCTATCGGGAGCAGCTCGGTGCGACCGTCTATCGAACCGGGATGGTCATGCGCCCCGTGTTTGCCGCGGCCAAGCAGAAAGATGCGCGCATCGTGTTCGCGGAAGGCGAGGACGAGCGTGTGCTGCGCGCCGCCCAATTTGTGCTGACGGAAAAGATTGCCAAGCCGATCATCATCGGCCGCCCTGCCGTCATTGAAATGCGCCTGAAGAAAATGGGCTCGAAGCTCAAGGGCGGGGTTGATTTCGATATCGTCAATCCGGAAGACGATCCGCGCTATCAACAATGCTGGCAGGCCTACCATGAGATCGGCGCGCGCGAAGGCGTGACGCCCGAGGTCGCGAAAGCCGCGATGCGTAAGTTCAATACGCTGATCGGTGCGATTCTCGTGCATCTTGGCGACGCCGACGGCATGATCTGCGGTCTGATCGACACTTTCCACAGCCACCTGAAGTTCATCGATCAGGTGTTGGGCCGCGCGGCGCAAGCCGAGCACTATGCGGCGATGAATCTGCTGATGCTACCGGGCCGCAATCTTTTCATTTGCGATACTTACGTCAACGAGGTGCCGAGCGCGGAGCAGTTGGCCGACATGGCGGTACTGGCCGCCGGCGAGATCGAGCGTTTCGGCATTGCGCCGAAGATCGCGTTGTTGTCGAACTCGAACTTCGGCAGCGCGCCTTCGGCATCGTCGCAGCGCATGGCAGCGGCGCGCAAGCTGATCGCCGCACGCGCGCCCGAGCTTGAAGTGGACGGTGAAATGCACGGCGATGCGGCGCTCTCGGAAGTGATCCGCAAGCAGTCGTTCCCCGGCACGACGCTGACGGGTGAGGCGAATCTGCTCATCATGCCGAACGTCGAAGCAGCCAATATCACCTATAACCTGCTGAAGATGGTGGGTGGAGAAGGTGTGACGGTCGGACCGTTCCTGCTGGGTGCGGCGAAGCCCGTTCATATCCTGACGCCTGCTGCGACGGTTCGCCGGATCATCAACATGACCGCGGTGGCGGCGGCGAACGTGCGCGCGCGATAACGCCGGCGCGGCGCTCATCAGAGGGCGCATACAAAAAAGGCGGCTACCCGAGAAGGGCAGCCGCCTTTTTTCATAGCCGCGCTGTTGCGCGGTGTCATCTACGCCGCATGCCGCGCCACATCCCCCTTACGCCAACGCGCCGCGAGATCGTTCCACTTCGCACGCACTGCCCGCAGGTTGTTCTCCTTCACATGCCCATAGCCGCGAATACCGTCGGGTAGACTCGCGAGCTCGACGGCGAGCGTGCGGTTATCCGCATTGAGTCCGGCGATCAACTCGCGTACGAGCGCTTCATACTCGCCGATCAGCGCGCGCTCGGTACGACGTTCTTCCGTCTTGCCGAACGGATCGAGTGCGGAGCCCCGCAGGAACTTCAGCTTGGCCACCACTTTGAACGCCGACAACATCCACGGCCCATATTGCTTCTTGATCAGACGGCCATTCGCATCCTTCTTTGCGAGCAGCGGAGGCGCCAAGTGGAAATTGAGCTTCCAATCGCCTTCGAACTGATTCTGCAATTTAGCGAGAAACGCCGGGTCCGTCTGCAGCCGCGCCACCTCGTACTCGTCCTTGTACGCCATCAGCTTGTGAAGGTTGCGCGCCACGGCTTCAGTCAGCGGCTCGTTGGCGGTATCGCCTTCGACCTTGCGCTCGGCCTCGCGCACCGCATCGACGAGCGCGCGGTAACGCTCGGCATACGCGGCGTTCTGATAAGCGGTGAGATGCTCGACGCGCTTGGCGACGAGCGCGTCGACGGCCTTGCGTGTATGGAGCGCGATCACCGTCGCACCGGCCGTTTCGCGCACCGGTGACGGGTTGGCGGCTTGCTGCACGCTGGCCGGATCATGGGCGGCGCGCCGCCCCCACTCGAACGCCGCGAGATTTTTCTCGACTTGCACACCGTTGAGCTCGATCGCGCGCACGAGCGAGCGATGTGTGAGCGGCAGCCATCCACGCTGCCACGCATAGCCGAGCACGAACGGGTTCGTATAGATCGCATCGCCGAGCAGCGCGACCGCGAAACGGTTCGCATCGACGAAATCCACGGCATCGCCCGCCGCCGAGCGCACGTCGTTCTCCGTGCTCGACCCAGGGAAGGTCCAGTCCGGGTTCTTGATGAACTCGGCCGTGGGCGTCTTCGAGCTGTTAACTACGACGCGCGTATGACCATGCTGCATCCGCGACGTGCATTCGTCGCTGGCGGTCACGATCGCATCGCAACCGATGACGAGTTCGGCCTCGCCCATTGCGATCCGCGTGGCATGGATATCCGTTGGCGCGTTGGCGATCTGCACGTGGCTCATGACTGCGCCGCCCTTTTGCGCGAGCCCCGTGACATCGAGCACCGTCACGCCCTTTTGTTCGAGGTGCGCGGCCATGCCGATCAGGGCACCGATCGTCACGACACCCGTCCCGCCCACGCCCGTGACCAGCACGCCATACGGACGGCCGATTTCCGGCAGCACGGGCTCCGGCACGGCCGGCAGCTCGCCGGTCTCGGCGCCGAGCGGCTTCGGCTTGCGCAGCTGTCCGCCTTCCACGGTCACGAAGCTCGGGCAGAACCCCTTGAGACACGAGAAGTCCTTGTTGCAGCTCGACTGATTGATCTGCCGCTTCGTGCCGAACTCCGTTTCGAGCGGCTCGACCGACAGGCAATTCGACTGCACCGAGCAATCGCCGCAGCCTTCGCACACGGCCTCATTGATGACGACACGGCGCGCCGGGTCGGGGAATTGCCCCTTCTTGCGGCGGCGCCGCTTTTCGGTCGCGCAGGTCTGATCGTAGATGAGGATCGTCGTGCCGGGAATGTCGCGCAACTCGCGTTGCACGGCGTCGAGCGTATCGCGATGATGGATCGTCACGCCGGGCGCGAGAAGCGTCGTGCCATCGTATTTTTGCGGCTCGTCCGTGACGATGACGATCTTCGCGGCGCCTTCGGCTGCGAGCTGATGCGTGATCTGAGGCACCGTGAGGACGCCGTCGACGGGTTGGCCGCCCGTCATTGCAACGGCATCGTTGTAGAGAATCTTGTAGGTGATGTTGACCTTGGCCGCAATGGCCGCGCGAATGGCAAGCAGCCCCGAGTGAAAGTAGGTGCCATCGCCGAGGTTCGCGAACACGTGGTTGTCGTTCGTGAACGGCGCTTGGCCCGTCCAGGCGACGCCTTCGCCGCCCATCTGGCTGAACGTGCTCGTGTTGCGGTCCATCCAGACTGTCATGTAGTGGCAGCCAATGCCCGCCATCGCGCGCGAGCCTTCCGGCACGTTCGTCGACGTGTTGTGCGGACAACCCGAGCAGAACCACGGCTTACGCTCGATCGCTACCCGCGGCTTGGCGAGCGCTTTTTCCTTGGCATCGATGACGGCCAGGCGCGCGGCGATACGCGCGCGCACCTCGGCGGGCAGATCGAACTTCTCGAGACGTGTGGCAATCGCTTTCGCGATCAATGCCGGCGAGAGCTCGTAATGCGCCGGCAGCAGCCAGTTGCCCATCGGCACCGACCATTCGCCGCCTGCGCCGTCTTTCTCGTCGAACTTGCCGAATACGCGCGGACGCTGGCCGTCGGGCCAGTTATAAAGCTCTTCCTTGATGGCGTACTCGAGAATCTGCCGTTTTTCCTCGACGACGAGAATCTCCTGCAATCCGCGCGCAAACGCATGCGCGCCTTGTGCCTCCAGCGGCCAAACGCAGCCCACTTTATAAAGCCGGATGCCGATGCGCGAGCAGGTCTCGTCATCGAGGCCCAGATCGACCAGCGCCTGGCGCGTATCGAGATAAGCCTTGCCGCCGGTGATGATGCCGAAGCGCGCTTGCGGCGAGTCGATTTCGATGCGATCGAGCTTGTTCGCGCGCACATAGGCCAGCGCGGCATACCACTTGTAGTCGAGCAGCCGGGCTTCCTGCACGAGCGGCGGATCGGGCCAGCGAATATTGAGACCGCCCTCGGGCAACACGAAGTCGCTCGGCAATATGATTTGCGTGCGTTGCGGATCGATGTCGACGGAGGCCGACGATTCGACGACATCGGTCACGCATTTCATCGCGACCCACAAGCCGGAGTAACGGCTCATCGCCCAGCCGTGCAAGCCGAAATCGAGATACTCCTGGACGTTCGACGGAAACAGCACCGGCAACCCGCATGCCTTGAAGATATGTTCGGATTGGTGTGCGAGCGTCGAGGATTTGCAGGCGTGATCGTCTCCGGCCAGCACGAGTACGCCGCCGTGCCGCGCCGAACCCGCTGAATTGCCATGCTTGAGCACATCGGAGGAGCGGTCCACGCCGGGGCCTTTGCCGTACCACATCGAGAAGACGCCGTCGTATTTGGCGCTGGGGTACAGATTGACCTGCTGCGTGCCCCATACGGCCGTGGCGGCGAGGTCTTCATTGACGCCGGGCTGAAAGACGACGCGGTGGCTCGCGAGATGCTGCTTGGCTTTCCAGAGCGCGAGGTCGAGTCCGCCGAGCGGGGAGCCCCGGTAGCCGGAAATGAATCCCGCGGTATTGAGCCCGGCGGCCTGGTCGCGCGCTTGCTGCAGCATCGGCAGTCTGACGAGCGCTTGTATGCCGCTCATATAGGCGCGGCCGTGTTCCAGGGTGTATTTGTCGTCGAGCGTGACGGAAGACAACGCGGCTTCGAGCGAGGCTCGCTGGCCTGCTTCTAGCGGGGCATTCATTGTGGGGACTCCTCCAACCTGTTTGGGATCGCCAAAACTTCGTGGCCGTCGGCATCTTGTGGACGCGTCGGCCGGGGCCGCCATATTGACGGTTTTTCGCAGATGGTAGCACTGGGAGAAACCCGCCGCAGGACATCAAAAAACCGTCGATGCTCAGCGGCGCCGCCGGGGCACCGATCAATGACATCTCATAACTGGCACGCGGTATCTGTCTGTAACCGAGGTAACGCGTTGTATGCAGGGTGGAACCGCAGCGCCGCCCCTGGTCTAATTGGCTTCCCGCTGAAAGACGCGGGTGCCGTAAAACGACTCGCGCCTGGCTGCATCGGGCGCGAAAGAGAAAAGGAGTACAGATGAACAAAAGAAACGTTCAGAGCTTTCTGATGGTTTCCGCCGCATTTTTTGCGATGAACCTCCCGGTTCGCCCGACGAGCGCCGCCACACCGGCGAGCCTGGCAGCCGCCGTGTCTCACACCGCTCGCGTGGTTGGCGCGGGTATCGGTCAAGAAGCCTCGGGGGAAGCGTCCCAGGACGAGGAAGCATTCGCCGCGCGCCGCTGAGAAAGGTCTCGGCTGGACGCGCTCTGATATAAGCAGGGCTGAGAAGGGCGGAACGCTTGCAACACTGCGGGCGTTCCGCCTTTTTCGTTATGAGGCGGTCCGCAAGAAGGCGCTATCACGCCTTGTCGTGCACGACCCCACGCCGGATCTGATCGAGTTCGATCGATTCGAACAGCGCTTTGAAATTGCCCTCGCCGAAACCTTGGTTGCCCTTGCGCTGGATGATCTCGAAGAAGATCGGCCCGATCTGGTTTTCGGTGAATATCTGCAACAGCAGATCGTCCTTCGCCCCGTCGATCAGTATCTTGCGGCGGCGCAATTCATCGAGCGGCTCCCCGTGTCCTGGAATGCGCTTCTCGACGAGCTCATAGTAGGTATCGACGGTATCGAGCAGTTGAATTCCGCGTTCGCGCAGGCCATCGACCGTGCGGTAAATGTCGGTCGAGCCCAGCGCGATGTGTTGAATGCCTTCTCCGTGATACGCGTCGAGATATTCCTGAATCTGCCCCGCCGTTTCCGAGCCTTCCTCGTTGATGGGGATGCGGATTTTGCCGCACGGTGAAGTCATGGCTTTAGATTTGACGCCGGTGACCTTGCCTTCGATATCGAAGTAGCGCACCTCCCGAAAATTGAAGAGCCGCTCGTAAAAGGCGGCCCATTCGCGCATGCGGCCGCGATGCACGTTATGCGTGAGGTGGTCGATGTAGGTCAGCCCGTGACCCACCGGATTCGGCTCGGCGCCGGCAATCGGTTCGAAGTCGACGTCGTAGATATCGATATCCCCCACACTGCCGGCTGCGGCGCCGTGCTTGCCGCGCCAACGGTCGACGAAGTAGATCAGCGAATCACCGACACCCTTGATGGCCGGAATGTTGAGTTCCATGGGTCCCGTCTTGTTGTCGAAGCCCCAGGCGCCGAGTTCGAGCGCGTGCCGATAAGCCTTCGCCGCATCTTTGACGCGAAAGGCGATGGCGCAGATCGAGGGCCCGTGCAGACGCGCGAAGCGCTGAGCGAACGAGTCCGGCTCCGCATTGACGATGAAGTTGATGCCGCCTTGCCGGTAAAGCGTCACGTCTTTGTGACGGTGCCGCGCGACCGCGGTGAAGCCGAGCGGTTCGAACAGTTTGCCGAGTGCTTTCGGGTCGGGGGCGGTGTATTCGATGAATTCGAAACCGTCGGTGCCGACGGGGTTGTCCCAGGTTTGGAACTGCATGCGCGTCTCCTATGGGCGGTTCATGCCGACATGGGCACGCGCCGCAACGCCTACGGATAAACGCAAGTGTATAGCTCTGCATGCGACAAAAAGTTGCGACTTGCGATTCGGCTGGCTACGATTGCGCAATTTACTGCCAACGATGGCGCTTCAGGACGACGAAGATGGCTCAAATTGAACTCGACGCGGTCGACCGGCGCATTCTCGCGATTCTTCAGGAAAACGGACGCGCATCGAACCAGGACATCGCGGAGCGCGTCAATCTCTCGCCGAGCCCCTGCTTGCGCCGCATTCGGCGTTTGGAAGAGAGCGGTGTGATTCGCGGCTACGTCGCGCTGCTCGATCCGCAAAAGCTCGGCCTCGGGTTGCTGGCTTACGTCAATGTGCGTTTGGAAAAGCGCGGCGGTGCGACGGGCCGGGCCGGAACGACACACGCCGAACTTTTTCGGGCCGCGGTCCAGGCTTGGCCCGAGGTTGTCGCTTGCCATGCGATGACGGGCGAGATGGACTATCTGTTACGCGTCCAGGTGCAGGACATGGTGCATTTTTCGCGCTTCGTGCAAGAACAACTGCTGCACCATCAGTCGGTCGTCGATGTGAAAACCAGCTTTGCGCTCGAAAGCTTCAAGGAAACGACGGCGTTGCCGATCGTTTGAGGCAGCGGGCAGGCGTCGTTATGCGAGCTCGTCTGAGGGCAGCAACGCTTCGATGATTTCGGTCGTGCGCTGCGTCTGGCGTTTGATCGCATAGTCGAACGCCGCGGCTTGTTCGTGCAGCATCTCCGAAAGGATGCTGGTCTGATCCGCCGGTGGCAGCGTGAGATAGGCGTCCGCGCTGCCGTAGGCATATTCGATCCGCATCCCCGCTTTCTTCGCGATATGCATCATCGTCGTGTTGCGCGACAGACAGTACATATAGAGCGTGGTGATGTGCGTATTGCGGCAACGCATGACCGCGCGCTCGAAAAGCCGTGTGCCAATTCCTTTGCCGCGCGAGCGCTCGACTACCGAGATGCCGAATTCGGCTGTGCGCTTCTCGCCTTCGGCGGGAAGGTAGGCCAAGTGCCCCACACCGACGACCTCCAGCGCGCTGTCGAATACGCCGAAGACTGTGTCGCGCTCGAAATCGATCGTGCGCACATAGTTTTCGATGACCTAGTCTGGCGCGGCT
>Ga0209672_100513_pt1 | contig 21369 bp, 17 predicted proteins | sample AraplaCol_mMS_r2_FD_184273 | JGI IMG/M metagenome (GOLD analysis project Ga0209672, IMG submission 184273) | Arabidopsis root microbial communities from North Carolina, USA - plate scrape CL_Col_mMS_r2 (SPAdes) (version 2) | ecosystem: Host-associated > Plants > Roots > Endosphere | place: USA...
TTCGCTGGGGCCGCAGGTGCTGTTGAAGATCGAATGCGTGGCCGGGCTGCCGTTGGCCATCATGGACCCCAACCAGTTCGAACTCGCGCTGTTGAATCTGGCGGTGAATGCACGCGACGCCATGGTCGATGGCGGTGCGCTCACCGTCAGCGTCGACCTGGATCAGGTCGCGCAACACGCCAAGCTCGCGGATGGTCGCTATATCCGCGTATCCGTGTCTGATACGGGTTCGGGCATGGACGAGGACACGCTCAAGCGTGCCGTCGAGCCGTTCTTCACCACCAAGGCGAAGGGGCAGGGTACCGGCCTGGGCCTGTCGATGGTGCATGGCCTGGCGGCCCAGTCGGGCGGCGACTTCGCGCTCAGCAGCACGCCGGGTCGCGGAACCACCGCCACCTTGTGGCTGCCTGCTTCCACCCAAAGCGTGGATGAGCAGGCGGCGGCGCCGGCCGTCACATCATTGCTGCGTCGAGGACAAGGTGCGCACGTGCTGCTTGTCGATGACGAGGAACTGGTGCGTTCGGGCACGGCCGACATGCTGAGCGATGCGGGTTACGTGGTCCGCCAGGCGTCGTCCGGTCACGAAGCGCTGGCGCTATTGCGCGCAGGCCTCGATGTGGCCGTGCTGGTGACCGACTATGCGATGCCCGGCATGTCCGGCACGCAGCTGGCGAGCGAAGCCGTGCAACTGCGCCCGTCCTTGCCGGTGTTGATGATCACCGGCTTCGCGTCCCTCAACGACGACACCGTCGCCGAGCTGCCGCGCCTGTCCAAGCCGTTTCGCCAGCACGATATCGCCGATGTGTTGGCGGATCTGCTTGAGAAGAGCCACACGCGCTGAGCGGTCGTATCGTTTGCACTGGCCAACGCAAGAGAGCCCGGCGGTTGCCGGGCTCTCTTCGAACGCCGCTGCGTTAACTCAGGGCTCAATAGCCGTCCTGATAACCCTGCTGATAGCCCTGCTGGTAGCCGTCACTGGGCTGCTCGTAGATGACCTGCCCTTGCTGCGGCTGCTCGTACACCACGGTGGCAGGCTGGCGATAGACCACGGGCGCCTGCTGGTAATACGTCGGCGCGGGTTGATAGTAGGTCGGGGCAGGCGCCACCGCCTGCGTCACGATGCCGGCTACCGTCGCGGCAACGATGGCGCCCGCGATCCAGTTGCCGGCATTGCCGTGACCGCCGTGGTATCCGCGATCGTGATGCCAGTCGCCGCGATCGCGGCCCCAGCCGCCTCGATCATGGTTCCAGTTGCCGCGATCATGGCCCCCGCGATAGCCGTTGTCGTGCCCCCAGCCATCGCGGGCGGATGCAGCCATCGGCGCCATCGCGGTGGTCGCCACCGCCAGGCCAAGCACTACGCGTTGAGCAAGTGCGAACTTCTTCATGGCACACCTCCGTTGAACTGGAGTCGATGCTCGGGCTGTGGGGCTTAATGACTACTGAAATATCCTGCGATTGCGATGGCGCCCATGATTCGGTTGCCTGCCGTTGTGCTTATCGCTAGAAATTCGTCAAGCCACGCTTAGTGGTCGCTTAGCCGGACTCTTACGGCGGGTTTGGCGCGCTGCTCAAGGACACAGCAAAGGGATGGAAACCCGCACGCGCAAGCCGCGGCCAAACGGCGAGTCCAGCAGTTCGATGGTGGCGCGGTGCAGGCTGGCGGCGCGGGCCACGATGGAAAGGCCCAGCCCATAGCCTTCGCCGCGGCTGCCGGCTTCGCGATGGAAGCGGGCAAACACCGCGTGGCGTCGTTCCAGCGGGATGCCGGGGCCGTTGTCGATCACTTCGAGCGTGGCTTCCTGCTTGTTCTGCACCACCGCCAGTTGGATGCGGCCACCGGCGGGCACGTAGCGCAACGAGTTCTCCAGCAGGTTGCGCAGCAAGGCGACCAGGGCGGGCGCATAGCCTTGCACGACGACGCGGCTGTCCTGCAGCACGAAACCCAGTTCCACGCCACGGCGCTGGAGGCCGGGCGTGAGCTCCTGGACGACGCCACCCGCCAGGTCGACCAGGTCCACGGCTTCAAAGGGGCTGGACGCGGCACCGGCCTCAAGCTTGGCCAGCGCGAGCAGTTGTTCGATGCGACGGCCCAGGGTGACGACGCTGCCGTGCGCGCCGGCCAGGCTGTCCTGGATTTCGTCGGGATCGAGCGTCTCCATGGCGCTCTCCAGGTTGAGCTGGATCGAGGCCAGCGGCGTGCGCAGCTCATGGGCCACGTCGGCGCTGAAGCGGCGCTCGCGTTCCAGCGCGTCTTCCTGCCGATCGAGTTGCTCGTTGAGTGCGTTGAGCACCGGGCGCAGCTCGCGCGGTGCGTCGGGCAGCACGATGCGTGCGCGGCTGCCGGGTTCGCGCGCGGACAACGCGGTGGTGAGGCTGGCCAGCGGACGCAGCCCGCGACCCACCGCCCAGCCGACCAGCAGCGCCAGCACCGGCAAGCCGAACAGGAACGGCAGGCCGTGATCCAGCCACAGCGTGTGCACGATGTCCTCGCGACTGTCGTAGCGATCGGCGACGCGGATCACATAAGCGCTGTTCGGATCGACGTAGTTGAACACGCGCCACACGTGGTGCTGTTTTTTCAGGTCATGGTAGGCCGAGCGATCATCCGGCGTGGCCGGCAAAGTCATCAGGTTGATCGTGCCGAGCACCAGCTTGCCCTGCCGATCGAACACCTGGAAACCCACTTCCGACTCGTGGGTGGCCACTTCACCTTGCGCCGCCAGCACGCTTTTCTTCTGCACCGGAACCAGCAGCCCCTCATGCCCGGCAAAGGTCTGGACGCCGGCCTGCTGGATCAGCGTGGCGATGGTGTGCGCGGCTTCCGCCAGGCGCGCATCGGACAGCACCGCCATTTCCGAGCTGGTGCGCCGAAAGCTGTAGAACGCCAGCGGCAGCAGGAACAGCAGCAACAGCGCGATGATCATCCAGCGCAGACGCCCGCGCAGGCTGGTAGGTCTCACCGCGGGTCTCGCGGAATCATGTAGCCGAACGCGCGTACGTTCTGGATGGTGTCGAAGCTGAGCTTGCGGCGCAGCGAATGCACCAGTACGTCGAGGGCGCCATCGGTCACCTGGCGCTCGCTGCCGTAGAGCGAGCTTTCCAGCGTATCGCGCCGCACGACGCGGCCGCTGCGCTCCATCAAGGTCTGCAGCAGCGACATCTCGCGGCGGGTCAGGTCGACCTTGTCGCCGCGGAAGGTGACTTCCAGCGTGGCCAGGTCCAGGCACAGCGCGCCCGCTTCGATACGGTTGGCGGCCAGACCCTGCATGCGGCGGGTGAGCGAACGGATGCGCGCACCCAGTTCATCGAGGTGGAACGGCTTGGTGAGGTAATCGTCCGCACCGGCATCGAGTCCATGCACGCGCGCCTGCACCGCATCGCGCGCAGTGAGGATGAGCACGGGCGTGCGGATGTCGTTGCGGCGCGCCTCGGTGAGGATGTCCAGGCCATCCTTGCCGGGCAGCCCCAGGTCGAGCAGCACCAGGTCGGCCGTCTGATCCTGCATGGCGGCGATGGCCAGCGTGCCGTCGGTGATCCACGTCACCGTATACGACAGACGCTCGAGCGCGCGCTGGATCGCCGCGCCAAGTTCCAGATCGTCTTCCACCAGGATGATGTGCATCGCATGCCTCGGCTACGAAAACAGCGGGCCGTGGGCCCGCCGGGTCAGCGTTCGATTGTCTTGCCGTTTTGTTACCGTCCCGGGAAAAGCTGCCCGTCCTTGGGCAATCGCAACCATGCGCGAGCCATGCGGAGCCCGCGGACAGCTGCTAGGGGGCCTTGGAAGCGCTGGACACCAGGCCAGCCGCACGCAATTCCTCGCGGGCCGCCGCCAGATCGTGCTGCAGGGCCGGCGAAGCGAGCATGTCGATGGCCAGCGCCTGGCCGAATTGGCGGCCGGCGTAGATGTCCTGCAGCGTGTGCACGCCCTTCACCACGCGGCGCCAGCCGATATCGCGGGCGTGCTGCATCAGTGCATCGGCGTCCTGCGGAAACAGTTGCGCAAGCAGGATGGCGTCCACCGTGGCGCGGCTGGAATGACCGCTGGGGTAGCCGAAGCTCTTCTTCGCCAACGCCTCCGGATGCATCGCGCAGTCCGACGCCGGCGGGCAGGGACGCACGCGTTTCCAGTGGTTCTTGGACAGATCCACGGCTTCCTTCGTCTCGTGCTCGGCTTCCTTGAACAGCGCGGCCACATGCGGCAGCTGGTCCGCGCGGAAGCCCTTGCCGATCACCGGCGCAAAGTCGAACGCGTTGAACTTCTCTTCCTGTTTGGCCTGGGCGAAGTCCGCCGACGAGCGCGCGGCAAAGGCGCGGTCGGTGGCGTCGCGATCGGCCTGGTCCTCGGCGCTGCCCGGCGCGCTCGGCGGGGGCAGGGCGGACATCACGGCGTCGACCTGGGCCGTGCTGAGGTAAACGTCGGCATGTGCGTCCTTGGCAGCGGCCAGGGACGGTGCGATCAACAGCAGTGCAAGGAGGGTGTGCTTGAACATCATCGTGAGCTCCCCCGTCACAGCGCCAGCGACACGGAAGCGAACCAGCTGCGGCCCGGCAGCACGTAGTACGAACCCACGTTGCCGCTCACCGAGTTGATCACCAGGTTGTGCGCGTCAAACAGATTGTCCACCTGCAGGCGCAGCTTGTAGCTCTTGATCCACGAGCCGGTGATGTTCTGGCCGTAGCCCACGCTCATGGCCGCCTGCCAGTAGCCGCCGGTGCCGATGGTCGACGTCACCGAGGAGGCCACATCCGGATTGAAGCTGGAGTTGTACGCCTTCTGGCTGCCCGAGTACTTGTCGTACAGCGAGGCGAAGAAGCCGTCGTTCTCGTACATCACGCCGAGCGCAGCGGTGCGGTCCGGCACGTTGGGGATGTCGAGCTTGGAGCCCTTGAAGGTCGCGTCCTGCAGCGAGCCGTTGGCAAACACGCTGGTGCCCGAACCCACGTAATAGGTGAGCTCGCCTTCGATGCCCTTGATGTACGCACCCTTGGCCAGGTAGTACACCGCATCGGTGGTGCCGGGCACGGTGGTGGAGAACTGGTAGTTCTTGAAGTTGATGAAGTACACATCGGCGTCGGCATTGAAGCGCTCGGTCTTGTAGACCGTGCCGAACTGGTAGTTCATCGTCTGCTCGGGCTTGGTGTTGTTGAGCGTCGGATCGGGCACGTAGAACTCGTTGAGGTTGGGCGTGAGCATGCCCTGCGCCGCGGTGGCGTAGATGCTCCAGTCATCGCGCAACAGATAGTTGGCGGTGAGGTAACCCAGCGTCTTGTCCCAGCTCTGGCTGTAGTACAGCGGCGTCTTGCTGGTCTGGTTGATCGGCGCCTCGATGTCGCGGCTCACGTTGAAATACTTCACGCCCGGCGTGATGCTCAGGCCATCGTACGCATACCATTCGTACTCGGCGTAAAGCTGGCCGGTGTGCAGCTGGTCCTTCATGGTGTACTTGTACGGACCGCTGTACACGCCCTTGCTGTTGAACGTGCCGAACGTCGACGCGCCCGGCTTCACGTCGATGGCGCCATCGCGGCCGTAGTCGATGGCGATGCTGCTGCGATCGTTGTTGGTGTACTCGTACCAGCCGCCGGTGCGGAACTGGCCGTGGTCATCAGCATGCACCATCTGGAACACATCGCCCCAGGCACGGTAGTTGTTGATCTTCACGTAGCCGCCCATGTTGGTCGGCGATGCCTTGGTGCCCACGTAGGGGCTCTCGTGGCTGGTGTTGTCGTAGGCGTAGGTATAGACCTTGTTGTCCAGTGACCAGGTGTCCGACAGCAGGCTGTGGATGCCCAGGTATTCCAGGTCGGTCTGCTTGGTCTGGAAGTTGTAGCAGGCGCAGTTGGTACTGGTGGGGTCGTTGTTGAGGCCGAAGTTGCGGCCCAGCTGGTCGATCTGCTGCAGCGTCAGCGAGCTCAGGTTCGGGTTGTTGAAGCGGATGTAGTTGTAGTTGCTGAGGAAGGTGATCTCGGTGTTGGCGCCGATCGGCTGCACGTACTTGATATAGCCCGTCTTGCGCGAGGTATCGCCGTCGGTCTTGGCCGTATCGGTGCTGATGTACTGCGCGCTGGCGATCAGCTTGCCGCCGCCCAGGTCATCGAGCTTGCCCGTGTTGAGTTCCAGATGGGTCAGCGAGGTGTCGTAGCTGCCGAAACTCTGCGTCGGGATAAACGAGAACGAGTCGGTCGGATCCTTGGAGCTCAGCGCCACCGTGCCGCCGAACGTCGCCTCGCCGATCGTGCTTGCGCTGCCAGGACCGCGATCAATCAACACCTGGCCGATCATCTTGGCCGGGAAGTAACTGCTGGTGTGATGGCTGAAGTCGTTGGTGTCGCCAAACGGAATGCCGTCGTAGGTGACGTTGAAGGAGTTGTCGTTGAAGCCGCGCAGCGTCATCTGCTTGGATTCGCCCAAGCCAGGACCGGCGGTGCTCACATTGGTCACGCCCGGCGCGATCGCCGCGATCGTGGCGTAGTCGGCCGTGGGCGCCACATGATTGCTGATCCAGTCCAGCCCGATCACCGACTGCGGCTGGGTGATGTTGAGGTCCGCCTGGGTCGGCGCCTGGGTGATCGCCGAGGTGGCCGCGGAACCGCGCACTTCGACTTCTTCCAGTTCCTTGGGCGCCTTCAATGCATTGGCGCTGGGCTTGGATGCCGCCGCGTCCGCCGGCGCGCTAGCCACCGCCGCATCGGTATCGGCGGCGTGCGCAGGCAGGCTCAGCGACAAGCTGGCCAGCAGGGCAAGCGCGACCGCGCTGGAAAGTGGACGCAAGACAAGCTGCGACGCGTGATAGCGCCGGCGGAAAGAGGAAGACATGGCGGCCCGAGTAGTGGCTGGAATCAGTGCACTAGCGTGGGTTCGCCGTTTGACAGTTCTGTTGCACAGGGGTGATGCGCAGGGGCGGTTTGCTTAGCGTGGACTTAGACAGGCCCAGGAAGGCCTCGCCAACGCGACGGGCGCGAGTACCTACCAGTTAATGCGCATACCCAGGTTTCCGTTGACAGCCTTCACGCCTTCGTTGAAACCCTTGTCATAGCTGATCGTGGCATACAGCGACGCGCTCTTGCTCAACTGCGCGCTCAGGCCCGTGCCCAGCTCCCACCAACTGCCGCCCAGATCCGAATGGAACGGGATATTGCCGGTCTGCGAGGAGAACGTCGTGACCGCATCCGACTTGAACTCATGCCAGAGGTTGGCGAAGAACCAGCCCGACAGCAGGCGAGGCTTGCTCGCCTGATCCCACTCCCACGTGCGCGACGCCCGGCCGCCCAGGCGTGCGGCCAGCGAATCGGCGTCGCGGAACTGCACGTGCGCCGAGCTATCGTTCGCACTATTGAGATGCAGCGACTGGTAGATCACCTGGCTCTGCGGCTCCAGCGACCAGCCGCTGGCGAAGGTGAAGGGATAGCCACCCTCCAGCGACAAGGTCGTGCCAAATCCATGGGTGGAAAGGCTCTGCTCCTCGTTCGACGACTTGGCGTCATACCAGGTGCCTTGCACGACGCCATCGAGATACCAGTCCTTGGCGCCAAAGCGCGTCCAATAGCCGCCGATGGAATACGAGTCGAAGCGGTCGTTGCCCGCCGAGGTGTCGTCGTAGTTGGTCACGCCGCCATGGCCGTGGCCGACCGAGGAGAGCACGCCGGCAAAGTCGCGTGCGCCGTCGTCGTGTACATCGCGATAAAGATCCAGGCCAGCCTGCACCGCGATCATGTTGTCGTCGAACGAGGGTCCGTCGCGATAAATGCCGCCGCTTTTCGCATCCCATTGGCCATCCTGACCAATCACGCGCGCCCACGCGCCGCTGGCGCCAAAGCCATCGCCCGAGAGATCGCGCAGTTGCTCCTGTTCACCCACGCGCTCATGCAACGTGCCGATCAAGGCCCTGCCATAGTTGAGCGCCATGGAGGGCAGCGCGGTGTACAGCGATACCTCGGGCCGGTAGTACGCCACATAGGGTCGCGTCGCAGCGGGGGTACCGGGCGCGGGCATGGGGATGCCCAGCGCATCCAGCACATCGGCGGGGGGATTGGGGTCTTCCGAGCGCAGGTACCAGAACTCGGGCGCCGAGTCGTCGCGCGAACCCTTGAACAGCGCATATTGGTACGGGCCTGCCTCAAGAGGATGGCCGAGCGTAAATGCATCCGCGGTGGACACAGCGGGCCCCGAGGTGGCTACCACCAGGATGCCGTTGCCCGGGGTCGCGGCACCCAGGCCGCCGACGTTGGTCACGTTGAGCACCGTGTGACCGCTGGTCGTCCCCACGCCGCCAAGTGACAGCAGATCGGAGTTGGAACCGTCGCCGTCGAGCACGCTGTTCATTTCGATGCGCGAGCTGCCTACGCCGATCAGGTTGTGCACGATCAGGACATTGCCCACGCCGCTGCCGGCGAGCTGGATCAGGTTGCTGTTGGTCAACGTGCCATTGATATAGAGATCGCCTTTGCTGCCGCCCTGGAACAACGGCAAGGCATCGGCCACCGCGATGGTGCCGTTGTTGACGACATTGCCGCCCGGGATGAAATAACCGCTGAAAATCGGCCCGACAAAACCATATCCGCCGAGCGTGGCACCTTGCGCCACAGTCACCGTGCCGCCGCCTTCAATGCCAGCCGGTGCGTTCGGTACATTGCCAAGCACCAGGGTGCCAGCGTTGACCATGGTGGGACCGCTATAGGTGTTGAGAGCGGTAAGCACGGTGGTGCCGGTTCCGTTCTGCTGCACCGAGCCGATCGGATCGGGCGTGGTGGTGGTCCAGTCGCTGATCACGCCGTTGAACGTCACCGTGTCCGAACGGTTGAAGATCATCGTGCCGCCGTCCTGCACGTCGCCGACGATGCTGCCCGTCGTACCGCCATTGCCCAATTGCAGCGCGCCATTGGCAATCACCGTGCCGCCGGTATAGGTGTTGTTGCCGGTGAGGATGGTAGTGCCGCTGCCAAGCTGCTTTACGCTGCCGGCGCCGGCGATCACGCCAGGGAAGGTCACCGTGTCCGCGCGATCGAAGATCAGTCGCCCGTTGTCCACCACATCGCCCACGATGCTGCCGCTGGTGCCGCCATTGCCGAGCTGCAGCACGCCCGCCTGCAGCGTGGTGCCGCCGGTGTAGCTGTTGTTGCCGGTGAGGACGGCGGTGCCCGTGCCTTGCTGGGTCACCGCGCCGCTGCCGGAAATCGTGCCCGCGAACGTCAAGACATCGCTTCGGTCGAAGACGAGCGCGCCGTTGTTCGTCACGTCGCCGACGATGCTTCCGCTGGCACCGCCATTGCCCAACTGCAGCGTACCGGCACGGATGGTGGTGCCTCCGGTATAGCTGTTGTTGGCGGTAAGCACCGTGGTGCCGGTGCCCTGCTGCGTCACCGAGCCGCTGCCGGAAATAAGGCCGCCAAACGTCGTGTTGTCGCTGCGATTGAACACCAACGCGCCGTTGTCGGTGACGTCGCCGACCACGCTGCCACTGCTGCCGCCATCGCCCAGTTGCAGCGTGCCCGCGTTGATCGTGGTGCCACCGGTATAGGCATGGTTGGCGGTGAGCACCGTGGTGCCGCTGCCTTGTTGCGTGACCGATCCAGTGCCGGAAACCGTGCCTGCAAAGGCCGAGACATCGCTGCGGTTGAACACCAGCGAGCCGTTGTCAGTCACGTCACCGACGATGCTGCCCGTGCTGCCGCCATCGCCCAGCTGCAACGCGCCGCCGCTGATGGTGGTGCCACCGGTGTAGCTGTTGGCGCCGGTGAGCGTCATGTTGCCGGCGCCGGTTTTTACCAGGCCGCCGCTTCCGGCGATCACGCCGCCAAAGGACGTGGACGTACCCAGACCGCCCGTAGTGAGCGTCCCCGCACCCAGGTTCACGGCGCCTGCGCCCGCCAGGCTGCCGATGGTCTGGTTGGCGTTACCCAGATCCAGCGTGGCGCCACTGTTGACGGTGAACGCGCTGGCAGGCGAGAGCAGGTTGGCGCCGCCGGCTTGCAGTATTCCACTGGCCACGGTGGTTGGCCCCGTGTATGTGCCGGCACCCGACAGCACGAGTGTGCCGCTACCCGCCTGCGTCACCGCACCGTTGCCCTGGATGGGCGCGGCGATACTGAGATTGCTCGCGCTGGCAAAGACGAGCGTGCCGTTGTCGTTGATCTGACCGCCGATGGTGAGCGAAGGAGCAGTGAACGTCGCCGTGGTGCCGCCATCCAGCGAGAGATTGTTCAGCGCATAACTGGCACCGGATAGCGTGACATTCGCGCTGTTGCGCAACGCCACCAGTTGCCAATTGGGAATGGCGTTGGCGAACGCCGTGGAACTGAAGCCATCGAACGCCAGCGTGTTGTTGCTGCCGCCCGCGCCGGCGTCGATCGAGCCCGTGGTGGTGGAACCCGCTTCCAGCATCACCGTGTTGTTGGACTGTCCCGCGCCGAACAGGATGGCGCCGCGGCTGCCGCTGAGCGTGCCTGCATTGATCACCGTGATGCCGTTCGCATTGGGACCGTTACCGTAGAAACCATAGGCGTTGTCGCTGGTCACGCTGGCGCCGGCTTCATTGGTGAAGGTGCCCGGGCCCGCCATTTCCACGCCATTGCCGGCGATCGCCACGGTGTTGCCGCTGGCGATGGTGGCGTACGCGCCATGGGCCGCCACGATGCCGTAGTTGAGGATGGTGCTGGCCACCACGCTGTCCGAACGGATGCCGGCAGAGGACGAGCGTGGGCTGGTGCCGGAGATGGAGCCGAAGGTATCGATCCTGCCGCGATTGATCAGCACATTGCCGGCCGTGCGATTGGCGGTGCGTGCAAACATGCCGACCGAATTGCTGCCGTTGGTGCGGATCGTGCCGTCGTTCTCCAGCGTGTTGCCGAAGCCTACGGTGGTGCTTGATGCGTTGTTGGGATCGCCCGCCCATATGCCATAGGCGTTGATGAACGTCGTGCTGATGCTGCCGCCATTGACCACCGAGCTGTTGTTGTTCACCTGCACGGCGGCGCCCGTGGTGGCGATGCCTGCACCGGCATTGACGATCACCTTGGCGCCATTGCCTGGAATCACCAGGGTGCCCGTGCCCACCGTGATGGCATTGATGCTGCTGGTATAGGGATTGGGCGCGTTGGTAGTGCAGATGACGGTGACGCCATCGGGCTGTAGCACGCAGTTCGCGAAGGCGGGTGATGACAGCGCAGTCATCAAACATGCAAAGAGAACTTTGGGGGAAGGGCGTGTAGCGTGATGTCGATCGGCGCCGCTGTTGCAGGGCATTGCCAGATGATCCGGCAGTCGTTGCAAGCCTTCGCGCATAACCCCGTCCCTAGCGATACAAGGCAGACGGGTTGCTTGAGTAACATCGTGGCGGTGACTTGTTCGTGAAGTGCCGCGCGCACGAACGCCTCGAATTTCAGCGGGGTTTCTGTCAGTGGTGACCTAAGTGCGGTACGACGCGATGACGCGTGGCAGCGCCTTGTCACACTCAATGCATGTTCTTGAGAACGCTACTACGCGTCACTTCACCGGATCGGCCAGCGGCTTGCCCTTGTCGATGATCCACGTCGACAGCGCTGTGCCGCCATCGCTGCCCGGTGCCGCCGCAAGGCTGTGCACGGCCCCGCGTGGATTGAAGAAGTGATCGCCCGCCTTCAACACCTGATCGGGTTTGCCGCGCGTCTTGAGCACGAGATTGCCCTTGAGCACGTAGCCCGATTCGTCGCCGTTGTGCATATGCCAGCCCACGGCGCCGCTGGCGGGAATCTCCGCCGCGCCCAGCACGATCTCGGTGCCCGGCACACCGCTTTGCTCGTGCTTGTCCAGGATGGTGCGCTTGGCCTGCGGTGCATTGGTGGCTGGCGCATCTTGCGCGATGACGTGGCTGCTCACACCAGCGGCCGCGAGCAGGGCGGCGATCAGCACGGGGCGGAGTGACATGGCGGCATCCTCGGCGCAAGCGGAAACGCAGCGCATGGTGCTCGCCAAAACGTTAGCGCGGCGCGAAGCCGTTTCCGACGGATCGTCGACGGCGGTGGCCTATCATGGGGCTCCCCGTACCGCCCGAGTCACCGATGAACGACCCCTCCACTCCCTTGCACGTGGCGTTGATCGGCTATGGATTTGCCGGCAAGACGTTCCATGCGCCCCTGATCCGCAGCGTGCCCGGCCTGGCGCTACGCACGGTGGTATCGCGCGATGCCAACAAAGTGCGCGCGGACCTGCCAGAGGTGGACGTGGTCGCCGACGTCGCAAAAGTTCTTGCGGATCCCCAGGTGGACATCGTGGTGATCGCCTCGCCCAACGACACCCATGCGCCGCTGGCGCGCGCCGCGCTGGAAGCGGGCAAGCACGTGGTGGTGGACAAGCCCTTCGCGCTCGATCTGGCGCAGGCGCGCAGCCTGGCGGCCATCGCCCAGCAGCAGGGGCGCGTGTTGTCGGTGTTCCAGAATCGCCGCTGGGATAGCGACTTCCTCGGCGTGCGGCAGCTGATCGCGCAGGGCACGCTGGGCGAAGTGACGCATTTCGAATCGCATATCGACCGCTTTCGTCCGCAGGTGCGCGCGCGCTGGCGCGAGCAGGCGGGTGCGGGCAGCGGCCTGTGGTACGACCTGGGGCCGCATCTGGTGGATCAGGCCTTGTCGCTGTTCGGTTTGCCCGAGCGCGTATGGGCCAGCCTGGCCACCCAGCGCGATGGCGGTGAAGTCACCGACTGGGCGCATGTGGTGCTCGAATACGGCGAGCGTCGCGTGATCCTGCACGCGGGCATGCTGGTGGCAGGCGGCAGTGCGCGCTTCACCGTGCACGGCACGCAGGGCAGCCTGGTCAAGCCGAAAATCGACGTGCAGGAAGCGCAGCTGATCGCCGGCATGCGCCCTGGCGATGCGGAGTGGGGCATCGATCCGGATGACCTGCTGTTCTACGACGGCGATGGCCAGGTCACCCATCTGACCACGCCAAGAGGCGACCAGAGTCGTTATTACGCGGCCTTCCGCGATGCCGTGCTGGATCGGGGCGCCGCTCCCGTCACGCCCCGCCAGGCGATCACCGTGATGGCGGTGATCGAGGCGGCGATGCAATCGGCGGCGGAACATCGTGCGGTCGCCCTGGCGCTGGATGCCGACGAACGCGAGGCTTGGCGCGCGGCATCCAACTGAGCATTGCCTGTTGGCGTGGGCCAGCCGATCCGGCCGGCCAGCGAAGCGCGCAATGGCCGTCAGCGGCGCATAAAAAAAGGCCCCCTTTCGGGGGCCTCACGGATCGGCTCTAGGGGGGCGACCGATCCGGGCTGCCGGGGTTCGTGGAAACCGCGACCTGGTTAGATTGCCTGAGCCATCGAGATTTCGATGTAAGCGAAGTCTTACTCGATTGGTCAGAAAGTGGATGGCCGTATGTCAGGCCATCCAAAGACCCACAGAATCAGCGATTCACCATCTGCATCATCGGCCCAGCGTAGCGCGCACCCGCGGCCACGTCCGGCGGGAACACGGCGTCGATCGCACGCAGTTCAGCCGCGTCGAGCGTCACATCCATCGCGCCCAGGTTTTCATCCAGGCGGTTGCGATAGCGGGTGCCAGGGATGGCGAACACATCGTCACCCTGCGCCAGCACCCAGGCCAGCGCGAGCTGCGCCGGCGTGCAGCCCTTCTCGGCGGCGATCGCGTTCACCTTGTCCACCAGTTCCAGGTTGCGGTAGAAATTCTCGCCCTGGAAACGCGGGCTCTGGCGACGGTAGTCGTCGGCTTCGAAATCCTCGGGGCTGCGAAATGCGCCGGTGAGGAAGCCTCGGCCCAGCGGCGAATACGCCACGATGCTGGTGCCGGTCTTGCGCGAGGATTCGACCATGCCGTTCTCCTGCGGGTCGCGCGTCCACAGAGAGAATTCCACCTGCAGTGCCGCGATCGGATGCACCTTGGCCGCGCGCTCCAGTGTGGCGCCGGAGGCTTCGGACAAACCGAGATGACGCACCTTGCCGGCCTTCACCAGCTCGGCCATGGCGCCCACGGTTTCCTCGATCGGCACGTCGGTGTCCACGCGGTGCTGGTAGTAGAGGTCGATGTATTCCACGCCCAACCGCTTGAGGCTGGCCTCGCAGGACGCACGCACATACTCGGGGCGGCCGTTGATGCCGCGCTTGGCCGGGTCGTTGGGATCGCGCACGATGCCGAACTTGGTGGCGAGGAAGGCCTGCTCGCGGCGATCCTTGAGCGCTTTGCCCACCAGCACCTCATTGGTGTGCGGGCCGTAGACATCGGCGGTGTCGAGGAAGTTGAAGCCACGTTCCAGCGCGTGGTGGATGGTGGCGATCGATTCGGCGTCGTTGCGCTGGCTGCCGTAGAAGTCGCTCATGCCCATGCAGCCGAGGCCGAGGGCCGAGACGGAGGGACCATTCTTGCCGAGCTGTCGCATATGCATGGGGCGTTCCTTGGGAGGGTGGGGAGGCTGGCCATGCATTGTTAGCCATGACAGTGTGGCGATAAATGCTCAATAATCGCCATGTCTGTTGTCGAAATGGTCAACAATCGCCATGGATCGTCTGCAAGCCATGCGGGTCTTCACCCGTATCGTCGAAATGGGCAGCTTTACCCGCGCGGCCGATGATCTCAGCCTGCCGCGCGCCACCCTGACCCACACCATCAAGCGCCTGGAAGAACACGTGGGCGCGCACCTGCTCCAGCGCACCACCCGGCAGGTGCGTCCCACCCGCGATGGCGAGGTCTATTACAACCATTGCGTGCGCCTGCTGGCGGACCTCGATGCGGTTGAGGCGGATTTTCGCGAGGCGGCCGCGGTGCCCAAGGGTCGGCTGCGCATCGACCTGGCCTCCTCGCTGGCGCGCCTGGTGTTGATTCCGGCGCTGCCGGCATTTCTTGCGCGCTATCCGAAGATCGAGCTGGATATCGGCACCAGCGACCGCTTCATCGATCTGGTGCGCGAAGGCGTGGACTGCGTGCTGCGCGCCGGCGACCTGCCCGATTCCACCATGGTCGGCCGGCGCGTGGCCAATCTTTCGCAGGCCACCGTGGCGAGCGTCGCCTACGTGCAGCGTCATGGCATGCCGCAGACGCTGGCGGATCTGCAAAGCGGGCACCTCGCGGTGGACTGGGCCTCGCCCACCACGCGCCGCACCTCGCCGCTGGAATTCATGGTGGGCAAGCGCATGCGCGAAGTGACGCTGCCGGCGCCGATTGTGGTGAGCGGCACCGAGGCTTACCTCGCCTGCTGCGAGGCAGGGCTCGGCATCGCGCAGTTTCCGCGCTATCGGGTGGCTGATGCCTTGGCGGAAGGGAGCCTGGTGGAGCTGCTGCCCGCGATGCCGCCACCGTCATTTCCCATCAGCGTGCTCTATCAGTCGCAGCGGCAGTTGCCGTTGCGCTTGCGCGTGTTCATCGACTGGATCGTCGAGGTGATGGGCGAGGTGCGTTGAGCGCTAGGGATTCATCTGGCTGATCGCTTCGCGCATCGGCGCCACCGACACCCTGACCACGCCGGTCAGCGGCGTATCCATTTCAAGAATCACGTAGATCGCGCCGGAAGCCGATAGCGCACACACGAGAAAAAAGAACAGCACGGTGTGGTTGTGGGGTGCAAACAGCCCGAACGTGCCGAAGATCACGCACAGCCACGCAGCCAGCACCATCAACAGCGTCATCGGGATGGTGCCGTTCTTCTGCATCAGCGCCAGCCAGCGCGCGGTGAACACCTCGTCGGAGATATCGAGCGCGCGGTCCTTCAGTTGCTGCTGGGTCGGCGTGGCAGGTGTCAGTGCGCCAATGCGGCGCTGGAATTCGCTGACGTGGCTGAGGATCTGCGGACTGTCCAGCTGCGCAATCCGCGCGTGGTCACCGGAGGCCAGCAAGTCCACCCAATTGGTGTAGCTGCGCTTGAGCGTCTCGCGCAGCGGTTGGGCCTCGGGCCCGTACTGCGCCAGTGCGCGGTCCAGACGCAGGATATTGACCGCGTTGCGTTGCAGATCGCCATTGACGGCGTCGTACGAGGACTTGGCCGACGAGATCAGCAAGCCGAGCACCAGCGCGGCGATGGTGGCGATCAGGCCGGCGGCCAGCTTGATGGACGAGGCCGAATCCTCGTCCAGGTGATGATCAGGCAAGCGCGTGCGCGCATACATGCCCAGCAAGGCGCAGCCAAACACACCGGCAAAAATCAGCAGGAAGATCAGCAGGTGCGTCATGGCGCTTGCTCCTCAGCCGTTGTCGCCGGAAGACCTCATTCTTCCCAGGCAGGTCGCTTGCTGATGCCGCCTTCGGTGCGCAGCGCGCTGGCATCCATCAGCTTGCCGTCCATCATCACCACCTCGGTATGGCGCAGGTCGCCGATATTCACCGCCGGGTTGCCCCCGACCAGGACCAGGTCTGCATTCTTGCCCTTCTGGATCATGCCGGTATGCGCGTCGGCGCCCACCAGATGAGCCGTCACCGCAGTGGCGCTGGCGAGCGCCTCGGCATTGGTGAAGCCGGCTTGCACGTAGAGCTCCAGCTCGCGCACCAGCTCCAGCCCGGTGCCATCGGTACCCGCGACTATCGGCACGCCCGCCTTGTGCATCGCTCCGACCAGCGCCTGCAACTTGGCGAAGCTCGCGCGATAGTCGGCGCGCGTGAGGTCCTTGGGCACGGTGAAGCCGCCCTGGCGGAAGCCGCGTTCCACCGCCGGCGGCAGCGAGCCGATGTAGGGTGCATACGAGGGCGAGAGATCGCCGTTCTCCGGCACGTACAGGCTTTCGGCGATCACCAGGGTGGGATCGGAGGCGATGTGGCGCTGGGCCATGGTGGCGATCAGCGACTTCATCGGCTCCTTGTCCAGATCCACGTTGCGCGCATAACGGCCCGGGCCCTCGAAACGACCCATGCCGTTGGAGGCCTTGACCACTTCATCGGGCATCGCCTGCATCATCACGAAGTAGATGTGGGTGATCTCGTCGTAGCCATCGTCGATGGCTTCCTTCGGGCGCATGCCGGCAGGCAGGTGGCCATGCACGTGCAGGCCCTGCTTGTGCGCTTCGGCGGCGGTCGCTGTCACCCAGGCCGGATTGAAGGTGCCGTAGATCTTGATCGCACTGAAGCCATCGGCCTTGGCGCGGTCGGCCAACTTGATCGCCTCGTCCTGCGAGGTCGCCACGGTAGCCACCTGCGCCGTGTTCGGGCCCTTGCCGTCGATTAGCATCGACGGATACACGTGCGGTCCCAGCAATTCACCCTTGGCGCGGCGCTGGGCGCGCGAAACCGTCTGCTCGTTGATATTGCCCGGATCGCGCACCGAGGTGATGCCCAGCGACAGCAGCATTGGGCCGCTGGCGTCGTCCGGCACGTGCTGATGCGAATCCCACAGGCCGGGGACCAGGGTCTTGCCCTTGCCGTCGATCACCTGCGCGTTCTTGGGCACCGTTATGGAAGCGGCATCGCCTACGGCGGTGATCACGCCCTTGTCCACCAGGATGGTTTGGCCGTCCACAAAGCGCGAGCCGTCCACGAAGGCGCGCACGTTGGTGAACGCGACCGGGCCGCTCGGCGTCTTGAGCAGCTTGGGTACGATGGCCTTGGCATGCTCGGCGAGCGCGGCGGTCTGCGCCTTCTCGAGCACCGGCAGCGCCGACTCATAGCCTTCCGGCAACCACGTCAGGCCGTTGACGAAGCCGAAGAAATGTCCCGACTTATCCACCCATACCGGCACCGGCGTATTGCTGAGGCCGGTCACGGCATACGCGGTGACCTGTTGTTTCTTGGCGCCATCGCCGACCGTGGCGACGGTGAGTTTTTCCGCATGCGCCTTGCCGCCGGGCAGGAGCGCGAGCGTCTTGTCCGGCGCGGTCAGCAATTTCTCGACCAGGGTGGCGTTGAGGTCGAAGGGACCGCCAAAGGCGACGTATTCGGAAGGTGCGCTGTAGGGCGCAGACCCCGCATCCACTGGACTCTTCCAGCTGGCCGACCCCGATGTCACGGCAAATGTCTCGCCGGCATCGCCGTTGGGCGTGTGGCCGCGGATCACCACGCGCTGGATCATGCCGTCGCTGCCCAACGTGGTGGTGCTGTCCACTTCGGTCACCATGCCGCGCAACAACAGGCTTTCGCGGCCCATATGCGTGCCGTCGGCGGCAACCCAGCGCGCCGAGCTGCCGTGCTTGCCGGCGGTGGACACGATGGAAAAACGCTGCGCGTTGGCTGGCGGTGTGGCCAGCGAGTCGGTGGAAGCGGGGGTGTCGGCGAAACAGGGCAACGCCAGGAAGAGAACGAACGCGACGAACGGGGCACGCATAGGAAAGCCTCCGGTGGGTTCGCGGCGGAGTATGGCTGGCCCGCGCGCCGCGCCATAGTGCTGGGCGGGGTGCCAAATGGGCTATTTGCTGGTTTTGACGCCGGGACGACGCAGGTTGGCGGCAGACTCCGGCCGTTAGGGGCTCGGAGAGGCGAGCATGACATCGACCCATCCCGACGTACTTATCGTCGGTGCTGGTCCCACGGGGCTGGCTGCGGCACTGTTACTCGCGCATCGGCGTGTCTCCGTGCGCATCATCGATACGGCCCACGCTGCGGCGACCACCTCCAAGGCACTGGCGGTGAACAGCCGCACGCTGGAGATGCTGCAGAGCACGGGCGTCGCCGACCAGATCGTCGCTGAAGGATGGCCCGTACGCGGCGCCACCCTGCACGAAGACGGCCACGATGTGCTCGCGTTCGACCTGCCGTCCGCACAAGATGCCCGCTCCCTCATGACCGTGCTGCCGCAGGCGCGTACCGAAGCACTGCTGGCCAAGGCTTTGGCAGCGAAAGGCGTGACGGTGGAGCGCGGTGTCACCTTCCACACGTTGTCGCAGGACCTCACCGAAGTCACAGCCACCCTGCAGCACGCCGATGGCGGTACCGAGCAGGTCACCAGTCGCCTGCTGTTCGGCGCCGACGGCGCGCGCAGCGCCACGCGCGCCGCACTGAAACTCGACTTTCCCGGCAGCGGCCTGGCCGAACCCTGGCTGCTGTGGGACGTGGCGATGCAGACCTCGTTCGACCTCAACCGCGCGCACATCCTGTTCGAACGCGACGGCTTCATCTTCCTGTTGCGGCTTGCCAACGACGTGTGGCGGGTGATCGGCAACACGCACGATCCGCTGGCGACCATGCGCCGCTACGGCAGCCTGGGCCAGATATCGTGGGAGTCGCAATTCCACGTCAGCCATCGGGTGGCCGCGCAGGCGGGCGTGGGGCGCGTGGCCCTGGGCGGCGACGCCGCGCATATCCATTCGCCGATCGGCGCACGCGGCATGAACCTGGGTATTGAAGACGCCTATGTCTATGCCGCCTGCGCCGCCGACGCCCTGGCCGGCGACATGGGCCGCATGAACGACTACGCCTCGCTGCGCCACGCCGTGCACAAGTCCGTCGTGCGCCGCATCGGCGCCTTGACGCGCATGGTGCACGGACGACCGCCGTGGCTGCGCTGGATTCGCGACGAAGTGGTGCCGGTAGCCGGACATCTCTCATTTGCACGGCAGTTGATGATGCGCACCGCCGGCGGCCTCGATCACCCGCTGAAGACGCGGCGCTAGGCGGCACGGATCACCCTCAAGTTCATTCCCGCACAGCCGATAAGCGTGCATACGCGACATCCGACCACCACGATGGCGCGGTGTCCTGTTGTCGCGGCGCCGATCGCCGCGACGCTGTCGTATCGCTCGATGGGATGTAGCAAACGCATGAACGCACATAAGCCGCACGTGAAGGGTAATCGCGTGGATTGGGCCGATCCTCGCCTGCAGGCGTTGTTGCGTCGATCAGAAAACTGGAAGCTCGACAACCGCGGCACCTACACCCCCAAGGATGTGCAGATCCATCTGGGTTGGGGCGCCAACAGCGGCCGCCCCGCCGTGCTGGTGTGGGAACGCGACCAGGTGATGATGCTCGAAACCCGCTACGCCATCGCGCTGGGCGAACAGGTGCGGGTGGACGAGCCGCAGGGCGAAAAGCTGCGCAGCGTCTGGGGCATCGTGGTCGAAGGCCGCGAAGGCTTCCGCGCGGAAGACCGTGACAACGGCGTCCACCTGCACTGGCTGCATCTGCGTTGAAACTCCGGCCGCCGCGCGCGGCCAGCGTCCCTGCTTAGACGACCGGCAGTGGCGGCACCGTCGCCGGCGTGCCGTTCGAATCGAGCGCGACCATCACGAAGCGCCCCGTGGTGCAGACGCGACGATCGCCGGTGAGCGGGTCTTCGCCGGTCAGTTCTACTTCCACCGTCATCGAGCTATGGCCCACGTGCACGATGCGTGCAACCAGTTCGGCCAGCTGGCCCGTGCGCACGGGCACCTTGAAATTCACTTCTTCCGAGCGCGCGGTGACCACCGTGCGACGGGCATGGCGCGAGGCGACGATAAAGGCCGCCTTGTCCATCCACGCCAGCGCCTGTCCGCCGAACAGCGTGCCCAGGTGATTGGTGTGATCGGGAAACACCATCTCCAGCAGGCGTGCTTCGGGCAGCGTGGGAGCGGCGGATAAGGCGTTGACAGGGTTCATGGCGTGATCGGGGATGGCGAGGGTAGGATGGGGTCGCGGTGCCCGACGAGGAGAACCACATGCGTCACTGGCTTTTCATGGCCGCAGCTATTGTCACCGAAGTCGCCGGCACATTGGCGATGAAGCTCGGCGCCCATCACGGCTACCTGACCATCGGCCTGTCAACGATGTACGTGATGCTGGTGCTGTCCTACACCTGCCTCGCGATGGCGGTGAAGGTCATTCCGCTCGCGGTGGCCTATGGCGCCTGGGAAAGCCTCGGCCTCGTGCTGATCACCTTGTGCAGCGCCTGGCTGTTTGCCGAAGAGCTCAAGCCGATCAAGCTGGCGGCGATCGCCCTGATCATCGCCGGCATCGTGCTGCTGGAGCGAGGCACCGACGAAGCGCCCGCGGAGAGCCGCCATGCTTCCTGAGTTCGAACCCATCCATCTGCTCTACCTCGCCATCGCGATCGTGCTGGAGATTGCCGCCAATGTCTTGATGAAGCAGTCGCATGGTTTTGCTTTCAAGCGGCCTGCGGTGGCCGCGATTGCCTGTGCGTTGGCGGCATTCACGGCATTGAGTTTTGCCATACGCGGGATTCAGTTGTCGGTCGCTTATGGCGTGTGGGGCGGGGTGGGGTTGATGGCGACGGCGGTGTTGGGGATCGCGGTGTTTGGGGAGAGGTTGCGGCGGGAGGGGTGGGTGGGGTTGGGGTTGATCACGGTGGGGGTTTGTTTGTTGAAGTTTGCGTGAGGGGGCGGGTGGTGCGCTGAGATCGTTGCGATTCCGCGATCTGGCCGTCTGCGCGGCGGGCGTTTCGACTGCCTGCCGGCAGCCGAGTCACTTTTCTTTTGCTGGCCCAAAAGATCCCACGGGACTAGCTTCGCGTCGAAAGTAACCCAA
>Ga0209672_100514_pt1 | contig 21360 bp, 16 predicted proteins | sample AraplaCol_mMS_r2_FD_184273 | JGI IMG/M metagenome (GOLD analysis project Ga0209672, IMG submission 184273) | Arabidopsis root microbial communities from North Carolina, USA - plate scrape CL_Col_mMS_r2 (SPAdes) (version 2) | ecosystem: Host-associated > Plants > Roots > Endosphere | place: USA...
CCGCCGACATGATTCGGCGGCGACTGCCCTCCCCTGTGGCTGCTCAGCGAGTGATCGTGCCGGGCCGCTGCCGTGGCGATCTGCAAGCGCTGTCGGAGCACTATGGCGTTCCCGTCGAGCGCGGGCCCGAGGAAGTTAAAGATCTGCCGCAGTTTTTTGGGCGCGAGGCGAAGCCAGTCGATCTGTCGCGCTACGACACGGAGATTTTTGCGGAGATCGTCGATGCGCCCCGGCTCGACATCGATGGAATCGTTGCGCGGGCGCGTGAGTATGCCGCGCAAGGCGCCGACGTGATCGATGTCGGATGCCTGCCAGAAACGGCGTTTCCTCATCTTGAGGATGCAGTTGCCGCATTGAAGCACGAAGGGTTTCGCGTCAGCGTCGACTCGATGCGGACCGAGGAACTGTTGCGTGGGGGACGTGCGGGCGCCGACTATCTGATGAGTTTGAACATCGATACGCTATGGGTTGCCGATGAAGTGGCGTCGACGCCGATTCTCGTCGCGCGCGAACCCAGCGATACGGCATCGCTCGACGCGGCTATCGATGCGATGCGCGTGCGCGGCCGAGCGTTTCTCGCCGACCCGATTCTCGATCCGATCCCGTTCGGGCTCGCTACGTCGATCGCACGTTACGTCGGCCTACGTGAGCGTTACCCCGATATCCCGATCATGATGGGCGTCGGCAATGTGACCGAGTTGACGGAGGCCGATACGAGCGGGATAAACGCGGTGTTGCTGGGTATGGCTGTGGAGCTGCATGTGTCGGCGATTTTGACGACTTCGGTCAGCCGGCATGCGCGCCGCGCGGTGCGCGAAGCCGATGCGGCGCGCCGGGTCATGTATGCGGCGCGCGAGGCACAGGTGCTGCCCAAGGGAATGGGCGGCAAACTGGCGACGGTGCATGAGAAGCGCCCTTTTCCGTACAGCACGGCCGAGATCGATGAGCTCGCGCAAGGCGTGCGTGATCCCAACTTTCGCGTGCAGGTGGCCGAGGACGGCTTGCATGTGTATAACCGCGCCGGCCATTGGCGCGATGTCGATCCTTTCGCGCTTTATCCCAAGCTGGATTTTGGGACGGATGCGGGACACGCGTTTTATATGGGCGTGCAACTGGCGCGCGCGGAGATTGCGTGGCAGTTAGGCAAGCGGTTCAACCAGGACGAGGCGCTTGATTGGGGCTGTGCGGTGGAGCGGGCCGCAGAGGACCTCGGTGTCTGGTGCGCGCCCGGGACGACGATGAAAAAGTGAAGGCTTCAGGTCGTCTCGCTGCCGCACATTCGCCAAATTAGTCGACACAGTACTCGCCAGGTTCCAGTTGGCCCAGTAAGGGATAGGCCCAGGCCAGCAGGCGCCCTCCCTTCCCGCTCAGTGGCTCACGAGTACGGACGAAGCCTCACCAAGGTCCGAAAAATTGGCGATTCGCACGTCACCATCGGGAAAGTGCGCAATGATTTCCAGTTCGCCGCCCATCGCTTTTATATGAGTGCGAAGCGTCGAGATGTACATGTCGGTACGCTGTTCCAACTTCGCAATGCTTGGCTGTTTAACGTGCAACACGGCCGCCAGTGCCTCTTGGGACAGACCGCGAGCACGCCGCAACTCGCCCAGTGCCATCTCTGCCACCATCTGACGAGCTTTCGCATCCGACCGAGCGCGCGCCTGAGGCGACATCTTGGCCCGCAATTCAGAAAACTTCCTAGCCATCATTAGCTCCTTCCAGTCTCAATTGCGCCAGATGCTCGTCATACAGCGCGTCGGCTCGTGGAATGCTCTCGTCGTACCAGCGATCGTTTCCCGTCTTATCGCCGCCAAGTAAGAGTATGGCGGCTCGGCGCGGATCGAAGGCATAGAGCGCGCGGTACGGACGCCCCTCGTGCTGCACCCGCAGCTCTCGCTTGTGGCTATATCGCGAACCGTTGATTCCGGTCGAAGCGGGTGCCTCAAGTTTGGACCGTGCTCTTCCAGCAAACGTACGGAGGCCGCAACGGATTCTTGTTCGGCTTCGCTCAACCCGTCCCACCAAGCTCCGAAGTGGTCAGTATATTCAACGTCCCATGTCATAACGATAGCATAACTTCGAAGGAATATTCCACTGAGTGCATATTTTCACCATCGGGTGCGGCGCAGCCGCACGCTGCGAGTTTGCCGCTGGGTGAACACAGCGTGGCCCAGATGTTGAGTAACAATTCCCGCGAAATTAGTCGCCACGAAATGCGCCACCAGATACTTAAAGAGTCCGCAACGACCCTGTCGGCGACCGAGCAAGCATGTGCTCGTAGATGCCAAGGCGAAGCGGACATCTTCTTCGCCGGCTAATGCGAAAACCCGGAGGCCGTTTCACTCAGGCTCTTGCCCTTGGTTTCGGGGGCCAGCCATTGCGATATCCCAGCACCGACAGCGGCAATACCGGCGGCAATCAGTATCGTCACCGAGGAGCCGAGATTGGCAATCGACCACGGCATCAAAAACGTACCGAGGCCGGCCCCTATCCTGCTGAAAGCAGCGGCGAAGCCCGTACCGATCCCTCGAATCTCGGTTGGAAACACCTCACCCGGATAGATGCAAGTCAACGTGCCGCAGCCCGCGTTGAAAAATGAGAATGCGAGGAACAGCCCCAACACGGCCATCCCCGGCGCATTCGCCCAAAGGCCGAGAATCGCGAGGATGACGGTGATGATCCACTGCGGCGGAACCGTCAGCACACGACGGCCGGCCTTATCGATGAGCAGCACAGTAGTCACACTCCCCGCCAACGCAACCGCCGACAGCCCCACCCCGCCCGCAAGCCCGCCACTGAGACCGAACTTCTGCAGCACACTGTCGGCAAATGTGGCAATCGCAAAGTAAGGCGTGACGACACAGAAAAAGAACAGCGACACGAACAGTGTGACCCGCCAATACTGACGGGAGAACAACGTCCTGAAACCCGCGCCCGAATGGGCCGTTTCCTGCTCCATGTCGGCCATGTCGGACGCGCTTTGCAAATATCGATGCGCGACGAAGCGAGCCTGATCGACACGGCGTTTGCTCCACAGCCAGCGCGGCGACTCAGGCATGCCGAGCCGGCCGAGGAACAGCGCCACCGCAAGGAAGGTACTCGTGCCAAGAATGTTGCGCCAACCCAGATTCGTATACCGATCGAGCAGATAGCCCACGACGAAGGCAAACATGAAACCGGCATACCACGCGATCAGCGTCAAGCCCATCAGCCGCCCGCGGATCCGTGACGGAGAAAACTCCGACAACATCGGCCATCCGACCGAGTATTCCGCGCCGATCGCAATGCCCATCAGCAGCCGCACAATGAACAGCTGCAACGGCGACGTGATGAAAAACTGCATGGACCCGATAAAGAACTGCATGACCGACGCGAGCACGAACATGCCCATGTCGAGCATGAAAAGCGGTTTGCGGCCAAACTTGTCTCCAGCCCACCCGCCCAATGGCGAGCCGACAAGAATTCCGAATAACGCGCCGGCAGCAATCAAGCCCTCCCAGACCGGCGATATGCCGAGCTCCGCGGTCATCTTGCCGGACACCGGGCCGACAATCCCGAGGATATAACCATCTAAAAAGGTACCGCCGGTCAGCACGATGATCATCCGGATCATGAAGCGCCGCTTGAACGACGAAGATGTCGGATTCCCGATGCCTACCGGGGGAACAGCAATTTCCTTTTCCAACGAGGTCATGCGTATCTCCTTTGTTTTTTGGGCGGCGGATATGAGCGACGTGGTGCGCACCGGATCGTCCCGCACCTTGATATCCCTGAAATGAGCGCACGGCTGGGCCGTGCTCGCGTCAAAGGGCGCGAGAAGCTCGGGGCGACGTCATTTGATGAGTCAAGTCTAAGAATTCGCGCGATGCAGAGCGCTAACCCAGGCGCCCGGAATGCGACAATAAACGACACCGGGACGCGAATTTTGCGGGAGGGGTGAAGGGTCGGAGGGAAGAATTAAAACTCAGTGCGCCCGTGCTGTTTTTTGATTATCGGCAATCGCGACGGGCTTGACGTCGAAAGGACCGCTGGCTTTCGATCGCATTAAAGTTCTCCGTCGAGCGGCACATCGAGGAATATGCGCCCGACGTATGATAAAGCAGCCCACGAGGCAACGGCACCCCAAAGGGCTGCCGCCGCGGCAATCCCACGCGTACGGGCCGCCCGACGCCGCACACGCAAGACTTGATGCCGCGGCAAGCAGTCAGTGATAGCGCGTCGCCATCGCATCGAGCGGCAACGGCTTGATACATGCCGCCTGTCCCGCACACCCGAACGCTTCGAAACGCGCGATGCAAACGCCCTTCGCAGCCGCGATCGCCGCCTTTAAAGCGGCGCGCGGATCGAACTCCGAACGTGATTGTGCAAACGACTTTCGCATCGCGCCCGTCATCGCCAGCCGAATATCGGTGTCGATGTTGACCTTGCGCACGCCATGCGCGATGCCTCGCCGGATCTCCTCGACGGGCACGCCGAATGTCGCCGGAATCTCACCGCCGTATTCGCGAATCGTCTGCAGCCATTCCTGCGGCACCGAGGAGGAGCCATGCATCACGAGATGCGTGTTCGGAAGGCGCGCATGAATCTCGGCGATGCGGTCGATCGCGAGAATATCGCCGGTCGGCTCGCGCGTGAATTTATAAGCGCCGTGCGAAGTGCCGATGGCGATCGCAAGCGCGTCGACGCCGGTTGCTTCGACGAACGCTCGCGCCTCGTCGGGATCCGTCAACAAGTCGTCGTGCGAAAGCTGGCCCTCGGCACCGACACCGTCCTCCTCCCCCGCCCGTCCCGTCTCCAATGAACCGAGGCAGCCCAGCTCGCCCTCGACCGAGACGCCCACCGCATGGGCCGCATCGACCACACGCCGGCTCACGTCGACGTTATACGCATAGTCGGCAGGCGTTTTCTGGTCCGGCATCAGCGAGCCGTCCATCATCACCGATGTGAAGCCCGAGCGGATCGCCTGCTGGCAAACCGATGGACTCGCGCCATGGTCCTGGTGCAGCACGACGGGAATGTCAGGATGAGCTTCGACCGCGGCCAACACGAGATGCCGCAGATACGGCTCCCCCGCGTATTTGCGCGCACCGGCCGACGCTTGCAGGATGACAGGGCTCGACGTGGCCTCGGCAGCCTGCATGATCGCGTGGATCTGCTCCATGTTGTTGACGTTGAACGCCGGCACGCCGTAGCCGTGCTCGGCCGCATGATCGAGCAATTGGCGCAATGCGATGAATGCCATGACGGGCTCCTCCACAGATTTGAGAATCGATCGAAACGGTCATCAGCCAACGCCGTGCGCCTGCGACGCGGCACGGCATGCTGCATCGACAACGGCTTGCGTCGTCAAATTGAAATGGGTAAAGAGATCGGCGGCCGGCGCGGACTCGCCGAAACCATCGATGCCCACGACTTCGCCATCGAGCCCGACGTACTGACGCCAGAATGCGGTGACGCCCGCTTCCACGGCGACACGGGGCACACCCCGCGGCAGCACGGCATCGCGAAACGACACGGGCTGCCGGTCGAAGACCGTTGTCGACGGCATCGACACCACGCGCGCCGCAATGCCGCGCGCGGCAAGCGGTCCGATCGCGGCGAGCGCCAGCGCCACCTCGGAACCCGTCGCGATCAACACGACCCGCGCCGTGGCGTCTCGCAGCCCGCTCGCATCCGCTTCGCTCTTCGCTTCATCAGCTGACGCGCCTTCTTCCCAGTCCCGCAACACGTAGCCGCCGCCCCTGATCGCATCGATCTGTGCATCGGTGCGTGTCGCGAACGGCAGCGTCTGCCGGCTCAACAGCAGACACGATGGCCCTTTGCGCTCGACCGAAGCAGCCCATGCCTGCACTGTCTCGACGGTATCGCAGGGACGCCACACGTCGAGGCCGGGAATCAGTCGCAAGCTCGCCGCATGCTCCACGGATTGATGCGTCGGACCATCCTCGCCAAGGCCGATCGAATCGTGCGTAAAAACGAAGATCGAGTGCGTCTTCATCAACGCGGCCATCCGTAGCGCATTGCGGGAATAATCGGAAAACGTCAGAAACGTCCCACCGAACGGCAGATACCCGCGATGCAGCGCCACGCCGTTCATGACCGCGCTCATACCGAACTCGCGCACGCCGAAGTGCAAATAGTTGCCCCCATGCAGGCCACGGTCATCCGCCCCGATCTCGACCGCGGCCGGCCAATCGGTCAGATTCGAGCCGGTCAGATCGGCCGAGCCGCCGAGCAATTCGGGCAACGCCGCCGCGAGCGCGCCGATGGCAAGCTGCGACGCTTTGCGCGTGGCCACCGACTGCGCGGCATCGTTGGCCGTATGCACCATCATTCGCGCCGCGGCCGGCCACGTATCAGGCAACGCACCGCTCATGCGTCGCTCGAACTCGTCGGCCTCGCGTGGATACGCCTTGCGATAGGCGGCAAATCGCTGTGACCATTGCGCTTCGGCCTGCGCGCCTCGCACCGTTGCATCCCAAAGCGTACGAACCTCGCCCGGCACGACGAACGGTGCGTGCGGCCAATTCATCGCGGCACGCATCGCGGCGATTTCCGCCGCGCCCAGCGGCGCACCATGCACGTCGTGCGTGCCGGCCTTCGTCGGCGCGCCGCGTCCGATCACCGTTTTGCAGCTGATCAGCGTCGGACGCCCCGCACCACGAGCCTCTACAATCGCGCGATCGATTGCATCGATGTCATGACCGTCGACCTCGCGTACGACATTCCACCCGTATGCGGCGAAGCGCGCCGGTGTGTCGTCCGCAAACCAGCGTTCGACATGCCCGTCGATCGAAATGCCGTTGTCGTCGTAAAGCACGATCAGCTTGTCGAGCCTCAACGTGCCTGCCAGCGAGCACGCCTCGTGCGAAATGCCTTCCATCAAGCACCCGTCGCCGACGAACGCATAGGTGTAGTGATCGACGATGCAATGCCCGGGCCGATTGAATTCGCGCGCGAGCAGCGCTTCAGCGAGCGCCATGCCAACTGCATTCGCCAGCCCCTGACCGAGCGGGCCCGTCGTCGTTTCCACGCCGGGCGTCACGCCCACCTCCGGATGCCCCGGCGTCTTGCTATGCAGTTGTCTGAAGCGCTGAAGCTCGTCGAGCGGCAACGCATAGCCGCTCAAATGCAAGAGCGCGTATAGCAGCATCGAGCCGTGCCCGTTCGAGAGCACGAAGCGATCGCGATCAGGCCACGACGGATTGCGCGGGTTGTGTTTCAAATGACGGTCCCAGAGCGCGACGGCGATCTCGGCCATGCCGAGCGGCATGCCCGGGTGACCGGAATTCGCTTGCTGAACGGCATCGATTGCAAGCATGCGCAGCGCGTTCGCCATGAGTTCCGTGGCGCTCGCGGGGGAAGGTTGAGCTTGGGCTGCGGCGTTCATGATCGGTCATGCCTCCTGTCGCACTCATCACAGTCATCAGACTCACCAGCCTCATCAGGCCTCAAGCCCGCGCGCGGCGATCCATCAATTGAAGAATCATCGGTGTGAAGATCAGTTGCATCGCCAGCCCCATCTTGCCGCCCGGCACGACGATCACATTCGGACGCGACATGAACGAGTCGTGCAGCATCGTGAGCAGATACTGAAAGTCGATTCCCTTCGGGCGCGCAAAGCGAATAACGACGAAGCTCTCGTCGGGCTGCGGGATCTCGCGTGCAGTAAAGGGATTGGACGTATCGACAGTCGGCACGCGCTGAAAATTGACATGCGTGCGCGAGAACTGCGGACAAATGTAGTTCACGTAGTCGGGCATGCGGCGCAAGATCGTATCGACGACCGCTTCGTGCGAATAACCGCGCATCGTCTGATCGCGATGCAGCTTCTGGATCCACTCGAGATTGATGATCGGCACCACGCCGACGAGCAGATCGGCATGACGGGCAATATCGATCTGATCGGTTACCGCAGCGCCATGCAGCCCCTCGTAAAAGAGCAGGTCGCTTGCGCGGTCCACATCCTGCCACGGCGTAAAGGTACCGGCCGGCTGGTTGTAAAGCGCGGATTCCTTGTCATCGTGCACGTAGTGTCGATACTGTCCCGTGCCGTCACCGGCATAGCTCGAAAAAAGCGCTTCGAGTTCCTCGAGCAAATTCGCCTCGGGGCCGAAATGGCTGAAGTTCATGACGCCGTCTCGCTCGTGCTGCTGCATCGCGTCGCGCATACCAGCGCGGTCGTAGCGGTGAAACGCATCGCCTTCGACGATTTGCGCGTTGATGCGCTCGCGCCGAAAGATATGCGTGAAGCTCTTCATGACGGTTGTCGTGCCGGCGCCGCTCGAGCCGGTCACGGCAATGATCGGATGCTTGACGGACATGCGTGTCTCCCGAAGGTCGTTTTTGAATCGGTGTGCGAGCGCCTTGCCGAGGGCAGGCGCCAGGCAAGCATCAAACCGGCGCTTCAGGCAAGAAGAGCGAACGCGGCTGAAAGAGCGGAGACGTATAAGGCTTGTCCTCGCCGCGATCGAACTCGCGGTGATAGCGGCCGATGCGCTCGACTTCGTGACGGGAACCCAGAATCACCGGCACACGCTCGTGCAGCGCGTGCGGCGTCACATCGAGAATGCGCTCGCGTCCGGTGATGGCCGCGCCGCCGGCCTGCTCGATCAGAAAGCTCATCGGATTGGCCTCATAAAGCAGCCTCAGGCGCCCCGTCACCCCCGGCGTCTTGAAGTCGCGCGGATACATGAACACGCCGCCGCGCATCAGGATGCGATGGACCTCCGCGACCATCGACGCAATCCAGCGCATATTGAAGTCCCGCTCGCGACAGCCTGTGCGCCCGTCCTTGCACTCCTGAACATAGCGGCGCACCGGGTCCTCCCAGAAGCGTTCGTTCGATGCGTTGATCGCGAATTCGCTCGTCTCCTCGGGAATACGAATATCCGAATGCGTGAGCACGAAGTTGCCGACGTCGCGCTCGAGCGTGAAGCCATGCGTCCCATTGCCGACGGAGAGAACCAGCATCGTCGAAGGCCCGTAGATCGCATAGCCCGCCGCGACCTGCTCGTGGCCCGGGCGCAGGAATCCGGCCTCGCCGCTTTGCCCGTCCTTGCAACGCAGGATCGAGAAAATCGAACCCACGACCCCGTTGATATCGATGTTCGAGGAGCCGTCGAGCGGATCGAACGCGAGCAGATACTCGCCGCGCGGGTATTCGGATGGGATCGCATAAACGGTCTCCATTTCCTCGGAGACCATCGCCGCGAGCAGGCCATCCCACTCGCAATGCTGGACGAAGATCTCGTTGGTGGCGATATCGAGTTTCTTCTGCTCCTCGCCATGTGTATTGAAGGACTGTGCAGAACCGTAATTGCCGCCGAGTGCGCCGCGCGTGAGCGCCGACGAAATCGTCTTGATCGCCGCGGCGACATCGATCAGCAACGCTGAAAGCCCCGCGGCCGAGACGGGCGACGGCTGCCGATCGAGCGTATCGATCAGGAACTTCGAAAGGGTCGTACGTCCGTCCTGCATGGCGCTCTCCTTGTGCTGCGTTTCTAGATTCGTCCCGGCGGCGATGCGCCCGCGTGCGGCTCATGCGGCGCGCCATCGGTCGCGCACGCCGCCATGTCTTCACCGAAGACGCGGCTCGCGCGGATGTCCTCGCTCGTGATGCGCATGAGCGCTGTCGTATCGATCGGCGCACCCTCGCTCAGCGCGCCTGCAAACAAACGCCGCGCCTGGCGCAGCCGGGCACGATCGAGCGCGTTTCGTACCGAGCGCGCATTGGCGAAATTCGGCTGGCGCGTGCGGCGCGCGATGTATTCGGCGAAGGTCTCGCGCGCGCCGGCATCGAACTCGTAGTGCATGCCGTCGAGCATGCGTCCGGCGATCTCGACGAGCTCTCCTTCCTCGTAATCGGGGAATTCGATGTGATGGGCGATGCGCGAACGGAATCCCGGATTACTCTGGAAGAATGTCTCCATCCGAGACGTGTAACCCGCCAGAATCACCACGAGATCGTCGCGCTGGTTTTCCATCGTCTGCAAAAGAATCTCGATGGCCTCCTGACCATAGTCGCGCTCGTTCTCCGGGCGATAGAGGTAGTACGCCTCGTCGATGAACAGCACGCCGCCCATTGCGCGCTTGAGCACGTCGCGAGTTTTCGGTGCGGTATGTCCGATGTATTGGCCGACGAGATCGTCGCGCGTCACCGAGACCAGATGATTGCGGCGAATATAGCCGAGCCGATGCAGCACCTCGGCCATGCGCAGCGCAACCGTGGTCTTGCCGGTGCCCGGGTTGCCCGAAAAACACATATGCAGCGTGGGCGCGCCGCTCGCGAGATCGAGTTGCGAGCGGGCCCGCTCGACGATGAGCAACGCGGCGATTTCACGAATGCGTGTCTTGACCGGCACGAGCCCGACGAGATCGCGATCGAGTTCATCGAGCACCGCGGCGATGCCGGAATCGCGATACAGACCGGCCAGATCGACGGTTTGGGCCCAATCCATGGTCAATCCTTCGCGCCGTAGCGCCGGCCCTCGGGCGCGTTGCTCGCGTAGCCCGTCGTGCTGTAGTGCTGGTTGCGGGCGTGGCCCTCGGTGCGTGTGAGGCGGAAGCCCGGCTCATCGGCGGGCCGATTGACGATGAACGACATGCGCATCGTCTCGAAGCCGCGCGTCGAATCGAAAGCGTTGACCTTGATGTAGCGATCGGGATAAGTGGTGCGGCACGCGCGCACCTCCTGCATGACGCCGGCGGCGTCGCGCAGATCGAACATCGGCAGGCCCCACATCTCCCAGTACGTATTGCGCGGATGGGGGTCGTCGGTGAATTCGACCGAGCAGGCCCACCCTTGATTGAGTGCATAGTCGATCTGCAGTCCGATCTCCTCGTCGTTCAGATCGGGCAGGAAGGAAAACGTCCCTTGCGTGATTCGCATGGCAATACCTCTCGTTGGTTCGCGCTGTCGCGCTCGTTCATTTCTCTCAGGCCACGCTCGGTGTGACCGCGTAATCGGGGGTATCGGTCGAGGCGTAATTGAAGGTCACGTCCTTCCAGATATCGAGCGCCTGCTTGAGCGGCGTGCAAAAGCGCGCGGCCGCCTCCAGGATGTCCGGGCCCTCGTTGGCAATGTCGCGTCCTTCGTTACGCGCCTTCACCATGGCCTCGAGCGCCACGCGATTCGCCGTGGCCCCGGCCTGGATGCCGGCCGGATGTCCGATCGTGCCGCCGCCGAACTGCAAAATCGCGTCATCGCCGAACAGATCGAGCAACTGGTGCATCTGCCCTGCATGAATCCCGCCAGATGCCACCGGCATGACCTTGCGCAAGCCGGCCCAAGGCTGATCGAAGAAAATGCCGCGCGACAGATCGACCTCGTTGTGCGCTTCGCGGCACACGTTGTAATACCCCTGTACCGAAAGCGGATCGCCTTCGAGCTTGCCGACGGCCGTGCCCGCATGCGCATGATCGACACCGGCCATGCGCAGCCACTTCGCGATCACGCGAAACGAAATGCCGTGATTGCGTTGCCGCGTATAAGTGCCATGGCCCGCGCGGTGAAGATGCAGGATCATGTCGTTGCGCCGCGCCCATTTCGACATCGATTGAATCGCGGTCCAGCCGATCACGAGGTCGATCATGACGATGCACGAACCGAGTTCCTTCGCGAATTCGGCCCGCTCGTACATGTCCTCCATCGTGCCGGCCGTCACGTTCAGGTAATGCCCCTTCACCTCGCCGGTTTCGGCCTGCGCGCGGTTGACGGCCTCCATTGCGAACAGGTACCGGTCACGCCAGTGCATGAAGGCCTGCGAGTTGATGTTCTCGTCGTCCTTCAGAAAATCGAGTCCCCCCTTGAGGCCTTCGTAGACGACCCGCCCGTAGTTTTTCCCCGACAGGCCGAGTTTCGGCTTCACGGTCGCGCCCAACAGCGGACGTCCATACTTGTCGAGCCGTTCGCGTTCGACGACGATGCCGGTCGGCGGGCCCTGAAACGTCTTCAGATAAGCCACCGGTATGCGCATGTCCTCGAGGCGCAGCGCCTTGAGCGGCTTGAAGCCGAACACGTTGCCGATGATCGAGGCCGTCAGGTTCGCGACGGACCCCTCCTCGAACAGATCGAGTTCATAGGCGATATAGGCGAAGTACTGCGGATCGCCATGGCCCGCACCGGGCACGGGCTCGATCCGGTACGCCTTCGCGCGGTACATGTCGCATGCGGTCAGCCGGTCGGTCCAGACGACGGTCCAGGTTGCCGTCGACGATTCCCCCGCTACAGCCGCCGCCGCTTCCTCCGGTTCCACTCCCGCTTGCGGCGTGATTCGAAAGAGCGCAATGACGTCCGTGTCCTTCGGCGTGTAGTCCGGCTGCCAATAGCCCATTTCGCGGTACTTCATCACGCCGGCGGCATAGCGCTCGCGCGGGGTGCGTGCCGGCTCGACGGCTGCCTTGCTGAAATCGTTCATGACATGTCCTCGAATTTGACTTTTGGCGCCTTGCACCGAGTGGCGAAGCGCTTGAATTGCACTCTAGGGGAGCCCGTTTGCATTGGGAATTCACGATTTCATTCCCGAGGATTAAGCGATCCCTTATCGATCGCGGATGACGAAGCGCGATTGCGCGATATGCGGCGCTCGGGGCGATGAAGGACTGTCCCGTTTCGGAACGGGCTGTAACAGCCGATGTTGCGAACGGCCACGCCTGGAACACTTTGCTGCGTTTTCGTCACACCGGCCGCCTGGCGCGAGACCGTGCAAAGCAGGCTATCGCCTGTCATACTGTTCGTACGCACGTTATGCGGGTCCGACGATCCGCACGGTGTGCGCAGGGTCATGCCGCATCGCGCCTCGGCACGAAGATTGCGTGACCGACGCTCGCCGTTCGACTCCGGCAGTGTGCCGGGCCCCGACGGCAATTTCCTAGAGACCGAATGGAGGGACTTTCGATGCAATGGACGACACCTAGCTACTCCGACATGCGCTTCGGCTTCGAAATCACGATGTACATCGCGACGCGATAAACGAAGTGCGGGCCGCGTCATGCGGCCCTTCGTCGGAGCCCGCTGTCCCTTCGTAAAACCCGGCCGGCCGATCGGCACCGTGATGACCTCCGCCATGATCTTCGAGACGATCGTTACCACCGCGACGCCCGACGGCCGGCCCCACATTGCCCCGATGGGGGTGCGTTACGAGGGCACCTCAGCCATTCTTTCCCCGTTTCGGCCGTCCGTCACGCTCGATAACATCGTTGCGACGCGCGCGGCCGTCCTCAACTTCACGACAGATGTGCGCATTTTTGCGGGCTGCGTGACGCATTGCGCCACGGATTGGCCGACGGTCGCGGCCACGCGCGTGGCGACCGTGCGTCTTGCCGAATCGCTCGGGCACACGGAGCTCGAGCTCGAACACATCGAGGACGACGCCGAGCGCCCCGTGCTGCGCATGAAAGCCGTACACCACGAGCAGCACGCGCTGTTTGCTGGCTTCAACCGCGCCCAGGCGGCCGTCATCGAAGGCGCGGTGCTCGTCAGTCGCCTCTTCATGCTGCCGGCCGAAAAGGTCGATCGCGAGATGGCCTACCTGCAAATCGCCATCGACAAGACAGCCGGCGAGCGCGAGCGCACAGCCTGGAGCTGGCTCGTCGCGGCCATCGCGCGCCATCGCGCCACCGCAACCGTCGGTGTAGCGCCAGGTGCCGTCGACGCAACGCTTATCGAGCGCGCCCGCCACTGATCTCCATTCACCCTGCCCCTGGAGAGTTTGTATGACCGCATTGCTTGCGAGCGTTCGCTCGGAACAAGAGGCCCTTGCCGCGGCTCACGCCGGCGCCGAACTCATCGATCTGAAGGAACCGCGCTCGGGCGCGCTCGGTGGCTTGCCCGTCGCGCAGGTCGGCCGCATCGCCGCGGCGCTGCGCGCGCAGTACGCGGTCAAGCCGATCAGCGCGACGATTGGCGATGTCGATAGCGACGACGTCGACGAAGTGGCCTCGCGCGTCATGGAGGTGAGCGCGGCCGGCGTCGATTACGTCAAAGTCGGCGTGACGCCGGGCGCCGGTGCCAAACGGTGTCTCGACGCGCTCGCGAGCCTGCCGGCCGCCGTGGTGCCCGTGCTGTTCGCGGACGCCGGCGTCGACGCCGCCCTCGTCACACACGCCGCCTCGCTCGGATTCGTCGGCGTCATGTTCGACACGGCGACCAAGGACGGACGCACGTTGTTCGATTACGTCGATGACGAGACGCTCGGGCACTGGCTCAGGCTCGCGCGCAAGCAAGGCGCAATGAGCGGCATCGCCGGATCGCTGGGTTGGGCGCAGCTCGAGCGCATCCGTTCGCTCGCGCCCGATATCGCGGGCTTTCGCGGGGCGCTGTGCGTCGATGGCCGGGGCTCCTCGCTCGATCCGGAGCGCGTGACGCAGTGGGCCGAGGCGCTGCATCGACCGGCCGCCACGCTCGCCGACGGCGCGGCCGATGATGCGCCGAGGCCGGCGTCGCAGCTCTGACGCGTCATCTGCCGCTTGACCGAGCCGGCGAAACGCCGGCCGATCGAGCGACCGGGCGCCGCCGAGGATTCGCCCGTCAGGCCGAGCCGCCGACGCGATCGGCCGCCCACGCGGCCGGCAGGTTCAGCAACCGCTCATGGACGCGTTCGATATCGTCCTTGTTGAAAAATTCCACCAGATAGTTCGCTTCCTTGACGTAGCCGAGAAAACGCCGGTCCACGATGCCGTTCGAGGCGAGCGCTTCGATCGGCTCGCCGAGCTCGATCGGGCAGGACTTCACCACGATCAGGCGCTCCGCGTTGAGCATCGTCGAAAGCCACGCGGCCAGACTGTCCGAAGTCGTCTCCCAGTTGGTCATTGCATCGGGCTCGTCACGCATCAGCGAGGTCGGCACCCAGATGGCCACCCGGCCGTCGCGCAGCGCGCGGCGGACCTTGGCCTCGCTCGAGGCCAGCACGAGCTCGGGCAAGAGCCCCTGCATCATCAGCGCATATTGCGTCATGGCCAGCAGACACATGTTGTGCGCAGCCAAATCGTTGAAGCGCCATTCGGCCTGGTATTGCCGCACCTTGTCCGCGAAATCGCCGCCGCCCGGCACGATCACCACGCGGCCGCCGCCTACTTCGGCGAGCTCGGTCAGCCAGCCGCGCAACGCCGGGTCGTGACTGAGGCTGCCCCCGATTTTGACCACCCACATGATCTTCCTCGCATCGATGATTGCTTCTTGCCCCTATCCTGTCGTCGGCCACCGGTATTCGCGTCAGACGCGCCGCGCCGCCTGTCCCGGCGCACTTGCGTCGAATGACGCGGCGCGCGCGGCCAGCAACGCGAGCGCGACGCTCGGCGCACAGGTGGCCGCCCACTCGCCGCACGGGCCCGTCGCACCGGTCAGCGCGCCGATATCGACATACGGACGCCCCCGCTCGCGCGCCAGCGCCGCGACGAGGAATCGCCCGCATCCGGCTCCGACGAGCGGCGCCGACGCGAGCCCATCGTGGCGACCCTCGACACGTTCGAGGTTGATGCCCGTTTCCGCCAGTTGCAGCGTGCGCCATCGGAGCGCGAAGCGCAGCCAATCCGCGTCGCTCGCCTCGCGCGCATCGCGGCCGATCATGCGCGCAAGGCGTACGCGGCTCGCCGCTTCCGTCTTTGGGCCGCCGTCGGCGCTCGCGTGCACGTCGTGCGCGGCATCGAGCTCGCCCGTGAGGCGGTAGATGTCGGCCGTCGTCGCGAACCACTCGTTCATCACGTTGACGAACGTGCTGCCGAACGCAATGCGCTGCGCGAGCCCGCACAGCGGCGTCCGGACTACGCCCTGATAAACGAGTTCGCCCGTGGCGAGCCTTCCCGCGTCGTCTCTCGCCTGCGCCGCCACGCGTCCGTTCGAGATCGGCACGATGTCGGTCGTGGTGCTGCCGATATCGACGAGCACCGCATCGGGAACCCGCGTGGCAAGCCAACTGGCCGTGGCGAGCCAGTTCGCCGAGGCCACATGCCGCCACGCATCGGCACAATGTTGCACGCTGAGCCATCCGGCATCGCCGCCGAAGAATCGCACTTGCGGGCCCAACCGCGCGGCGAGCGTCTCCGCGATCGCGCGTACGCCGTCTTCCCGGCTCGCAAAGAGATCGACCATCTCGCCCGTCATCGTCACGGCGTGCCGCACGTCCGACCGAGCAGCGGCAGGCCAACGGGCGAGGACGAGATCGATCGCGCGATGCAGATGATCGAGACCTTGCCAGAGCGGGCAGACCCACTGCCCGACGTCGTCGATCCGACCGGACACGCCCGTCGCACTGACTTTGAGATGCGCGCCGCCGACGTCCCAGCCGAACGTAAGCGGGTGACGCCCGTCGGCAACACCTCCGCCGTTCATGGACGAGCCTCGCATTCGTCCGACGCGCGCAACGCCCTGCCCGCCGGCCGCGCACGTCTCACGCCGTATGCGGCGAGCAGCGCCTCGGTCAGCCAGCTGTCGTTCCCGGCGGCAAGCTCCGCGTACGCGAGCGTCAAGCGCGGATTCACCTCGATCACGACGGGGCCGCGCGCCGGATGCCAGACGAGGTCGATGCCGACAAAGCCGCGCAGGCCCGGCATCGCATGGCCGATACGCCGTGCGAGCGCGGCAAGCGAGCGCCCGCGCACGCTGCCGAGCCCGATGTGCCCCACGTCGACACCGAGGAATTCGACGATCCGCATTGGGGCGCCCGGCGCACGCCGCGGCTTCGCTTCTATTCTCTGACGATTGATGCTGACGAGCTGAGCGCCGTCCTCGCGACAAATCAACGACAGGCTCAACGGCTCGCCGTCGACCCATGCCTGCAACACTGGATTGCGGCCGTCCGCCGCGCGCGAGTCGTACTCCGCGCAGGCAGCCGCCAGCGAATCGAAGAGGAACGTATCGAGCCCGCCCGCGCCATCGTCGGGTTTGACGACCCAAGGGCCCGCTTGCCGCGCGACCGGCGCGGCGCTGCCTGGGGCATCGAGCACGTCCGCGGGCGCCAATGCCTGCGTCGTCGCGATATCGGACGCGGCAAGACAGCGCGCGGTGGCCCGTTTGCTCGAGGCAACGGCGATGGCCTCGCGGGAGCAGCCGAGCCAACGTTCAGCACCGACCGCATCATGCAGCTGCAGCAGCAAACCATCGCATTCCGGGGCGATGGCCCAGACGTGATCGTGCTCGCGCGCCATGCGCCCAACGAAGGCGGGAATCGATTCGCCTTCTTTCGGCAAGCGGTACCCGGCGTCGCGCTCGGCCGTCTCGAAGCGCGAACTCGCGCAGCTCACTTGGACACCGTCGAGCTCGCGCAACTGCCTGACCAGCGCATCACGCATCGTTCGGCCTTCGCCGATCAACGCGCTCAGGTCCGCGAGACCGCTCTCGCGCGCGAGCGCGGGGTCGATGCCTCCGCCAGTGAGATACTCGTACACAAAAATCTTGCTCAAGGACATTACCCCATGCTGGTCATACCGGTTCTCGACTTGCTCGACGGCCAAGCCGTGCACGCCGTGCGCGGTCGTCGGGACGACTACCGCCCCATTCGCTCGCCGCTCGCCGCGACGAGCGAGCCGCTCCTGCTTGCCCGGGCGCTCGTCGCCGCAACCGCGGCCCGCACACTCTACATCGCCGACCTCGATGCGATCCTCGCGCGCGGCGATCATGCGCGCACCCTCGCAGCCTTGCGCGCCGCCATGCCTGATGTCGAAATATGGCTCGACGCGGGCTTCGCGGACTATGCGTCGATGCAGACGACGCTCGCCCGCATCGACGCGGCCGACGGACGTACTGCGTCCGCCCCGAGGGCGCGGCTCGTCCCCGTCTTCGGGACCGAATCGCTGCGCGAACCCGCCGCGCTCGCGGCGGCGCTTGCCGATGGGCTCGCGCCGATTCTGTCGCTCGACTACCGCGCAGGCCAACTCGTCGGCGCCACGGCCCGAGCGAGCGAGCTCGAACGCGAGACGCGCTGCTGGCCCGCACGCGTCATCGCAATGACGCTCGATCAGGTCGGCAGCTACGCCGGCCCCGATCTCGATACCATCAGACGCTTGCGCGCCGCGGCACCCGTCACGACCACCGTGATCGGCGCCGGCGGCATCCGCGATCGAGGCGATCTCCTCGCGGCGGCGCAATCCGGCGCACACGCCTGGCTGATTGCTTCGGCGCTACACGATGGACGGCTTGCCGCTGAAGCTTGAGCACGGCGAACGTCGCACGGTAGCGCGATACACAAGTTCCATGCCATCGCGAGCGGCCATGGCGCGTCGAAAACCCGTCGCGCGCATGCCGCGCCGCGCCTGTGACACTCTGCCCCAAACGGCAAACAACCTGTGCGTGGTACGCCTTCACGGCAGGCGTATCGCCGCGCTCGCCCGATCGCAACCGCTGCCCGCACCGGGCGAAAACCGAGATCAGGACCGCATGCCTCGATGAACGCACGGCGCGCGACCCTGCAGCTCGGCATAGACCTTGCTCCATGGCCCCGCATGCCCTATTTCTCCCCCGATCCTTCGAACACCGGATCGCCCGGCGCCGCCGGGCCCATTGCGCAGACGACCGTGCGCGACTGGACCTGCCCTTTCTGTCCGCTGCTGTGCGACGACCTGACGCTCGCGCTCGAAGCCGACGGCACCCTGACGGACCAAGCTGGCCGGTGCGCGCGTCTCGCTGAATCGCTCGGGCGCTATCGCACCGACGATGCGCAATGCCCTGCATCGATCGACGGACGCGCCGTATCGCACGATGAAGCATGCGCGCGCGCCGCTGAGGTTCTCGCAGCCGCTCGGCGGCCGCTGTTCGGCGGTCTCGCCACCGACGTCGCCGGTATGCGCGAGCTCTATACGCTGGCCGCCGCATGCGGCGCGACGCTCGATCATCTGCACGGCGTCGCCATGAGCACCGCCACGCGCGTGATGCAAGACCGGGGCGCACTCTTCACCACGCTGTCGGAAATCCGTTCGCGCGCCGACTTGCTGATCTTTTTCCGCTGCCGGCCCGCCGAGCACTACCCGCGCTTTTACGAACGTGCGCTCGGCGACGCGGCGTTCGCTCGCGAACTCGTCTTTGTCGGCGGCGAGGCGGACCCCGCGGCCAAGGGTTTGCCGAAGGTGCTGACGCAGACCATGCTGCCGCATCTCGATCCCGTCGATCTCGTCGCGCTATGGTCCGCGCTGACCGAAGGGCGTCCGGCGGCCGCGCTCAATACGTTGCGCTCCGACGGCCACGCGGCCGTCGATGTGCTCGCGGCACTGGCCAAGCGCATCTCGGCTGCGCGCTACACGGTGCTCGTCTATGAACCGGCCGCGTTGCCCGGCACGCAGCCGGCGCTCATCGTCGAAGGATTGCAGCGCATCGTGAAGGCGATCAACCGTACGACGCGCGCGGGCGCGCTCGCGCTTGCCGGCGACGACGGCGCCACCACGGCGAATCAGGCTGTCACATGGCTCTCGGGATTGCCGCTGCCGCTGCGGGTGCCGCGCATCGGACACCGGGCAGCCACCGATGGCCGAACGGGCCACAATGAGCAATCCGCGTTCGAGCTCGAGCACGACGCGCATCGGCTGCAAACCGAGCGCCAGCTGGTCGAAGGCGGCGCCGACACACTGTTCTGGATCAGCACGTTCGCGCCGACCCGCTGGCCCGATGCACTGCCCGCGAGGACACCGGCGATCGTGATCGGCCATCCCGCGCTGGCCGAGGCCGCCGTTGCGCGCGGCGCTTCGACGGTTTTTATTCCCGCGGCGACACCGGCCATCGATGTGCCCGGACACCTGTTTCGCCTCGACGGCACCGTCGTCGCGCCGCTTACGGCCGCGCGCGGATTCGCGTTGCCGCCCCTGGCGGCGATTGCCCGAGGCATTGCGGACCGATTGACCCCGAGCCCAGCATCGGGAGCGGGAGCAGCGCCGTCATGACGACGATTCGCTTGAAGGGCGGCACGCTCTACGATCCCGCACACGGCGTGAACGGCGAACGCCGCGACGTCGTGTTTCGCGACGGACGTATCGTGGCGCACGACGCCGGCTCGCCTGTCGACGACGAGTACGACGCAACGGGCATGATCGTCATGGCGGGCGGCATCGATCTGCACTCGCATATCGGCGGCGGCAAAACCAATCTTTCGCGGCTGCTGTTGCCGGAGGATCATCGCCGCCGCGAGATCGCAACCGATGCTGTTCATCCGGATATCGAGGGCGCCGCGTCGACCCATCTCGCAGCGGAGCCCGACACGGCGGGCCGCTACCTGAAGCTGCCTTCGTGCGGCACCTGCGCGCCCGGCACGTTGGCGACCGGCTATCGATACGCGGAAATGGGATACACCGCGGCATTCGAGCCCGCGATGATGGCGAGCAACGCGCGTCATACGCATCTGGAAATGGGCGACACGCCGATCATCGATCACGGTGCCTACGTCATGCTCGGCAACGACGATCTCTTTATGCAGCTGCTGTCGGCTGGCGAGCATGCGGAACGCATCCGCGACTACGTCGGCTGGACGCTCGATGCCAGCAAGGCACTCGGCGTCAAGGTCGTCAATCCGGGCGGCATTTCCGCGTTCAAATTCAATCAGCGCGCGCTCGATATCGACGAAGCCCATGCGCACTACGGCGTCACCCCGCGCGACGTCGTGCGCGCACTGACGCGCGCGCTGACCGAGCTGCGCGTGCCGCACCCGCTGCATGTTCATACGAGCAATCTCGGCGTGCCCGGCAATGTCGCTTCGACGATCGCGACGATGGATGCGGCTGAAGGCCTGCCGATCCATCTGACGCATATCCAGTTCCACAGTTACGGCGTAGAGGGCCCGCGCAAATTCTCGTCGGGCGCGCGCGCCATCGCCGAAGCCGTCAATGCACGGCCCAACGTCACGATCGACGTCGGCCAGGTCATCTTCGGTCAGACCGTCACCGCCTCGGGCGACACGATGATGCAGTTCCGCAATGCGCCGTTCGCACAGCCGCGCAAGTGGATCCTCGGCGATATCGAATGCGACGCGGGCTGCGGGGTGGTCCCGTTCCGCTACCGGGAGCAAAGCTATGTGAATGCGCTGCAGTGGATCATCGGGCTCGAAATATTTTTGCTCGTCGACGATCCGTGGCGCGTCTCGATGACAACCGACCATCCGAACGGCGGACCGTTTACGAGCTACCCGCATTTGATTCGGTTGTTGATGGACAAGACGTTTCGGGCGGAGCAGCTCGCGAAGCTGCACCCTGAAGCGCAGGTCGCGAGCGCGCTGCCTGAATTGCAGCGCGAATTCTCGCTCTATGACATCGCGATCGTTACGCGCGCCGGCCCCGCCAGACTGCTCGGGCTCACCGACCGCGGGCACCTCGGCATCGGCGCGGCGGCCGACATCGCCGTCTATCGTGATCACGCAGATCGCGAGCGGATGTTCTCGAGCCCGG
>Ga0209672_100518_pt1 | contig 21217 bp, 20 predicted proteins | sample AraplaCol_mMS_r2_FD_184273 | JGI IMG/M metagenome (GOLD analysis project Ga0209672, IMG submission 184273) | Arabidopsis root microbial communities from North Carolina, USA - plate scrape CL_Col_mMS_r2 (SPAdes) (version 2) | ecosystem: Host-associated > Plants > Roots > Endosphere | place: USA...
GATCGGGCAGCGCCAGATGATCGAAATCGGCAAGGCACTGATGCGCGATGCGCGCGTGATCGCATTCGACGAACCGACGAGCTCGCTTTCGTCGCGCGAGACGAAGCAGCTGTTCGAGATCATCAACGCATTGCGCGCGGAAGGCCGCGCCATTATCTACGTGACGCATCGCATGGACGAAGTCTATGAACTGTGCGACCGCGTCACGGTGTTCCGCGACGGTCATTCGATCGAGACGTTCGAAGCTGTCGATGGCCTCGATCGCGACCGGCTGATCAGCTGCATGGTCGGCCGCTCGATTCGCGACGTTTATGGCTATCGGCCGCGCCCGAGCGGCGACGTGCTGATCGAGGCCAAAGCGTTGACGGGACCCGGTCTCTCGGAGCCCATCTCGTTCTCCGCCCGCCGCGGGGAGATCGTCGGCTTCTTCGGCCTTGTCGGCGCGGGGCGCTCCGAGCTCATGAAGCTCGTGTGCGGTGCGGTGAAGCCTAGCGGCGGCCACGTCGAATTGAACGGCAAGCGCGTATCGTTTGCTACGCCGCGCGATGCCGTTCGCGCCGGAATCGCGCTGTGCCCCGAGGATCGCAAGCAAGAAGGGATCGTGGCGATCGCCTCGGTGGCCGACAACCTGAACATCAGCGCGCGGCGCCACTTCAACATCGCGCGCTTCATGCTCAACGAACGTCGTGAGCGCGAGCTGACCGACGATTACATCGCGAAGCTGTCCATCAAGACCCGCGGCGGTGAAACGCCGATCGGCAAACTGTCGGGCGGTAATCAGCAAAAAGTGATCTTGTCGCGCTGGCTTGCCGAGAAGATCGATGTATTCGTCATGGATGAGCCGACGCGCGGCATCGACGTCGGTGCACGCGCGCAGATTTATGAATTGCTCTACGGGCTCGCCGAAACAGGCCGCACGGTCCTCATGGTTTCGAGCGATCTGGCGGAAGTCATCGGCGTGGCGGATCGCGTGATCGTGATGAAGGAAGGCCGCATGGTCGGCGATCTGCCGAAAGCGGACGCCACGCCCGATCAGCTGATCAAGCTCGCTTTGCCGCAATAACGTGCAACAACCACACCGTAATCGCTTCGAACCGGCGTGCGCCCGAACGACCTGCCGGGGCGGCACGCAAGAATGAGAGACATCATGCAACAACCACCCAGCATCCGCCCCGCCGCCGAGCCGGCCCTGTCGTCGTCGCAAACGGCAACGTACGAAGCGCAGTCTTTCGGAGCCAAGGCTTGGCGCATCGTCAACAAGTCCGGCATCGTCATGGTGTTCGCCATCCTCTTCGCAGTGCTGGCGTTGGTGGTACCCGACTTCATGACGAGCCGAAACATGCAGGGTCTGCTGCTTTCGGTGACGCTGATCGGTTCCATCGCCGTCACGATGATGTTCGTGCTTGCGTTGGGCGAAGTGGATTTGTCGGTGGCCTCGATCGTCGCGTTCTCCGGCGTCGTTGCCTCGATGCTGATCACGGCCACGCATAGTGTCGTATTCGGCGTGACCGTCGGCGTGCTGGCGGGCGGCGCAGTCGGGCTCGTGAACGGCGTGCTCGTGGCGCGCTACAAGATCAATTCGCTGATCGTCACGCTGGCCATGATGGAGGTCGTGCGCGGTCTGGCTTATATCGTCTCGAACGGCGACGCGGTCATGATTTCCGAGGAAAGCTTCTTCGATCTCGGCGGCGGTTCGTTTCTCGGCATTTCCTATCCGATCTGGAGCAACATCGTCGGCTTTATCGTGTTCGGATTTTTGCTGAGAAAAACGGTGTTCGGCAAGAATGTGCTCGCGGTCGGCGGCAATTCCGAAGCGGCTGCGCTCGCGGGCCTGCCCGTCACGCGCATCAAGGTTGCGGTCTTTGTGCTGCAAGGGCTCGTGACGGGCTTCGCTGGTGTCATGCTGGCGTCGCGGATGAGCCTCGGCGATCCGAAAACGTCGGTCGGCCTCGAACTCGGCGTCATCTCCGCTTGTGTGCTGGGCGGTGTGTCGCTGACGGGCGGCGTGGCGACGATCTCCGGTGTGCTTGTCGGCGTGCTGATCATGGGCTCCGTGCAAAACGCGATGAGCCTCATGAACGTGCCGACGTTCTATCAGTATCTGATTCGCGGCGGCATTCTGCTGCTCGCCGTGCTGTTCGACCACTACCGCCGCACGCGGCGCGTGAAGTAATTGCCTGTTCCGGCGCGCGGGCGGTCGTCAACCCTCGCGCGCCCGGATCGCCCGCTCCATCCGCCGGTCCGGCACGAGCCACATCAACGCGACCGCGACGTATAGCAGTGCCCCCACGCGCGGATAGTCGGCCGCCGCCAGCGCGATTCCTAGTGCATAGAGCACCACCGACATCTTGCCCTTCATGTCACGCCCGACTACCTGCGCCAATCGGCTCTCGGCGCCGTGGTGACGCACAAGCCGCGTTTGCAGGACGTGATAAGCCGACGCGCAGGCAAAAAGGTCCGCTCCATAGAAGACGGTCGGCCAACGAGCGAAATGGTTCTCTCCCATCCATCCGGTTGCAAAGGGAAGCAGCGATAGCCAAAACAATAAATGCAGGTTCGACCAGAGCACGCTCGCATCGACGCTGCGGCTGGCCTGAAGCATATGATGGTGGTTGTTCCAGTAAATGCCGACGTAGATGAAGCTGAGGATGTAGCTTGCCACCGTCGGCAGGAGTGGCGCCAGCGCTGCGAGGTCCGCGCTATGCGGCACTTTGAGTTCCAGCACCATGATCGTGATGATGATCGCGAGCACGCCGTCGCTGAATGCCTCTAGCCGGTTTTTTTCCATGGATTCTCCTGCGGGTCGAGGGTGACGCCCGCGATGGTCCTGTTACTGCACGTTACGCCCGCGTCATCGGCCTGAACGACAGCCGCAAGCCGAGCGCGCCCGCGATTTTCATCACAGTCGCGAAGCTCGGATTGCCTTCGCCGGATAACGCCCGATAAATGCCTTCCCGGCTCATGCCCGTATCGCGAGCAAGCTGGCTGATGTTCCGTGCGCGCGCCACGTCGCCGAGCGCTGCCGCAATCAGGGCGGGGTCGCCATCCTCCATGATCGCATCCAGATAGGCAGCAATTTCTTCCTCGGTCTTGAGATAATCGACCGTGTCATATCGACTGAATTTGACAGCATTCATATCTCACTCCTTCCACTGTGCCGCAATAGCCTTCGCCACGACAATATCCCTGTCCTGAGTGGACTTGTCTCCCCCACAGAGCAAAACAACCACAATCCGACCACGCTTCAAGTAGTAGACCCGGTACCCCGGACCATAGTCGATCCTCATTTCAGAGATGCCCTCGCCGACTGGCTTCGCGTCACCCGGGTTCCCGATGCTTAGGCGGCGGATTCGAGCCTCTATGCGCGCTCGAGCGCGAACATCGCGGAGCTCCGTCAACCAGCGGTCGAATACGTCAGTCTTGAAGAGCTCGATCATTGTCAACTATAGTTATCACCAGAAGTGATGTCAACTGTAACTGACAGCGACGTCCGACAGGCGCTTGCCACGGAGATACAGGACGCCCTGCCGCCGTCTCCCCTGCCCCCGCCCGAACCGTCCGACAGAATCGCGTAACATTGCACATTAGGCTCGATGAAGCGCCATTCCCGATTCGGTATCGGCCCATGCCCGCCAATACCGCCGCCGCAAGGAACGAATCCGCCATGACCGAAGTACCGGCCTTTTTCAACCTCTATCGCCATAACTTCGCGCGGCTCGCCGTCGCGGTTCCTCCCGTGCGCGTCGCGGACCCTGCCGTCAACGTGCGCGAGACCATCGCGCTGATGCAAGAAGCCGACGCTCGCCATGCGTTGGTCACCCTCTTTCCCGAGCTCGGCTTGTCCGGGTACGCCTGCGACGACCTTTTTCATCAACAAGCGCTGCTCGAGGCATGCCTTGCCGCCCTGAGCGAGATCGTCACCGCATCGCGTCAATTGTCGACGACCGCTATCGTCGGCCTGCCGCTCGTGATCGACGGCCTCCTCTTCAACTGCGGCGCGGTCGTGCATCGCGGTCGCGTGCTCGGCCTCGTTCCCAAGAACTACCTGCCGAACTACCGCGAGTTCTACGAGGCCCGGCAGTTCGCACCGGCCTCCTATTTGCAGCGCGATTCGATCGATCTCATCGGACAAACCAACATTCCATGTTCGCCCGACCTGCTCTTTCGAATCGAAGGGCAGCCGCTTTTCACGTTCCACATTGAAATCTGCGAGGACCTCTGGGTACCGATCCCGCCCTCCTCGTTCGCCGCGCTGGCCGGCGCCACGGTGCTACTCAATCTCTCGGCATCGAACGTGACGATCGGCAAAGCCGATTACCGGCGCCTGCTGGCAAGCGGCCAATCGGCCCGCTGCCTGGCGGCCTATGCTTATAGCGCGGCAGGCGTTGGCGAATCCACGACCGATCTCGCATGGGACGGGCATGGAATGATCTATGAAAACGGCAACGCCCTGGCCGAAACGGAGCGCTTCGCCGATCACGCCCAACTGATCTGCGCCGACATCGACCTCGATCGACTCGTCGAGGAACGGATGCGGCAGACGACGTTCAGGGATTCCGTCCGTCAGCACCGCGATGCGGCTGCGCGCTTCCGTACCATCGACGTGCCGGCTGCAGTGCCGAACAACATTCATTTGCCGCTCGCGCGCCGCTACGAACGCTTCCCATATGTGCCGGCCGATCCGGCTCGACGCGGCGAACGTTGCCGCGAGATTTATGACATCCAAGTACAAGGGCTCGTCACGCGCATGCGCGCTGCCAAAACGAAGGCGCTCGTCATCGGCATATCCGGCGGCCTCGACTCGACACTCGCACTGCTGGTCTGCGTGCGCGCCGTCGATCGCCTCCAGTTGCCGCGCAGCGCCATCATCGCCTGCATTCTTCCAGGCTTCGGCACGGGCGAACGTACGCTCGATCAGGCACGACGCCTCGTCGCCGCATTCGGCTGCCAAACGAAGGAAATCGACATCCGGCCGAGCTGCATGCAGATGCTGCGCGATCTCGACCACCCGTTCGCGCGCGGCGAAGCGGTGCACGACATCACGTTCGAGAATGTACAGGCCGGCGAGCGGACGAATCACCTCTTTCGAATCGCCAATATGCATGGCGGTCTCGTGGTCGGCACGGGCGACCTGAGCGAGCTCGCACTGGGCTGGTGTACATACGGCGTGGGCGATCACATGTCGCACTATGGCGTCAACGCGAGTGTGCCCAAAACGCTGATTCAGTATCTGATTCGCTGGACCGCAGACGAAAGCGGGCTTGATAAGCAGGCCGCCACCGTCTTGCGCGATGTGCTCGAAACGGATATCAGCCCCGAGCTGATTCCGCCAGGCGAGGATGGCAAGATTCAGCTCACGGAAGCGGCGGTCGGCCCCTACGAGCTGCAAGACTTCAATCTCTACTACCTGTTGCGCTTCGGATACCGCCCGTCGAAGGTAGCGTTCCTCGCCTGGACCGCATGGTGCGACCGTACCCAGGGCCTCTGGCCCGACCTGCCGGAAGAAAAACGGCACCAGTACGGTATTGGCGAAATCAAGCGCTGGCTGGCCGTATTCCTGCGGCGCTTCTTCGAGCAACAGCAGTTCAAGCGCAGTTGCCTGCCGAACGGCCCGAAGGTCGGCTCGGGCGGCTCACTTTCGCCGCGCGGCGATTACCGCGCGCCGAGTGACGCGAGCGCAAACGCATGGCTGACCGATCTCGATACCGTGCCGGACAGCGAGGCCGAGGATCGCGCGTGAGGCAGCGGGCGGCTCAAACCGCTCCGCCGTATTCGCCGCGCGCCGGATACGCATGCTCGATCGTGAAATCGACGGCTTTGAGCAATTCGGCGAAGCTCGGGCGCACGAACGGCATCGATTGAACGGACGCATAGTAGATCGTCTGGTCGGGCTTGATCAGGAATAAGCCCGGCTCCGAAAAAAGCGCGGGCTCTTCGATGCCGATCGAAGTTTTGCCGCGCGACGACGAAATATAAAGCCCCCATTCGCGCGCCCTTTCGAGCGGCAATCCGTGGCCCACACGCAACCGATCGGCGCCGATCTTGACCGCCATCTCCTTCGCTCTTGCTTCGTCGTCCGAACTGATTGCGATGGTGCTCACGCCGCGCCGTTCGAACTCCGGCGTCAACCGCTCCAGCTCCCGAAGATACATTGCGCAGATCGGGCAATGCAGGCCGCGATAAAAGCAGATCAGCGTCAAGTAATCGGGCGTTTGCCTCGCAAGATCGAATCTGCCGCCATCGATCGTATCGATCGTCAAGTCCGGGGCTTTCTGTCTGGGCATCAACATGGTCGTTCCTCCTGGATAATTGATCTGTCCCGCACGCGACGTGCAATTGACAGCACGCAGGAAGATTCACATACTTTCGATCATGAGGAGTCCGAATTTCATGATCGAAAATCCTGTTCCGCCGAAGCCTGATCGCCTTTCGGCATTTTTTCGCGCATTCGAATTCACTGCGACGGCTGTCTCGCCCGAAGCTGGCTCGAGCGATGCGACGCTGATGGTCAAGGGCTCGACTGACGACGTGCGGCGCCTGGTCTTGACGATCGGTCCAGCCGCCATGTTCGACGGCGAGGTATTGGCCGCGGTTTGCGTGAGCTTCGGCGGCCCGCTGAACCCGCTTTTGAGCGCGCTGCCGGAGCGGATCGATATCTCGCTCGAAGACACCCCGGATCTGCGTGCGCTCGCGAGCGTGTTCGCCGCGGAAGCGCTCGAGGCACGTTGTGGAAGACAAACGGCCCTCGCGCGGCTGGCCGAGGTCATCATGCTCATGGTGTTGCGGCGCACGATCGATGCGGGCGCGACTCGGCCAGGACTGCTCGCCGGTCTCTCCCATCCCGCCTTGCATCGAGCGCTCGCTGCAATGCACGATGCGCCGGCGCACCCGTGGCGCATCGAAGATCTCGCGGCGCTGGCCGGCGTCTCGCGCAGCCGCTTCATGGAACTGTTTCGGAACGTTGTCGGTATCACGCCGAGCAGCTACCTGACCGAATGGCGTCTTGCGCTCGCACGCCGCGCACTTGCCGATGGCGAGCGCGTGAAATCGATCGCCGCACGCGTGGGCTTCGGCAGTGCCGCCGCGTTTTCGCGCGCCTATACGCGCCGCTTCGGGCTGCCCCCAGTCCACGCTCGCCCGGCCTGAGTCAAGGCGCAAGTTACGGTTTGTTGCAATCGGAGAAAATTTTCGCGCCGCCCCCGCCTATGCTTCGCGCACCGTTGAAGAACAAAAAGGTGGCGCCCATGACCTCGATCTCACGAAAAGTCTTTTGCAGCACGATGCTCGCTTGCGCGACCCTGCTGATGAGCGCGTGCGGCGGCGGCGGTGGTGGCGGCGCAACGCCGACCGGCACATTGGCGGTTCACATGACCGATGCACCGGCGTGCGGTTTCGATCACGTCTATGTGACCGTCAGCCAAGTCCGCGTGAACATGAATTCGAGCGCCGGCGACAACGACAGCGGCTGGAGCGACATCACGCTCGCCACACCGCAGAAAATCGATCTCCTCACGCTCACGAACGGCGTGCTGACGACGCTTGGCGAGACCACGTTGCCGGCTGGGCAATATCAGCAAGTGCGCCTCGTGCTGGCCGCGAATCAGGGCAATGCGCTGGCCAACTCGGTGGTCGTCTCGGGAACGACGACGGAAGTTGCCCTCGCCACACCCAGCGCCGCGCAAAGCGGCTTGAAGATCATTCGTCCGTTTACCGTCGGCGCGAACACGACAGTGGATCTCGTGCTCGACTTCAATGCCTGCAAGTCCGTGGTTCAGCAAGGCAACGGGGGCTATTCGCTCAAGCCTGTCGTGACAGCTACGCCGACGACGATCAGCGGCACGATCGACGGCTATGTTGCGCCCGCCAAGGCCGGCGCGAGTGTCTACGCGGAACAGAACGGCAAGGTCATCAGCGGGACGGTGGCCGACAGCACGGGACATTTCATGTTTGCTCCGCTCGTGGCGAGCGCAAGCAACGGCAACTACGACGTCGTCATCGCGCAAGGGGGCGTGTCGACAGGCGTGATTACCTCGGTTCCGGTCCTCGTGGGCGCGACCACTCACGTATCGACGGTCGCCCAGCCGATCACCCTGCCAGCATCCTCGATGAACACGGTGAGCGGTACGGCCACGGTTTCGGCGGCCGCAAGCCTGCGCGCACTGCAAACGACGACTTCGGGCACCTATGAAATCGCATCGGCGAACGCGAATCTGACGACAGGCGCCTACACGATGAGCCTGCCTGTCAGCCCACCCATGGTCGGCGCCTACAGCAACGCACTGCCGATTGCGCTGACGGTCGCTACGGCGTCGGCTGGCCAATACACGATTGAAGCCGATGCCACCTCGGGGGCCACACAATTGAGCGCAGTCAATATCGGAAGCGGCAGCCAGACCGTCAATTTCAGTTTCTGACGCAACCGCGTCCCAACACAGGAGGGGCGAATGCCCCTCCCTTCAACGGGGGATATCCATGAAGAAAATGATAGTGGTGCTAACGATTGCCGCCGGTTTGCTTGGCGGATGCGCCGTCTATGTGCCTGACCAGCCCGGCCCCGTTGCCCGGCCCCAGGGCGGCCCCGGCAATGGTTTCTGCCCGCCGGGGCAAGCGAAGAAAGGAAACTGTTGAGGGGCAACGGCAGATAAGACGGGCGCAATGAGCGCCCGTCCTCGTTCAGCCCGCGTGAAGCGTGACGCTTTGTAAATTTTGTTTCTCGCGCAGTGCGCCTGCTCCGCCGAGCGCTCTCAGATCACAACCGGCACATCGGACACGCTGCGATAAACGCGCCACCATACGCTCATACCGGTAGCCGGCAAGTCGGGAGCCACACCCGTTACGATTCCCGGCCCGCCCAGCGGATCGTGCCTTCCGCACAGGTAGCGGCCAGCGTTCAGAAATGACGTATAAGCGTTCGCGCCGTACTCCATATCGTGTTTCAATTCGCCGTCCGGCAAGGCTCGCCCGCCCTGCTCGAGCCGCAACCTCGCCGCGCACGCGACCGACCAGGTGGACACGTCGTGCCCGACCGGCATCCTTTCCGCACCCACACACTGATCGGGGACGTCGCTCGTTGCAAGCACGCGGTACTGTCCGACGTAATCGAACAGCTGAATGCGGACGCGGTCCGCAAACGATACCGGATCGCCGCATCGTTTTTTCGTGCCGGCGCCCGGCACGAAACTCCAGATATAGTCGGCTTCCGCGTGTTTCCCGGGTAGGGCGATCTCCGTGCGGAGTATAGCTGGACGGCGTTTGCCATCCGGCTGGCGAATCACGACCAAAAACACAGGCGTCCGGCTCGCGCAGCTCTTGAACACGACAGGATCGCCATAACGGACCGTCTCGTCTCTTTCAGCGTCGATTAACTGCGCCGCGTCCCCGCGCGAAAAAACAATGTCCATTTCAGCTCCACTTCGTACTGAAGCATTTGAATTTGGCAAAACGGTCGATTTTTAACGACACGAGTTTGCCACTCCGGCGTAACAGCGTGACGCAGGATGCTTCCAAACGCGTACGCGAACTGTCGACTTGTATTGGGCGACTTGCCGGACAGCACGCTGCTGCGTGCCGCTTCGGCAAGCGAATCGATCGTTCGCGATGAATCGAGGAGTGAAAGACTTAGGGGTCGTAGTGTCGGCGGTTGCGTCGTAGCGTGTGCATGAGAAGTCTCCAAGCGGATCGACAGCTTCACACCGCGCCGATTGCATCCAAAACGCGGCTTGCTGTCACGGGTACCTCGAATCTAAAACTTGCCCCGCCGCTTTGACGCCCCAAAAGGTCGCCACGGCAATGGCCCTCGCATTTTTTTATGATAAACGCTCGATTAAATCGAGACACACCCCCGATAAGTCAGGAAGTGGATGTTTAATCGATCGTCTTGCATAATTTAATAAACTGGTCAATCCGTGTCAAGCGATTATCTTTCGACCAAAGAGATCGCCGATCACAAGAGGAGCAAAAAACAGTACAGGGTTGATGGCGCCCAATCTGTGCGGGCGTTTGACGACGGTCAGTCAGCCCCACCCCATTTAAAATCGATTATCGATGAGCGCTAATTTAACAATTTTTAAGATTTTTGATTTTGGTTAAACGAGCGTTTCAAGCGATTTATAGGCCTTATTTTAGAACTGAAATTGTTTTCAGTGGTGACGTCCGATTGAACCGGGTAGCGAGAGGCGGCACACCGTCACGCCGCCAGGGTTCGGCACGACGTTACACCGCGGGGCGCGCGCCCATCGAAGTCCCCATGGGATCGCTCAGCGGCTGATGCGTCACGATCGCTTTCAGATCGACACCGCTCTCGAGGAGCTGCCCAAGGTCGGGCTGCGGTCGACGTGTCAATGGGGACGATTGACAGACCGCTTCCAACGCATGCGCAGCTGCCAGTAATTCGAAGTCGCCGCGGAACCGCCCGATGACCTGGAGGCCGAACGGCATACCCGCGCGATCGACGCCACACGGTAAGGCGAGCGCCGGATTGGTCACGAGCGTAACGACGTAAGTCAGCGCGAGCCAGCGATAGTAATGATCCAATGCCACGCCATCGATCGATGCCGCATAAGGTTGCCGCCAAGGGAATGGCGACACGGGAGTGGTCGGCGCCAGAATCAGATCGTAGTGCTCGAAGAGGCGCTGAAAGGCGCGAAACATTCGGGTTTGAGCGGCATGCGCCCAGACGCAATCCGTCAGCGACAGGCGCATGCCCATTTCATAGTTGGCGCGCGGGTTGGGGCCAAGCGAATCGGGGTCGCTTTCGTAGGCCTCTTGCAATCCGGCGACGAAGGCCTCCGCCCGCAGTACGTCGAAGCAGCGGTGGGCATCGGCAAAATCGAAATCGACCGGCTCGCACAATGCAAAGTTGTGTTTCAGCTGCTCAATTCGCTCGCGAAACACATCACGAATTCCGGCATCGACCTGACACACGCCAAAGTCCTCGGTGTAACCGACGCGCAACCGCGACAAATCGGACTGTTGCGGATCTGCTGTACCGAACGAGCCCGACGGCCCATAGCTGAGCGGATCGGTATCGGAGACGCCCAGCGTGGCCAGCAATTGCAGACGAGCATCTTCGACCGTTCGCCCCATCGGTCCGACCACCGACAGCGGCGTCCACCCGAGCGGCTTTCGCTCGCTCGGCACGAGCCCGGGCGAGGTACGCAAGCCCACGACGCCGCACTTGGCTGCGGGAATACGCAACGAGCCGCCCGTATCCGATCCGCTCGCGAGCGGCACCATATCGAGTGCAAGCGCCGCCGCGGACCCGCCAGAAGATCCCCCGGCGTTCAGTAGCGGGTTGAAAGGATTGCCTGTCGCGCCCCACACGGGATTGAAGGTGTTCGCGCCGGCGCCCAACTCCGGAACGTTGGTTTTGCCCACCACGATCGCACCGGCTTGCCTCAGCCGTTTGACGAGCGTATTGTCCGCATCGGGAATGTAGTTGCGAAAACGCGGCGAGCCATAGGTGGTCAGCAGCCCCTCCGTTTCTTCCAAATCCTTGATGCCGATAGGCAACCCCTGCAGGATGCCTCGACGCTCGCCTCGCGCGAACGCGGCATCGGCCTCGAGCGCCTCGCGCCGAGCGCGATCGAACGAAGTCGCGGTAAAAGCGTTCACTTTGGGATTGAACGTCTCGATGCGCTCGATACACGCATCGAGCAATTCGACAGCGGAAAGCTCGCGCGCGTCCAGCAGCGCGGCAAGCGTGACGGCGCTATACCGGGTCCATTCGTTTCTATTCGACATGAGAGCTCAGGTCCTGACAAAGTTCGGCAATCGTTGCGAATGTAGCCGAAGCGCCCCACCCGGACCAGTGACGAATATCGAACGCACGGCTCACTTTTGGACAACGTCGATCGGCCGCGACAATGAATGGCCAATCAAGTCCAGGAACGTCTGCATCAATGGCGGGATCTGACGTCGCGCAAGCGTTTGGACCTCGATCGATCGGTCGCTGACATTGAGCTCGGGCACCGGGAGCGCAATCAGTCTGCGTTCGGCGAGCCGCGCGCGAATGACGAGTTCGCCGCAAAACGTAATCGCATCGCTGGCCGCCGTGAAACGCAACAGCGCTTCGAGCGTCTCGCTCATGAGCACACTTTTGCACGCAACGCCCTCCCGGGAGCAGTAGATGTCGATGAGCTTGCGCAAGGTCGAGTTCGCGGCCGGAATGGCGAGTGGATAGGCAAGCAATTCGCGAAACGAGACCCGCTCGGCGCTCGCCAGTGGATGCGACGAGGCCACTACCGCCAATACGGGCGACGGCATCGAATAAACGGCTTCGATATCGGCGCTGGGGCCCAGGCTGAACGTCAGGCCGATGTCCGCATCGGCCTGGCGTACGCGTTGCGTCACGCCCGCGGCGGAATCGACACTCAGCTCGAATTGCGCGCGCGGCTCACTGCGTCGGAAGTCAGCCATCGCTTGCGGTAGAAAGTCCGCGACGAAACCCTCTGTGCACGCAACGCGAATCGTATAAGCCGCATCGCGGCGCAATGCCTCGATCTCGGCACTGACTTGTTCTGCGTCGAGCAGCGACCGGCGTGCGTAGGCGGCAAGTACGGCGCCTGCCTTGCTCGGTACCATGCCGCGCGATTGCCGCTCGAACAGCGTCACGTTGAGCTCGCTTTCCAGGCGGGCAATCTGGCGGCTGATTGCCGATGGCACGACGTGGAGCCGGTTCGCGGCATCGCTGATCGAACCCGTGTTGACGACTTCGAGGAAATAGCGGACCGCCGCTTCCTGCAGGATTCTGGCATTCATGATGCGAAGCTACGCGACTGGGAAAGTCGCAACATCATAGCGCCATCCGCCTGCGCCCAAATTTCCTCGACGCTCATGCCTCCTGCGCGTTGGCTGCCTGCACGCCGCGTATTTTTTCCGCGCTGATCGTCAGGCTGACAAGCGTCGCGACCACGGTCGACACGATGAGGAAGCCAAAGGCCGCGTCATAGCTGCCGTAGTAAGAGACGAGAAAACCGATCACGGCGGGTGCAACGAAGCCCGCAATCTGGCCACCGAAGTTCACCATGCCGATGCCCGTTCCGACCAGCCGCTGAGGCAGGATTTTGGTTGGCAACGCAATGACGACCGCCAATACGAACGATTTGAAAAAGTAGACGATCGCCTGAAAAGCGATGACACCGGCAATGGTTTGCGCCGTATACATCTCGTAGAGAAAAAACCCGGTAATCGCGCAGCAGACCGTCATGAGCCGCTTTTCCTTGCCATCGAAAAAGCGCGTCATGACCCAGCCGCCCATTGCCGTGGAAATGCTGGCCGCAACGAACGGCAACGGTGTCAAAAGGCCGACCGCTTTGAGGTCGAGGTGCCGCGCCGTCAGCAAGTAAGCTGGCATCCATGCATCGAGCCCCTTGTTGACGATACCCATGCCGAACCACACGGTCAGCACTTTCCACATCAGCGGCATCCTCAGCAACGCCCGGGAGCCAGCCGCATCGCGGGCCGCAAGGGCCGGCGAGCGCTGCTGACCCGCTTGGGGCCCGCCGGATGGCTTTGCAGCCTTGACCGAAAAAAGGTAGATCAGCGCAAAGACGATACCGCCTATGCCGATCGCGGAAAATGCATGCCGCCAACCCAGCGTCAGAATCAGCGGCGCGACGATGAGCGGTGCCACGAAGCTGCCGACATAATTCGACGATACGAGCATCGCCGACATTTTCGGTCGTTCAGCACGCGGATAGATTTCGGCGATGCCCTTGATGGAAGCAGAGGGATAGCCGCCCTCGCCCAAGCCGAAAAGGAGCCGGATCGCGATCAACGAGGCGAGCGACCAGGCCAATCCGGTCAGCAGCGTGAACAACGACCAAAATGCAATGGATGTCACCACGACGAACTTGCTGCCCCAACGGTCGGCGATCCAACCGCCGGGGATTTGCATCGCCGCATAGCTGAGATAAAACACACTCAGCACCACGCCCAACGCCGCCGGGCTCAGATGAAACTCCTTGCCGATATGAACGAGCGACAGCGAGATGGCGACGCGGTCGATATACGAAATGCAAAAGCCGATGTAGAGCAGCGCAAAAACCCAGATGCGCGCCTGCCGTTGCGCGTTCACGTCATGCATGGTTTTAGCCCGAAGAATACGTGAAAGGCCGACGCGCGCGGCCCGGCCGTACCGGGGGACCCGCTTCGCGATGGGTCTAGCCGATCCTAAGAAGCCATTAAAACCTGAACAAGTGACAAATTCCGAACGCTTCGTTCTCGAAAACCGATGGAGGCACGCGTTCCTGGGGTGCGCCGCGTCACTCACCGCGCCGCACAGTCAGACTCCCACAGGCCTCGGCGCCGGCGCCTGAATCGAGCGCCAACGCCGACCGCATGGCCTCGCGCCTATTCTTGCTTGATGCCTTCGGCCTGAATCTGCAGCTTCGTTTGCATGTCGAAGCCCAGTTTCTGCCCGATGTCGATTCCGAAATCGGCCCGATTGAATTGCCCGCTCGCCTCGACGCCGCACACCTGGCGCTTGAAATAAGGATTGATGAAACACTTGAATGAATCGATCTTCAGGTTGAGGGGACGAACGACGCCGTGCAACGTCAGCGTTCCGATCACTTCGGCCGGCTTGTCGCCGTTGAATTCGATCCGATCGCCTTTGTAGGTCGCCTTCGGAAACTGCTCGGTATCGAATCCGTCCTTTCCTCGCAAGTTGTGATCGAGCTGAGCGTTACCTGTGTCGATCGAGGCCGGATCGATCGACACCTCGACCGTGCCTGTTTTCCTTGCGAGATCGAGCGTAACCGAGCCGCTCGACTTCGTGAACTTGCCACGCCAGATCGATACGCCGCCGAAGTGATCCACGGCGAAGCTCGGATAGGTGTGGGTAGGATCGAGTTGATACGTTGCACCAAAGGCCGTGGCCGAGATCAATGCTGCAATCAGTCCAGCTGCGATCGACACATTTCGTTGAGTCATAGTCTCCTCCTGGTTTGTACGCGAATTGTTCGTCAGAACTTTGCGGCGACGATATGAAATTTGAGCGCTACATCATCGGCAACGATCGCCGTGTCCTTCCACTCGCCCGTCCCAATACCGAATTGCGAGCGCTTGATCGAAAGCATGCCGTCCAGGGTCTGCATGTTCTCGCGCTGCGTGAGTGTGACGGGCACTGCGACGGTTTCCGATTTTCCTTTGATCGTCAGCGTGCCGTTGACTCGGTATCGATTGCCGCCGACAGCAGCGATCGAGCTGGAGACGAAGGTCGCGTTCGGATACGTCTTGGCGTCGAACCACTCCTTGCCTGCGACCTGGCTGTTGTAGCTCGCGTCGCCGAGATCGTAGCTGCCTACGTCGACCGTCAGCTGCGCACTGCCCGCGTCCGGCTTCGCCGGATCGAAGCTGATGCGCGCACTGAACTTCTTGAACACGCCCTCAACGGGCACGTTCATCTGCCTCGATATCGCCGTGATCGAACTTTTGGCAAGGTCGACTTCGGCCAGCGCACCGCTCGATGCAACCAGCGATACGGCAACGAACGCCGCAGCTATGCAGCGGTAAAACGAGATTTTCATCGAAGCTCCTTCGTTACTTGAGAAAAGGCAACATCCGAGAGAGCAACCCGTCGCCGTCTAGCCAATGATGCTTGAGCGCAGCCGCGACGTGCCCTGCCACGAGCGCCAGCAGCCCATAGTCCAGCGCGATGTGGGTACTTTTGAACCACACCTTGAGGACGGGATCGGGAGAAATGAGCGGCGGCAAGGGGATGATGCCCAGATAGATGACGCGGAAGTTGGCCGCAGAACTGTAGAGATACCCTGAAACCGGAATTGCGATCATCAACGCGTAAAGCGCGAGGTGGACTGCGTGAGCGGCTAGACGTTGCCAGTGGCCCATACTCGCCGGCAACGGGGGCGCGGGATGCGTGATGCGCCAGAGAACGCGCAGCATGGCAAGCGCGAGCACCGTTACACCGATCCATTTATGCCAGGAATAAAAGCGCAGCTTGTCGGGGGTAATACCGGGCATGCGGGTCATGACCCAGCCGAGCGCGAAGCCGCCGATGATCAGCGTCGCGATGATCCAATGCAGTGCTATCGCGCCTCCCGTGTATGCGTCCCCCTCATTCTTGCCGGCACCTGCGTCGGCGGTCTTGCGCGCCATCATCTGATTCATTGCACTTTCTCCTCGTCCGTCAGTTCGTCGGCTCGACACACATGACCCGCTGAATGCCGAGTTCCGACACGCCTGCTTCCACGACGTCCCCGGCACGCAGGAAGCGGCCGTAGTGACTGCCGATGCCCGCGGGCGTACCGGTGCAGATCAAATCGCCGGGCTGCAAAGTGGTATGGGTCGATAAATACGCGATTTGCTCCGCAATGCCGAAAATCATGTCGCCTGCGATGCCTTCCTGCATCGACTCACCGTTCAGCCGCAGCCACGGGCGCAGCGCGGATGGGTCGCCAACGCTCCACGCGGGCACGAGCCACGGCCCGGTCGGCAGCCAGCCACCCCTCGATTTGGACTGGAGCCAATCGGTTCCGAGCGCCGGCAGGTCCGGCCGAGCAATCCGATCTCGCGACGTGATGTCGTTGACTACGCAATAGCCGGCGACGCAGTCGAACGCAGCCGCCGCGTCCACGTTGCGTGCAGTTGTGCCGATCACTACGCCAATCTCGACCTCCCAGTCGAGGCTGGTGAGACCCGCTTCGATATACACCGGATCGTACGGGCCCGAAACAGCCGCGGATCCCTTCAGACAGATATACGGCGCGCCCGCGCTGCGGCGCTTCTCGATCGATGCGAGCACGGCCTCGCGGCGAGCGGCGTCGTTCGACTCGCCGTCGGCATCGAGTGCGGCCTGTAGGACTTGAGTGCGGTAATTGCCGATCGTGCAATAGACCTGCCGCGGCGCTATCGGTGCATGGAGCCGAAACACCGAGAGTTCGGCTCCATGTTTCGCGATCAACGCACGCGTCGCTTCGGATCGACAGAGGCGTTCCAGTCGATCGGCGTTGATAGCCCAGTCATCCATCAGCTCGATCGTCGATGAAGTGCCGCGCAGCCCATCGGCACGCCAGTGTGCCAATGCAATGATCCGTCCGTCGAAGAGCAACGCGGGAAACGGGCTCGACGCGGCAATCGAGACGTTGACGAGTACGGGTTGCATAGTGTTCAAAGTTCGTCGGTGAACAAAGCGCAGACGGCATCGCCTTGGCTGTCGGCCGACTCGCATCGGCTAAGCGCGATCTCGGTCATGAAATGTCCCTCGATGGCGCAACGGCCCATCCGCAATGCACGATTAATGCTAACGTTAGCGCATGTTATGCGCATATTTTACGGTTGTCAATTTCAGTGATTTGTCGAACGAATGCTTACGTAAGCATTGATTGGGGGTGCGCGACTGCCCCGACTTTATTGTCGACCGGGGCGCCACCGCCTTCGTACCGCCGGGTTTGCTATCGATAGCAGTGCCCCCGTCCCCGTGCTATCGTTTGTCTCAATCCGTCTCATTGGAACACCATGGTCACCATCAAAGACATTGCCGCTCGTCTGCAGGTCTCGCCGTCCACGGTAGGCCGCGCCCTCGCCGACGATCCGCGAATCAGTGCCACCACGAAAAAGAAAGTCACGGAAATCGCGAACGAAATGGGTTACGTGGCCAACTTGGCCGCTCGGATGATGCGCGGCGTATCGAGCAATCTCATCGGCTTGGTGCTGCCCGACATCCGCAACAGCTTTTATTCGACCATCGCTCACGCCCTGTCGCAATGCGTGCGCGGCGCGGGTTTCCAGCTCACGTTGTCGGAAACCGAAGACGACCGCATGGTCGAGTTGCAGCACATCCGCGAACTGGCAAGTGCGAACGTCGCCGGCATCATCATCGTCCCCACCGCGAAGCCGCATCGAGAGGCGGTGCGGCTGCTGAAGATGCTGCCTCACGTGCAGTTGCTTCGCAGAGAATCGGCTGTCGGCGAGCAGTTCTTCGGAATCGACGATACGCAGGCGATATACGAAGCGACCGACCATCTCGTTCAACTAGGGCATCGGCGTATCGCGTATGTCGGCGGAACGGACGATTTGCCCACGGGCGCGGCGCGGCTGCAGGGCTATCAAAAAGCGCTGGGGGTGTTGTCACGCAACGGGAAAGCCAGCGCCGAACACGTGCGGCTTGGGGCGCCCGGCTCCGTCGATTTCGGGCGGGAAGCAATGCGCGATCTGCTTGCGCTGGCCAACCCGCCGACGGCCGTGGTCGCGGGCTCCGTGCGCATCACCCAGAGCATTCTCGAAGAGCTGATGTCCCGCCGCGTCAGTGTGCCCGATCAGCTGTCCGTCGTCGGTTTCGGCGACGAAGTCGGGTTTAGCTGGTGGGGACCGGGGCTCACGACGATCGCCCTTCCCGTTCACGATCTGGCGACCGCATGCGGCCTTTGGTTCGTGCATCAGATCCGTCAAGGCTCGCCCGCGCGCACCCCCTACGCCTCGATCGCCACTGCAACGCTCGTCATGAGAGGCAGTACTCGCGCGCTGGGCACCGCTGCACAGGAACGCATGCCGGTCAGTAGGAGTAAAAGCCCCGCTTAGTTTTGCGCCCGAGATAGCCTGCATCCACCATCTCTCGGAGCAACGGCGCGGGCCGGTACTTCGAATCTTCGAACTCGCGATGAATGACCTCCATGATCGAGAGCACCGTATCGAGCCCGATCAAATCCGCGAGCGCGAGCGGCCCCATCGGATGATTCGCGCCCAGCCGCATCCCCGCATCGATCTCGTCGGCGCGTGCGGTGCCTTCCTGCAAGACGAATACGGCTTCGTTGATCATCGGCACCAGGATGCGGTTGACGACGAATCCGGGCGCATTCTTGACCTGGATCGCTGCTTTGCCGAGACGCTCCGCAAGCGCGACGGTCGCGTCGAACGTTGCGTCGCTGGTTTGCATACCGCGAATCACCTCGACGAGCGTCATCGCGGGAACCGGGTTGAAAAAATGCATGCCGACGAAGCGGGAAGGATCCGCCAGCGTCGCCGCGAGCTTCGTGATCGAGACGGACGAGGTATTCGTCGCCATGATGGCGTCCGGCTTGGCGAGAGCCGCGAGGTCTCGCACGATCTGTTGCTTGATGCGCACGTTTTCCGTCGCCGCTTCGATCAGCACGTCGCATGCAGCGAAGCTACCGAGTTCGGGAACAGCCTTCACGCGCGCTATCGCATCGGCCGCCTCGGCCGCGGTGATCTTTCCCTTCGACACGAGCCGCTCGAAAGCCGCGGTTAGCCGATCGAAACCGCACTTGAGCGCGCCCGCATCGACATCGTTGACCATCACGGTGAGGCCGGCCGCTGCACAGACCTGTGCGATACCGGTTCCCATCTGGCCCGCACCGACGATCCCAATCGTTTCCAATTTCATGGTTGCCTTGATTGCTCGAGTAGTTCGACTCGCCGGTGCCGCCGGCGCGACCATTCGCCCGGATGCCCCATGCCGCGCAGTTCGGCTTCATCCCTTGCCGCCCGTATTGCATCATCGAAAGTCGGTTCCGTCGCGACATGCACGCGATCGACGTTCACGACCCAGTTGCCGAACGCATAGCGCCAGCGGATGCGGCGTTCTTCGAGAAGCGCCGAAAGCTAACGCCATATCGCCGCATCCTCCGCATTGGCCGCCGCAGCGGCATCACGGCGAGCCTGTTGCATGACGTTCATGTCATTTCCGTTTGCGCTGAATCGATCGATATGCCGGCTCGACGCTCATCCGAGAACATCGATCAACGCCGGGACCGCTGCGAACAGATCCGCCGCCAATCCGTAATCAGCCACGCTGAAGATCGGCGCTTCGGGGTCCTTATTGATCGCCACGATCACCTTCGAATCCTTCATGCCGGCCAAGTGCTGGATTGCACCCGAGATACCGACGGCGACATACAACTGCGGCGCGACGATCTTGCCCGTCTGCCCCACTTGATAGTCGTTCGGCGCATAGCCCGCGTCCACCGCGGCGCGCGAAGCGCCCAGCGCGGCACCGAGCTTGTCAGCCAAAGGTTCGAGCACCTGCGTATAGTTTTCGCCGCTGCCCAGGCCTCGGCCGCCCGACACGATGATGTTCGCGCTCGTCAGCTCCGGACGATCGAGCTTGGTCAGCTCGCGGCTCACGAACGCCGAAATGCCCCGGTCGGCCGCCGCTTCGACCTGCTCGACGGGAGCGCTGCCGCCTTCACCTGCCACGGCGTCAAAGCCGGTCGCACGCACCGTGATCACCTTGATCGAATCGGTCGATTGCACCGTCTCAATCGCATTGCCCGCATAGATCGGGCGCTCGAACGTGTCGCGCGAAATCACCGCCGTGATTTCGCTGATCTGCGCCACGTCGAGCTTCGCCGCCACACGCGGTGCGACGTTCTTGCCGAAGGCCGTAGCCGGCGCAAGAATATGCGTGTAGTGCTGAGCGAGGTCGAAGACCGTCGCCTCGACGTTTTCGGCAAGGCCGTGCGCCAGTTGTGGCGCATCGGCCAGCAGCACCTTCGCCACGCCTGCGATCTTCGCTGCTGCTTCGGCTGCGCCTTGCACGCCGTGCCCGGCCACGAGGACGTGGATGTCACCGCCGATCTGCTGGGCGGCTGCGACGGCATTGAGCGTCGCGCCTTTGATCGACGCCTCGTCGTGTTCGGCAATCACCAGTATCGTCATCTTTCTCGTTCCCCTCACAGCACCTTGGCTTCGGTCTTCAGTTTCTCGACCAGCGTCTGCACGTCCGGCACCATCACGCCGGCGCTGCGCTTGGGCGGCTCGGCCACCTTCAGCGTCTTCAAACGCGGCGTGACGTCCACGCCGAGATCCTCGGGATTGAACGTCTCCAAAGGCTTTTTCTTGGCCTTCATGATGTTCGGCAGCGTCACGTAGCGCGGCTCGTTCAGGCGCAGATCGGTCGTCACCACGGCCGGCAAGCTCAAGACGAGCGTTTCGGCGCCGCCATCGACTTCGCGCGTGACGGTCACCCGCTTTCGCCCACCGTCATCGGCAATCGCCACCTTCGACGCGAACGTTGCTTGCGGCAGTCCTGTCAGCGCGGCGAGCATCTGGCCCGTTTGATTCGAGTCATCGTCGATTGCCTGCTTGCCCAGGATCACGAGCTGCGGCTGCTCCTTCTCGAAAACTGCTTTCAACAGTTTCGCTACCGCCAGCGGCTGCAGCGCCTCGTTCGATTCGATCAGGATCGCGCGATCCGCGCCGATCGCCAGCGCCGTGCGCAGCGTTTCCTGACATTGCG
>Ga0209672_100523_pt1 | contig 21003 bp, 22 predicted proteins | sample AraplaCol_mMS_r2_FD_184273 | JGI IMG/M metagenome (GOLD analysis project Ga0209672, IMG submission 184273) | Arabidopsis root microbial communities from North Carolina, USA - plate scrape CL_Col_mMS_r2 (SPAdes) (version 2) | ecosystem: Host-associated > Plants > Roots > Endosphere | place: USA...
CTCGGTGCCGTACTTCCTGCATCCCAATCCGGACGTGGTGCTCGATCCGCTGCCGCAGACGATCACGCCGGACAACCCGAGCCGCTACAACACCAGCATTACCTCGCATGAGTATTTGCTGGAGCGGTTGCGCGAGATCAAGTTGATCTGACGCCGCGCCTTACTCCCTCTCCCCTCCGGGGAGAGGGTTGGGGCATTGCCACCTTTACGGTGGTGAGGGGCGGGTGCTCGCGGGAACCTTTCTACCTCGCCCTAAACGCGCCCACATCGCATATAAAAATCCCACTGCACCTCGCGCACACCGTCTCCCCAAGCCGCACGAAGCTCCGCCTCCACCAGCGCCACCGGATCTTCCCCTCTATCCTTCACGTACCGCTGCGTGGCCGACCACGAACGCAAATACGCAAGGAAGTGTTCGACACTCCAGCGCACCGACATCTCGAACGGCGGCGCCGCGATTTCCACGAACGGAAAGGGAATGGTGCGATAGCCTGAATCGACCAGATCGCGTTCCGGCGGCCAATAGGGGCCGACAAGATCCACATACACACGATTCTTCAGCGCATCGATGTCAGGCGTGACATGACAGTCCGCGTATGACCACGCCGCGATCACGCCACCGGGCTTGAGCACGCGCTTCACTTCCGCATAGAACGCATCAAAATCGAACCAGTGAAGCGCCTGGGCAATCGTCACCAGATCGGCGCTGGCATCGGGCAGCGAACAATGCTCGGACGGTTCGGCGCGGTATTCGATATTCGCGCGCGACAGCGCATTTTCGATTTGATTGGCACTCGGATCGCTTGCGTACACACGCGCAAAGCGCCCGGCAAGCGAGACGCTGGCTTGCCCATTTCCACAGCCACAATCCCAGGCGAGCTCGCGCGCAGGAGCGACCTGCCCGAGCCAATCAAACAACGCATCCGGATAAGAAGGTCGTGCCTCGCGATAGATCGACGCGTGCCCGGAGAAATGATCCTTGAAGCTCATCGACATGCCCTGCGCGAGTTGGACAAGCTCAGTATATCGATGGCCGTTTCGACAATGCGCTGCGCTTGTCTGTGGGAGCGCACCCTGTGCGCGACAGCCACGCCTGGGTCTACCGCTCCGTAGGTTTGTCGCGCACAGGGTGCGCTCCCACAAATAGCCACCCGGCAACTTTAATCCCCAGTCCACAGCCCCACGCTCCCTTTGTAGGAGCGCACTTGTGCGCGACCGCAGCGCATAGGCGCACCGCTCCGTAGGCTGGTCGCGCACAAGTGCGCTCCTACAAGGGAGCGTTGCGACCAGGCCTCAGCCTAAGCCACTTCCCCCAAATCCCGATACCTCTTCGGCCCTCGCCGAAAGCTCCTCGCGCACAGCGTACGCTCCCACAAAGAGCTAACCGACAACTTTGATCCCCGGTCCACATCCCCACGCTCCCTTGTAGGAGCGCACTTGTGCGCGACCGCAGCGCATAGGCGCACCGCTCCGTAGGCTGGTCGCGCACAAGTGCGCTCCTACAAGGGAGCGTTGCGACCAGGCCTCCGCCTAAGCCACTTCCCCCAAATCCCGATACCTCTTCGACTCCCTCGCCGAAAGCCACAACGTAAACCGGTCCGGCAGCAGCTTCATCATCGCCTTGATAAAACGATTAACCCCGCCCGTCACCCGCACCACGTCACCACGCTCGACAGCGTCATACCCCTCACGCACCACAGCTTCCGCCGTCTGCCACATGAAACCCGGCAACTTATTCATCAACTGCCGCGTGCCCGTGACGTCATGAAACTCCGACCACGTAAACCCCGGGCACAGCGCACAAACATTCACCCCAAGGTGCCGATTCTCCAGCGCCAGCGACTGCGAGAACTTGATCAGATAAGCCTTGCTCGCCGCATAAAGCGTATGACCCGCCGACCCCGGCACATGCCCGGCCAACGAGGCGACATTGACGATCCGCCCATACCCGCGCTCACGCATCCCCGGCAACAAACGCCAGGCCAACTCAGCCGGCGCGGTCATCAAGACCCGGATAAACGCCTCGTGCACCGGCCAGGCCACCGCTTCGAAGGTGCCCGGCACACCATAACCAGCGTTATTGATCAGCCAGTCCACCCTAAGTCCACGCTCGTCCAACGCATCGCACAGCTGGCGAACGGCGGCAGGGTCAGCCAGATCAGCCGCCAGAACTGTCACACTGGCCTTGTGCTGGTCGCGTAGCTCCTGCGCCAGTGCTTCAAGCCGCTCGACGCGTCGGGCGGTCAGCACCAGATCGTGGCCCCGCGCCGCAAGATCCCGCGCAAAGGCCGCGCCGATGCCGGCGGAGGCGCCGGTCACCAGACTCAATGGGCGGGCAGGTGGCATAGAAGTGGTCTCCTTGTGGTCCATCCGATTTTTTCCATAACGGCAAGGGTTTGTCGGGTCTTCGTTGCCAGTGGCATGGTCGATCGGTAAGCTTTGTCGTTTATACGCAATGGAACACGCGCATGCGCAAGAAACTCGTCGCCGGCAACTGGAAGATGCATGGTAGCCGCAGCATGGCGACAGCCCTGGTCAGCGACATCGTCGCCGCCTTGCCGACCGCCATCGATGTGGTGGTGATGCCGCCGTTCCCGTACCTGGGCGAACTGGCGAGCCAGCATGCCGGTTCCGGCCTCGGTTTTGGCGGCCAGGACGTGAGCGAGCACGAGGGGCAGGGCGCGTATACCGGTGAAGTGTCCGCCGCCATGCTGGCCGACATCGGCGCGCAATGGACCATCGTGGGGCATTCCGAGCGCCGCCAGTACCACGGCGAAACCTGCGCCCAGGTGGCCCGCAAATTCGCCGCCGCCCGCGCCGGCGGCCTCACCCCTATTCTCTGCGTGGGTGAAACGCTGGCCCAGCGCCAGGCCGGTGAGACGGAAGAAGTCGTGGCGCGCCAGCTCCGGGCCGTGCTTGAGCTCAACGGCATCGGCAGTTTCGACACCGCCGTGATCGCCTACGAACCCCTCTGGGCCATTGGTACGGGCCATTCCGCCACGCCGGAGCAGGCACAGCATGTGCATGCGTTCATCCGTAGCCAACTGGATAAAGAAGATGCTATGATTGCCCGTCTGACTCGGCTGCTTTATGGCGGCAGCGTCAAAGCGGCGAATGCTGCGGAATTGTTCGCGCAAGCAGACGTGGATGGTGGACTGATCGGAGGCGCCTCACTGGCATCGGCCGATTTCCTGGGAATCTGCGCTGCGGCGCATTAAGCGCAACGGACTCTTAAACAGAACCATGTTCGTCATCTTCAGCGTTTTCTACATTCTGATCGCCGCGGCGATGATCGTGCTGATCCTGATGCAGCGCGGCGCTGGCGCCGACGCAGGCTCGGGTTTCGGTGGCGGCGCGTCCGCAACCGTTTTCGGTGCACGCGGTTCGGCCAGCTTCCTCACTCGCTCCACGGCGGTGCTGGCAGCGCTGTTCTTCGCGTTGAGCCTGGGTATGGGTATCTACCTCGGCCACAACGGCAAGGCACAGACCGATAACGGCAACGACCTGGGTGTGATGTCCGGTCTTGCCAACAAGCCGGCTGCAACGCAAAATGCGCAGCCCGCCGCTCCGGCCAACGCGGAAATCCCGCAGGCCACCAAGCCGGCACAGGGCGATGTCCCCGCTGCAACGGCTCCGGCCAAGTCTACGGGCGATGTGCCAGCCGCGACGGAACCGGCAAAGAAAAACTAAGCAAGACACCTGCCCAGGTGGCGGAATTGGTAGACGCACTACCTTGAGGTGGTAGCGCCGTAAGGCGTGGGGGTTCGAGTCCCCCCTTGGGCACCAATCGAAGATAGCGATGCGCATGCGTCGGTATCGGAAAAGAACAGAGAAACCGCCAATCGGCGGTTTTTTGTGCGCGCGTTTCAGGCATCGAAGCCCCGTCGGCTCGGCAAATCCACCTTTGTTGCGAAGCTCAGCAATGAGCTTGCTGCGCCTGGCCTGACACTCGACGCGTGGTTCGTACGGCTGTATAGCCCGGATCGTCCTGCCGAAGGTTTGATGCGCTGGTACTCAGAAAGGAAAGAACGTTGCCTAGTCCAGATGTGGGCGACTGCATTAGACATACTTAGCACAGGACACGACGTTGTGCTCGAACTCGGGCTGGTCGAGATTGCTAGCCGCAATTGGTCTTATTCGTTGGTTGAGAATGCCGGCTATGGGCGGAGCATCTATCTACTCGATGCGCCGCGCGACGTGCGAAGGGAGCGGGTGCGGCAACGGAATAGGGAGGAGGGCGCGACCTTCTCGATGGAGATAGCCGACGCGTTCTTTGAACTAGCGAGCGCTTGTTGGGAGCCGCTTGGTGATCTCGAGCTAGAGCGATATGAGGTTCGCTGGAATAATCGAAGTCATTGAGGCCAGACAATCTTCCGTCAATACATCTCATGGCTTAGTTCAAAGCCATGTTTTAGATTCGCGAAAAAGTGCACTCTGACCCCGCTTTTTGCCCACGCGTTGCCAAACCCCAGGCTGCCGTCAGCCGATGATGAGCATGACGTGTGATGAACGTAACCGCCTATCAGCAAGCCCTTCAGCTACTGAAGTAGCCAAACGCTCGATATAGAGCAGCAAGTAAATCAGGCTTTCATTCTTGGCATGGGTTTAGCGTCCCGGGTAAGAAAACGATTCTCTATCAACCGAAATTTGGAACCCAATAGGTAATGGTTTGTAGAGATCGTCCTTCGATATGGTTGCTGCTTTGTGGAAGGATCGGAGCTCAGCTACGTTGAGCGAAGCGACCACAAAGTAATCCTCATCGCCACCCTTAACCCGCACGACATCGCGTTCATAGTCGCGCCGAAACGGTGCCCTCACGCGGCTGTCGCCGTAGCGCCGGTTATTGACTTGCACGACATAGGCGTGAACGTCGAGTGCGGCGGATTCAACTAGCGCGGAGAACGACGTGGTATCAGGATTCCACTCCAGCGCGAAAACACTGTCGACGAAACCCTGAGCATGTCTACGATTATCAATATTGGTTAGATCGCTGCAGAGCAAGACGCTGAAGAAGTGCGCTCCGTGATTGAAGATTGGTCGGCACTCTTCGATATTAGGATGTTCATAGAACAAGCGGCCGGCGTCCTTGACAGCCTCGGCTTCGTGGTGCGCCGGAAGCATCTTTGGCTGAGAATACAGGACGTGTGAGCCATACCCTGGCCATCGACTTGCCAACGAAATCAACGCATCGTTTCGAAATGCTCCTGTCCTCTTCCAGTTTTCGAGACCGCACAGAATGGAAATCCCGAGCTTAGCAAGCTTAATCGCCACAGGGATTGCCCAGCGGCGGGGCAAGCTCGCCTCAGGAAATACGATGTAGTCAACCGGCTCGTCACAGTTAATAATGTCATTAATGATTCGATGGATTCTCTTGTAGCGCTTTACGCTGAGATCTGCTGCTTTATCTAGTGCTTGTTCCCATTGCTTGTTGCTAGAGAAAAAGCTGGTTAGTGCCACCTTATAAATTGGCTTCGATTTGTAAGGAACCGAGAGATTCTTGACGTGTGGGCGCAATCGATCGTTTGACATGCGAGGGGCGCGGTCGACATTGATTCGCGCCCCGCGAAGTGAAAAAACGGCGTCCTCTAGCTGCGCAGGAGAGTCAAGCAGTGCAGGTGCCGAAAAAATAATCTCTGCGACGGACAAGGGGCGCGTCGGAAACGCGATTGCCGGCCAGTGTGGCCTCTTAAGGCCGCTCGTCACGCGGTTACGGAACCTAGTGATACCTGGAAGGCGGAGCGCTCGGAGTACGGTCTTGTCCGTGGGGACGGGCGGCTGGCGTCCAGGATCGGGGTTATTCTCGAACCAAAAATCCTTGTAGGAGCGCCGCCCGAAATCACACCGAAGAACATGGTCGGAAAGAGCTTTGACAGTATTTTCGGCCTGTGGCACGCCTCGAACATCATACGTTCTCTTGATCTTGCGAAGAACCTTCAAGAAGGAAGGCGAGAACTTAAATCCACCCACGGTCGAGGATTGAATTGCTGTCCTATAGAAACCTTCTCCGTAGAACTTCAAGCAGCTTTTGAATGCCTTGGCTTGGTCTGTTCCTGCGGTCGACGTCGTTCTTATCAGAGCAGCCACCTTGTCAAAGGCGTCAAGGAACTGACTTGCAAAGTCGTGATCGCCGCAGGCCACCATTAGTCCGAATACGCGGTCCAGATAGGCGTGATAGTTAAAGAATCCCTTTGGCGTTAGCACGTGACGGAGCACCAGGCCGTAGAAGGCGCTTCGCTGGCTGAGCCATGTTCCGGGCTTGAGATCTCGCGCGTGAGCTTCGATGTCCCGAAGAAGTAAAGCGAAGCCAAGCCTTCGAACCGACACAACGTCAGCCTTTCGGAGAGCGTCCGCCTCAAGGGTGGCGTCAGGGGTGGCCAGCAACGCTTTGGAGATCATCTCACTGTCGTCTTCCGGCAGATTCGGAAGCAGTCGATGTTCGCTTGACTTCTGTTTTATCTGATCCTCAATCTGGTCGATAAGATCCAGACCTTGGCGGCCAGATAGCACGAAAATTTTCTGCTTGTCGCCGGCAAACTCGATAAGGGAGTCGTTGGCATACGGAGGAGCGAATACCAGCGTGGGTGGACCATGATCCGCGCTGATGACTCTCAATGTTTTGGGGGAAAGACTAGCGATCCATTGCAAAAAGTCGCGTCCAGAGCGAACACTTGGCTCTCTAGAGCAAACGAGAAATATATCGTCGACGTATCTGCCGTAATAGATGGGCTTCAGCTCAGTCCGGATAAGCCGGTCGAACTCGATTAGCACAAGGTTTGAAATTATCTTCGATGCCGATAAGCCTACGGGAAGGCCGCCCTCAGGACGTGTCTTGGCATCAGGGGTCCTGCGATACCAGTTTTGAGTGCTCTCAATGAAATCACGAGTGAAAAGGCTCTGATCTTCATTCAAGTGGACGCCGCACACCCGGAGGAATTCAGGTGAAAGCAGGAACGTAGGTGATACATGATGATAGAAGCGACGAATATCCATTGTTACGGAGACAATGGGGACATCGTGGGTCAGTGCATTTCGCATGGCGCGAAGGCCGCGCTTTCGCCAAGCGCTATATGCGCCGAAGTAAGGGACAAAGAGCCCAGCGCACTCGTCGTTTAGAATCCCCGTGCCATACTTTGACGATCCCGTGCGCCGAAGCCGGTTGCCATATGTGCACTTTGGGTCGAGCTTGGCGTCGTAGATCTCGCCGGCTTTCATGATCCAAAGGGCCGAAACAATCTGATACTCAACCGACGCTCGGATCACTAGTCTGAAACTGGCGTGAGCACGCTCCCGAGAGGATTCTCGGAAACGATGATTCCAGTCGTCTGTAACGTCAGAGATTGAGAAGTGCATGGATCCTGACTTCCATGAGTCAGGTTCGGCAATTGATTTCGGGACGTAGGCGTATCCCCCGATAAACCTTGCGTCGTCGACCCAGTCCCCCCTATCAAGGCGATCCTTTAGTGCCTTTAGGTTCCGATCAAGGCTCCGTTCGTAGGCATCGAACTTGAGCGGGTCGCAATGCATCCCTTCGTAGAACGCATCGGCCTTGGCTTTTCGATAGGCACGGTAGATATCAGACAGCGAGATGAAGTCGGCTGAGTAACGCGTTTTAATGGCCAAGTAGAGTCCCTTCTTCCCTGTTTGTCTAAAATAGTAGGGGCTGACGATGCGGCGGTCACCTCCCTCATTGTCGACAGGACAAGCGCAATCTAAAACCTAAAATCTAGGAGCCACCCGGTAAAATTCCTTGCCGAGCACCGCAGGAGCAGTCATGCATGTGCGGCAGCCGCAGTGGGGCTGGCGTGCGTGCACGTTCGGGTCTCATTGGGGGACCCTTCGGCTTGACGTGGTGCGAGCGCGTGGCTCGGTTGGTAAGGCTTGGGGGTACTTTTGGGGGTATCTGATAAAAGCAACATTCCAAAGACTGTTGTGTACCAGTGTCCGATAGCCATAATGTGGTGCCCCCCTTGGTACCAATCGAGACAGCGATGCAGCCGCGTCGCTATGAAAAGCAGAAAAACCGCCAACCGGCGGTTTTTTGTGCTCGCGATTCAGGCATCTATCCCCAAGGAGTCCAGCCGGCATGGCAAAGATCAATCTGATAGAAGGTCCCATCGCTTAATCAATGAGAGGCCGATAGGCGCGGACCACAGGCTTCGCCCTTTCCAGATCGTATCGTGCCTGAAGTGCCAGCCAATAAAAGGCGGTGGTGTCGAAGGCGAGGGAAAGGCGCAGCGCGATCTTGGGAGTGATGGGCTGGGTATCGGCGATGAAAGCTTTGATCTGATCGGAGGGTATGCCGGTGCGGCGGGCGAGTTGGGCGGGGTTGAGGGCGTTCGGGATCAGGTAAGCGTGCAACAGGATGTCGCCGGGGGCTCGCAGGGGTTGCGAGGGGTCTACTTCCGAGTGCGGGGTGAGCTGGATCAGTTCCATGGTGGTTCCTCCCTGTCGGACACGGCCGCGCAGCGGCTCAGCGCTTACAGCGCTCCGTGTCAGTGAATGCTTGGCAGCTTCGTCGGTGATCGCCCGGGTGCGGTGCATCGCCATGCCGGCCGATGCGCCGTTGTGGCGATCATCGGAGGCGTGTGGTGTTCACGCGAGGCTCGTCACTGAGCAAGCGGGCGTACTGCTGTAAGCAGTGGATGGCCATGCCCAGGCTGGTCGTGACGGCCACGGGAAGTGGCCACGGCAGCGCCCTGCCGGGGAATCCCCGCGCTTGCGCGTGGCGGCACTGCTCGCTGTCGAGACGCAGGCGCGTGAGGGTGAGAACCGCCAGGGCGATGTCACCGCGAGTGCTGTGACGCCGGGTCTCGGGCCATGCCTCCTCCGTCGATGACGGGTCGCGAGGCGGAGGAGTGAGGGTGTCGTCAGGGGGAACGGACGAGCGAATGCGTACCGTATGATCGCGGATAGCCATGATCAACTCTCTTGAAGTTGTTGATGGTTAGCGGGTCGTGGGTGTTAGAGGCACTCACGGCCCGCGCCTCATGACCTGGTGGTCACGGTCATTCGCGAGGCCGTGCAATGCGACAGCGCGAATGACGGACTGACCCTAACAAGCAGGGTTGGCATCGTCTGTCAGGGATCGGCGAGACGGGTGTCCACCTGAGTGAGGTGGTGGGTGACGGCGCAGGGACTTCCGACTGTCAGCAGCACTCCCTTAGAGGGCCTGAAGGCAGTGCGCGCTCTCGATAACGTGCATGCCGTTCTATGAAACTGTCCCGCGAATACGGGATGCAAAAACGAAGCTGTGGTCAGAGTGCATTCTCATCTTCTGACGGAATCAGCAGCGCAGCGCAGGTCTGATTTTGCGGCAGAAAGTTCACTCTGACCTCAGCTTTTACATCAGCGACAGGTCTGAGGCAGATATTGAAGAGGGATGCCATTGATGTTGCGGTCGGTACACACCCATTGGATCGAGCCATTGGTGACTACCGCGGCAAATCCCAGCTGAAGGCGGGCGATGGCGGTGTTGGCCTGTTGCCCATCTGTGTTGTCAAAGTGCACCAGAACGTTACCTGGCCGCGAAAGTGCATCGACACGGCTCACGTACTTGCCTGCATAAGCATTGGCGCTCTGCAGGCCCGCCTGAGCCTCCGTGGTGGGAAATTCGCCGGTACTGTAGTAGTACTCTTCGAGTGCAAGCTTCGGACCTTCGGCTAGCGAAAAGCCTTCCATCACCTGAGCACGAATCACGTAATTCTGGTACGCAGGTATCGCAATCGCTGCCAAGATCGCGATGATGGCTACGACGATCATCAATTCGATCAACGTAAAGCCCGCCTGCCGACGGGTGTTCCTATAAATTCTCATATGCCCCCTAGCACTCAAGAATTTGGATGAGAAGAGTGATCCGACTTGTTCGTTGCAAGTGCGACCAACTTGATACCGAAGCTGACGCAGAGTCACCATTCTCTATGCGAAGGAAAGATTGACGGCTACCTGCTATCGGCCATGGAGCAAAGACCTTGAATGCGTGTCGATCGTCCTTTGCACGGAGCGATCCGCCGCCAAGGCGCGAGAGCTCGAGATCCCGTTGATGCCAAGTACTACGCGCGGCGAAGACGATAGCCATCGCCAGAACGATGAACAACTCGGCCCAACTGAAAGTGTGACGTCTACACGCTTTTAGACGCGAAACTTTGGCTGTCGCGCGGTCATTGGTTTGTAACAATTGCCGTTGTCCATTTAGACGTCTAAATCCGGTGCTCACCCGGATAGGAAGGCGCAGGGGTTTTGCAACAACCATCTCGCCAGTCCCGGAAATGGGACGGAGGTAGTTAATTCGTTTTCCCGTCATCTCCGGCAGCGCCGCTGGCGAAACGGAGGCAGCCAAACCATCCCTCTGTTCTCTTTGGCTAAGCAGCCTATTTGCCTCCGTCCCGTTTCGCGCGTTATTACCCCGCGGCATCGACGCCCCCGCCGCGCGCGCTCCGAAAAGCCCCCGCTGGCACGCTCCTTGATACACCCCTAATCAGTAACACCAACTCCATCCCCGGCACGGCATTCGTACGCGCTGAGCACCGCCTTTCCAGGCGGCTGGGGACGGCTGTGCTTCCAACAAGTGGTTGCTGCCATGGAAATGAATTTCACGCTGATTGATGAGCTGGGCGAGCCGATCGAGGTCTTTTGCGAGGTCTTTGAGCGGGGCGAGTCGGTGTATTGGCGGGCCTGGTTGTATGGGTTTGCCACGTTGCAGGAGACGCTGGATGGGCATGCAGCCGATGATTCGGCGATTGCGGGGCAGATCCAGGCGGAAATCATGTTGCGTGGGATTCGCGCACATGCTGACCGTGAGGGGCAGTAACTGACCTTGCGCATCCGCCCGCCAATACGGCGGGGTATGGCTGGGCTAACATCCGCCGGAGCAGACGGATGGGAACAGGCCATGGTGACCGAGCAAGCGGGCAAGACGTTGGTAGGTCAGTGCTATTGCGGGGCGGTGCGCTATCAGGTGGCGGATGCTTTTCTCTACGCCGCCAACTGCCATTGTTCACAGTGCCGTCGCACTACTGGCTCGGCATTCAAGCCGTTCGCGGGCATTGAGCGGGAGCAGTTGGCGCTGATCCGGGGCGAGGATGCACTGCTGATCGTGGGTGATCCCACCGGGCACGATGCGCATTGCGGCCGTTGCGGCTCGCTGCTTTATTCGGTGGTGCGCGATGGCGCGTTTGTGCATGTGGCGATGGGGACGCTGGTCGATGCGCCCTCCATTCGTCCGGACAAACATATCTTTGTGGGCTCGAAGGCGCCGTGGTTCGAGATTACCGACGATCTGCCGCAATTCGACGCGTTTCCGGATTGAAAGAACCCCGCCGTAGCGGGGTTTCATGTGTCACGCCATGAGTGTGGGAGAGGATTGCAGCCGGCTTTGATAAGCCGCCTCGGTTTCCGTGTAAAGCCCGGACCATGGGTCCAGCACATAGCCCTCGATGGGCTCGGGCGAAACGCGCCTGGCTTGGAGTTCGTCGCCGGCAAACGGCGCATCTAGGGTCATCGGATCCATATGCACTCCTGCGGGTGGTCGCCTGGGAAGTTCAGACTATCGATCGGTTCGTTGGTGACCGGTTAAAGCAGGCGGCGATTTGCGCGAACGGAATTCTTATCTAATTCCTAGGAATCGCGGGCTTTGACAATCTCATGACGGAGTGCTCGCAAAGGGCGGCGGTGAGGCTGCCATTTCCGTCACCTCGAGCTGGCGTGTCACAATGGCGGCCCCGCATCGCCACGATGACACCCTTGCGATGGCTATCCAAAAAAAAGACGCTTTTCGGCAGTTCCAGGAAGAACTGGCCGCCCTCGACAAGGAGCAGCAAGCGCGTCGTAGCGATGCCAAGGAAAAGCCGATGGATCGCGCCCGCCGCGAGTTCCTTGCCTTGCGTGAGCGCTACCAATTGAGCGTGGCCGATGTGGTGGCGTTTTTCCCGGAGGAAGAAGGCATTGCGTATCTGCAGGCCTTGATTGCCGCCTCGGAAGCCCCGCAGCGCAAGCGTCGCGTCAGCCGAAAGGCGCCCGAGCAGGACTGAGCCCACTTTGTCCCTGCTCGCCGGCGCGCTAGCATCCGGCGCTCCCCCTACGAGGTGCCGGAATGTTGCGCTACGCCGTCGTTGCCGTGTTCGCCTTGATTTGTGCCGATGTCGCCGCCCAGGACGTCACCCCGACCGTGTTCGCGCCCGGCGTGATTTCGGGGCCGCTGCACGATAGCGCGCCGGCCTTCACGCCCGATGGCAACACGGTGTATTTCACGCGCAGCGATGGCACGAACTCCAGCATCCTGGTCAGCCGTCTCGAGCATGGGCGCTGGTCGACACCGGTAGTCGCGCCGTTCTCGGGGCAGTGGAGCGACATGGAGCCGGCGATGTCGCCGGACGGGCGTTTCCTCGTCTTCATTTCCAATCGCCCGAAGACACCTGGTGGCAAACCGCTCGATGGTTTCTTCATGGGGCGCAGCTACCCGGCGCGTGGCGGCAATGTGTGGAAGGTGACGTGGGAAAACGGCAAGTGGAGTGCGCCGGTGCGCCTGCCGGACAACGTCAATCGCAGCGACTCCACGTTTGCGCCCAGCGTCGCGGCCGATGGCAGCCTGTATTTCATGCATCCGGCGGTCGATCCGAAACACTTCCAGTTGTTTCGCGCGGCTTGGCATCGTGGCGCCTACGACGAGCCGCAGCCGTTGCCGTTCAGTGATGGCCACGTCACCGACGTCGATCCTGCGGTGGCGCCGGATGAGTCGTTCGTGGTGTTTGGTTCCAGCCGTTCGCCGGCGCGCCAGATCGATCTCTTCATCGTGTTTCGCGACAACGGCACATGGGGTACGCCGATCCATCTGGGCAATGGCGTGAACAGCGCCGTCTCCGACGCGGAAGCACGCCTGAGTCCCGATCATCGGACGCTGTATTTCGCCAGCGATCGCATGGTGGATATCGCACCCGGCACCATGCGTGCGGACTGGGACAACGGCAAGTACAACATCTGGCAGATACCGCTGGCGCCGTGGCTTGAGGCGCATGCGAAAGCGCAGCAGCCATAAACCTCAGCCGTTCTTGTTGCGGCGATGACGTCTCCGTAACAAACCATTTGAGATACAGACGTCCATCACGATGAGGACGTCAATCATGATCGAGCAGATACCAGGTTTGCCGGCGGGTGCACTGGGCTTTCGTGCCAGCGGGCAGGTCACTGCCACGGATTACTCGCAGATCCTCGTGCCCGATATCGAAGCGGCCTTTGCGGTCAATCGAAAGCTGCGCTTGCTCTATCACATCGGCCCGGACTTCACCGGCTTCGACGCGGGCGCCATGTGGGAAGACGCGCAGCTCGGCTTCCGCCATTTCAGCGGTTGGGATCGCGTGGCCCTGGTGACGGACGTGCACTGGTTGCGCGTGACGGCGAGCGCCATGGGGTTCGCCGTGCCGGCGGAGCTCAAGCTGTTCCACAACGCCCAATTTGATGAGGCGGTGGCGTGGATCAGCGAGCCGCGGCCGGCCGACGGGGATGGGAACAAATGAAACTAATCGGTGCTTGTCAGTTGGCGCGACATGTGATGAAGTCAGGCACATGATCAGCCTTCACGCCAAACTCGTTGCCATGACCGCCGCCGCGGCGTCGGCCAACGAGTGCGTGCGCGCACTGAACAATAACAACGCCAATAACAATACCCGCAACCACGGGTGGGCCGGCGTGTAAGCACCAGAAACACATTACACACGCAAAAAGGCCCGCTCACTGCGGGCCTTTTTGTTTTTCCGTCACGTGAAAGGCAAACCAGGAATCCAGCTCATGTGTTCGATCTTCGGCATGTTCGATCTGCAACCCGGCGATGATCTGGCCGCGTTGCGCCAGCAGGCGCTCGAGCTTTCCCAACGCCAGCGTCACCGCGGTCCGGATTGGAGCGGTGTGTTCGTGGATGCAGGAGTGATCCTTGTGCACGAACGCCTGGCCATCGTCGACCCGGCCAGCGGCGCGCAGCCCTTGCGTTCGCGCGATGGTGCGCTGGCCTTGGCGGTGAATGGCGAGATCTACAACCACCGCGAGCTGCGTGCAGTCAGCGACTACGACTTCACTACGGGCTCCGATTGCGAAGTGATCAATGCCTTGTATCGGCAGCACGAATCGCCGGCGGTTTGGGTATCGCAGCTCAATGGCATTTTCGCGTTTGCCTTGTGGGACAGCGTCGAGTCGCGCTACGTGATTGCGCGTGATCCCATCGGTGTGTGTCCGTTGTATTGGGGGCACGACAAGGAAGGGCGGCTGTGCGTTGCTTCGGAAATGAAATCGCTGGTGGGTTTGTGCGCCGATGTGGCACCGTTCCCGCCGGGGCATGTTTACGACAGCGCGGATGGCGAGTTGCGTCGGTACTACCACAAGCCGTGGCGCGACTATGCGCAGACGCAGGGACATCAGGTGCCTTTGCCGGAGTTGCGTCATGCCTTTGAACAGGCGGTGCATCGTCAACTGATGACCGACGTGCCGTATGGCGTGTTGTTGTCCGGCGGTCTGGATTCCTCGCTTGTGGCTGCCTGCGCCGCGCGGTTTGCGCGTCATCGTGTGGAGGATGACGATCGCGGCGAAGCATGGTGGCCGCGTCTGCATTCCTTCGCCATCGGGCTGGAAGGCTCGCCCGATCTTGCTGCGGCACAGGTGGCGGCTGATGCCCTTGGAACGGTGCACCACGGCTTTGTGTATACCTTCTGGGAAGGTCTCGACGCGTTACCCGAGGTGATACGACACATCGAGACCTATGATGTCACCACCATCCGCGCCTCCACGCCGATGTATCTGCTGGCACGTCGCATCAAGGCGATGGGTGTGAAGATGGTGCTGTCGGGCGAAGGTTCGGACGAGATCTTTGGCGGCTACCTGTATTTCCACAAGGCGCCTTCCGCTGAGGCATTCCACGAGGAAACGGTGCGCAAGCTCGACGCGCTGCACAGCTACGACTGCCTGCGCGCGAACAAGTCGATGATGGCCTGGGGCGTGGAGGCGCGCGTTCCATTCCTCGACCTGGAATTTCTCGACGTCGCCATGGGCATGGATGCGCGCCGTAAGATGGCGGGGCAGGGACGGATCGAAAAAGCCGTGCTGCGCGAAGCTTTCCAGGGCGCCTTGCCCGACGAGATCCTGTGGCGACAGAAGGAGCAGTTCAGCGATGGCGTGGGCTACGGCTGGATCGACGGCCTCAAGGCGCACGCCGAGCAGGCGGTGAGCGATCGCGAGTTCGCTGCCGCGGCCACGCGCTTTACGCACAACCCGCCGGCCACCAAGGAGGCCTATCTGTATCGGCGCATCTTCGAGCGGTTCTATCCGGGTCAGGCGTGTGCGGAGACGGTGCCAGGTGGGAAGTCGATCGCATGTTCTTCGCCAGCGGCGCTGGCATGGGATCCGGCGTTTGCGGCTGCAGCTGATCCCTCGGGTCGCGCGGTGCGCGATGTGCATCAGCAGGCGTTGAGTTGATGTTTGTGGCGACGGCCGCGCGTTTGCACGGCCGTCGTCGCGATCAACGCAGGTTGGGGTGCAGCAGGAAGCACTGATGCTGGTGACGGAAGTCCAGCAGGAAATCCATGTCGCGGAGCGCGCCCGCGCCCAGCGTAATCGGATGCTTCACGTTGTCGGCATCTGTGTAGACCTCGAACGCCATATCGAACGGCTGGCCAGCGATGGTGAGCTTGACCTTGGCCGTGTCGGCATTGACGAACGCATGCTTGCCGCCGATGTCGCCCATCATGGTTTTCGTGCGATGGAGCGCGGTGACCTCGTCCAGCGCGGCGCGCGTGCCGACCAGGTAGCGGTGCGCTCCCGTATCGAGCATCACCGATTGCGGCGTGTCGTTGACCAGCAGCTGCGGATACAGGCGAATGTTGCCGCCCCAGGCCGCGCTGCTGACGCGCATGGCCGTGTCGCAGGCGGGCACGGGAGCATCCTTGCCGAAGACGTGGATATTGCTTTGGGTAATCTCCAGCGTGCCCAGCGGCGCCACCAGGTTGCCGCCGATCAAGACGATGTGCCGCGGCACCACGGTGACCGGCACGTTGTGCAGGGTGATGCCGCCCAGCGCCAGCGTTTCCAGAATCCCCGCTCGGGTGGGGACGTCCTTGGCGAGCCAGCCGTTGACGTGGCCTTTCCGGTCGAGCGGCTTCACGCCAAGGCGGTCGGCGTCGTCCTGGCCCATCACCAGGTCGCTGGCCCCGGTGTCGAGGATGGCATCCAGCTCGTGGCCGTTGGCGGAGACCGTGAAGCGGGGAATGATCTGGTCGTCCGGTCGTATCTGTCGCTCTCGCTGCTTCAGCGGCAGCGTCACGTCACCGACGGGGATGTCGTAGGAGAGCAGCGGCTCGTCGGCATGGCTGTCCAGCCAGGCCTGCATCTTGTCGAGCTCGGGGTCGATGCCGTGGCCGCGAAAGCGCGTGACGAGCTCGCTTTCCGCCTGGCGGGAATCGGCCCAGCGTCCCGCCAGTTGGAGATTGCCGATGCGAAACTGGCCACACGACAAGGCGATGGCGGGGCGCACATCGAGCAGCGCGCTTTCGCAGGCGCTGGCGTCGGTGGTGGCGGCGTCCAGGTTGAAATGCACGCGCTCCAGCGCCATGGCCGACCAGACATGGATCACCGGGTCATGGTTGTCCTGGTAGAGCTTGGCCAGCGTATCGGCGTCGGCGGACCGCATGGCCTTCCAGATCGTCTGCAGGTCGGCGTTTTCTTCGGCGATGCTCTCCGCGCCAGCCAGTGCGGGGCGTGCGTTGCCCGTTCCGTTCGCGGCCATGCCCGGAGGCGCCAGGGCCAGCATGCCCGCCAGGGCTGCCGCCCACCAACCGTTGCGCGTGTTCCCCATGGGCCGTTCCCTGTGATGTCCCGATCCTGTGGCCCGCGGTGAGACATGGGCCGGCTGTCGTCTATGAACGCACGTTCATGGTGACCGTTTACATCGGGCGCATTCCGGCCCCTGAGGCTCCTCTGTTATCCTAGAAGGCTGAAATTCCGGAACCGAATCAGATGATCGAGATCAATCCGATCCTTGCGCAGATCGCGGACCTCAAGGGCCGCGTCGAGTCGCTTAGGGGGTATCTTTGACTACGCCACCAAGCGTGAGCGTCTCGAAGAAGTAAGCCGCGAACTGGAAAGCCCCACGGTGTGGGACGATCCGCCGCGCGCACAGGAACTGGGCCGCGAGCGCGCCCGCCTGGACACCATCGTCAGCGGCATCGACAGCCTCACGGCCGGCCTCACCGATGCCGGCGAGCTGCTGGACATGGCTGCCGCCGACAACGACGAAGACACCGCCAACTCGGTGCTTGCCGACTTGGCCGGCCTCGAAGCCAAGGTGGCCAAGCTGGAATTCCAGCGCATGTTCTCCGGCAAGATGGACGCCAACAACGCCTTCGTGGACATCCAGGCCGGCGCCGGTGGCACCGAGGCCCAGGACTGGGCCGAAATCCTGCTGCGCATGTATTTGCGCTGGGCCGAGTCGCGCGGCTGGAAGGCCGAGCTGATGGAAGTCTCCGGTGGCGAAGTGGCCGGCATCAAGTCCGCCACCTTCCGCGTGGAAGGCGACTACGCCTATGGCTGGCTGAAGACGGAAATTGGCGTGCACCGCCTGGTGCGCAAGAGCCCGTTCGATTCGGACAACCGTCGCCACACCAGCTTCACCTCGGTGTTCGTCTCGCCGGAAGTCGATGACGACATCGATATCGACATCAACCCGGCCGATCTGCGCACCGATGTGTATCGCTCGTCCGGCGCGGGTGGTCAGCACGTCAACAAGACCGAATCGGCGGTGCGTATCACGCATATCCCGACCAATACGGTCGTGGCCTGCCAGACCGAACGCAGCCAGCACGCCAACCGCGATCGCGCCATGAAGATGTTGGCCGCGAAGCTGTATGAGCTTGAGTTGCAGAAGCGCAACGCCGAGAAGGATGCGCTGGAAGCGAGCAAGTCCGACATCGGCTGGGGCAGCCAGATCCGCAACTACGTGCTGGACCAGAGCCGTATCAAGGATCTGCGCACCGGCATCGAGCGTTCGGATACGCAGAAGGTGTTGGACGGCGATCTCGACGAATTCGTCGAGGCGAGTTTGAAGTCCGGCCTGGATGCCGGTGCCAAGCGCGTGGATGCCTGATCGACACCCATAACACCTGGCCACACCGGAGGTAATGCCCGCATGAATCGCAGGAAGACTTTCCGTACGTTGACGGCATGTGTTGCCTTGATGGCGTGCCAGGGCATGGTCGCCGCGCAGGACAATTCTGCCGGCCAGGGCGTCAAGGAGGATGCGCGCACGGCCGGCAAGAAGGTCGGCGACGCTGGCCGTGACGTGGGCCATGCCACGAAGGACGCGGCCGTGTCCGTTGGGCACGGCGCGAAGGATGTGGGCCTGGCGGTGGGTCATGGCACGAGGGATGCCGCCCTGACCGTCGGGCACGGCGCGCGTGATGGATGGAATGCCACCAGGCACGCCGTCAAGCACGCGTTTGGTAAGGACGATTGACCATCGGTGGCGCGGGAAACTCCTCGCCCTGACGATCTGATGACAAACAAAGATGCGTCTGCCACATGGGGCAGGCGCTGGCAGCGACGGGAACCTCATGACTGAACCGACCGATATCCAGCCCATCGACGAGAACAAGCTGATCGCCGAGCGCCGCGAGAAACTCAAGGCGTTGCGTGGGCAGGGCGTGGCGTTTCCGAACGACTACAAGATCGACGCGTTCACGGGCGATCTGCAGGCCGAGTTTGCCGATACGGAGAAGTGGACGGCAGAGGCCATCGAAGGCCTTGCTCGCCGCGTGAAAGTCGCCGGCCGCGTCATGCTCAAGCGCGACCAGGGCAAGGTTGCCTTCGTGCAGATGCAGGATGTCAACGGCCGTATCCAGCTGTTCATCCACCAGGGCACGGTGGGCGAGGATACGTACAAGGCGTTCAAGACCTGGGACATGGGCGACATCGTCGGTGCCGAAGGCACGCTGATGCGCACGCGCACGGGCGAGCTGTCGGTGAAGGTGGATGTGCTGCGCCTGCTGACCAAGAGCCTGCGTCCACTGCCGGACAAGCATCACGGCATGGCCGATGTGGAGCAGCGCTATCGCCAGCGTTACGTCGACCTGATCGTCACTGAGGATGCGCGCCGCACCTTTGCGCAGCGCTCCAAGATCATCGGCTTCATCCGCAAGTGGCTGGAGGCCGAGCCGCGCCGCTTCATGGAAGTGGAAACGCCGATGATGCACGTGATCCCGGGCGGCGCCACGGCGCGTCCGTTCGTGACGCATCACAACGCGCTGGATATGGATCTTTATCTGCGCGTGGCGCCGGAGCTGTACCTCAAGCGCCTCGTCGTCGGCGGTTTCGACCGCGTGTACGAGATCAACCGCAACTTCCGCAACGAGGGCGTGTCGACCCGACACAACCCTGAGTTCACCATGCTCGAGCTGTACCAGGCGTACGCCACGTACACCGAGATCATGGACATCACCGAGGAAGTGATCCGCGAGACCGCCAAGAACGTCATTGGCACCACCAAGCTGGTGTGGGAAGGCAATGAGATCGACGTGGGTCCGGCGTTCCGTCGCTGGAGCATGGAAGACGCCGTGCTCGAGCTGAACCCGGAGATCAAGCGCGACGACCTGCGCAATCGCGATGCCATGGCCGCCCACGCCAAGCGCCTTGGGTGCCAGGTGAAGGACGGCTTCGGCTGGGGTCGCCTGCTGCTGGAAATCTTCGAGAAGACGGTGGAGCACACGCTGATCCAGCCGACCTTCATCACCGATCATCCGGTGGAAGTCTCGCCGCTGGCGCGCGAGAGCGACACCAATCCCGGCATCACCGATCGCTTCGAGTTGTTCATCAACGCCAAGGAGCTGGCCAACGGCTTCTCCGAGTTGAACGATCCGGAAGACCAGGCCGCCCGTTTCCAGAAGCAGGTGGAAGCCAAGGTCGGCGGTGACGACGAAGCCATGCATTTCGATGCCGACTACATCCGCGCACTGGAAGTGGGCCTGCCGCCGACCGGTGGCCTGGGCATCGGCATCGATCGCCTGGTGATGCTGCTCACCGGCTCGGCGTCGATCCGCGACGTGCTGCTATTCCCCTATATGCGCCCGGAGGCCTGATCCATGTGGTTCGCCATTGTTGGTACGGATGTGCCCGATTCACTGGAGAAGCGTTTGGCCGCGCGCCCGGCGCACGTGGAACGCCTGAAAAAGTTGCTCGATGAAGGCCGCCTGCTGGTGGCCGGCCCGTTCCCGGCGATCGATTCGCCCGATCCGGGCCCGGCGGGTTTCACCGGCAGCCTGATCCTGGCCGAGTTCGCCTCGCAGGCGGACGCGGAGGCCTGGGCCAAGGTCGATCCCTATGTGGATGCCGGCGTCTACGCCAGCGTCAGCGTCAAACCCTTCATCAAAGCGCTGCCGCAGGCATGAGCGCGCCCATGGTCGAGCAGATCCGCGAGCGCCTGCAGCAGGCGCTGGAGCCCTCGACCCTCGAGGTGCTGGACGAGGGCTACAAGCACGCCGGGCATGCCAACGAGGGGAAGGGGCATTTCCACGTGCGCATTGTCAGCACGGCGTTCGCCGGCCAGATGTCGATCAAGCGCCATCGGCTGGTCTATGCGGCCCTGCATGGGCTGATGGACAACGGGATCCACGCGCTTTCCATCGACGCGAAGGCACCGGGCGAATAAGCCCATCCCCCGGAGCGAGCGGCGTCTGGGCGGGCCCGCGAGGGCGGGGGCGAGGCCCATTTCGGATGCCCGGGGGCACCGGATTCCTGCTTTCGCGGGACCGGCGATCCAGTGCAAGAAATAAACTCTTCCATAACACTGACTTACGCGACAGTGTTAAAGTGAAACTTGTAGCCAGAACGCATTGCGGCAGGGGCCGGCGTTTGGCACAGTGACCCATCGCCCGGGCGCCCCCGGGCTAATCCACTTTTGCCGCTGATGCCCGCATGCGCCTGACTACGATCAAACTCGCCGGCTTCAAGTCCTTCGTGGACCCGACGACGAGTTTGATC
>Ga0209672_100526_pt1 | contig 20929 bp, 15 predicted proteins | sample AraplaCol_mMS_r2_FD_184273 | JGI IMG/M metagenome (GOLD analysis project Ga0209672, IMG submission 184273) | Arabidopsis root microbial communities from North Carolina, USA - plate scrape CL_Col_mMS_r2 (SPAdes) (version 2) | ecosystem: Host-associated > Plants > Roots > Endosphere | place: USA...
ATGGTGGCCGAATACATCGAGAACGAATTCGGCCCGATCGACGTGCTGGTCAATTGCGCCGGCGCCGCGCGCCGCACGCCCATCGCCGATCTGCATGCCGATGCGCTGCACGATGCGATGCAGGCGAAGTACTTCACCTATATGCACATGATCGATCCGGTGATCCGCCGCATGGCGGCACGCGGCCACGGCAGCATCGTCAACGTGGTGGGCCAGGGCGGGCGACAGGTCAGCACCGTGCATATCGGCGGCGGTGCGGCCAATGCGGCCTTGATGCTCGCATCGGTGGGTTATGCGAATGCGTACGCGCCCAAGGGCGTGCGGGTGAACGTGATCAACCCGGGCCCCACGCGTACAGGGAGATTGCAGGAAGGACTCGAGGCTTTGGCGCGAGCCAGCCATCGGTCCACCGACGAAGTGCTTGCCCAGCAGCTGGCGGAAATCCCCATGGGACGCATGGCCGAGCCGCGCGAGATCGCCAACGTCGCCGTGTTTCTTGCCTCGCCGCTGGCCAGCTATGTCACCGGTGCGGTGATTGCGATGGATGGTGGTAAGACGGGCGTGGCGTGATGGTCGACGTTCGTCAGTGGACGTAAAGACGTCCATATCGGTTTTGGAACTTGATCGGGTGGTTAGATCGTGGAGGTGATCGGCGCTACGGCCTTTCGGACGTATCGACGAAAAGCTGTGCGCAGCACCGGGCAGTTCGCAGATTTGTGCATGGCCGCACGCTGCGCCATGGTCAGGTTGCGCTTGGTGTGACTATTCACGTTTCTTTTATGCCAGTTTCTTTAATCGTCTCTACCCAGTGACGATGCGTTGTTGCGCCAATGCGCGAAACCGGTCGAACGGCCCGATTTCATGCGTTGCGCACATGCTCCACGGAATGCTGGTCGGCGTGCGGTGGTGGGTGCCGCAAGCGCGGAGCAAGCCATCGTCGGCAGGGGCATGAGCGTGGAGACGCCGCCGAGGGCAGGGTTCATTGGCGTTGGCCAATCGGTTTCCGCGGATCGTGTGGGTTCGTTGGTAGAGGCAGCAGCGCAGGGGACGAGGTACGCCTTACCAGCCAGCCCGTTTTCGACGTTCCGTCACTGACCCAGGGCGACATTCCATGCGGCAGCTACGTCATGTTTGTTGGGGTTTACTGCTGGTGGGGAGCTGGAGAGTGCTGAGCGCCGATGCGCTCCCCCTCCAGGACGCGGCGCGCAGCGTAGCCCAGCCTGCTCCCTCCACTTCCGCGTCCAGCAGCGACGCCTCGGCGCAACTGGCACCCGCCGGAGTGGCCCGCGACCTCACGCTGAAGCAGATGGGCGTCTACGGCGCCATCAAACTGCGTGGGCAGGACCCCAACGGCACCTTGAATGTGTCCGTGCGCAACGACGAGGTGGTGACCGGCGCGAAACTGCGGCTGGTCTACACCTATTCGCCGTCGCTGATCTATTCGCTGTCGCACCTCAAGGTATTCCTCAACGGCGAGGTGGTCGCCACGCTGCCCTTGGACAAGGAACAGGCGGGGCAGACCGTGAGCAAGGATGTCGTGCTCGATCCGCGCCTGTTCACCGACTTCAACCGCATCGGTGTGCAGATGATTGCGCACTACTCGCTGGATCACTGCGAAGACCCGTATCACACCGCGTTGTGGACCGACATCAGTCCCGATACCACGCTGACCCTCACCACCTCGGAAATCGGGTTGCCCAACAGCCTCGCCTTGCTGCCGGCACCGTTCTTCGATCGCCGCGACAACCGGCCACTGGTCGTGCCGTTCCTGCTGCCCGCGCAGGCCGATGCGCAGACATTGCGCGCGGCGGGCGTGGTGTCGTCGTGGTTCGGCGCGCTGGCCGGCTGGCGCGGGGCGCGCTTTCCGGTGGTGCAGGCGGCGCCGACGGACGGACATGTGATCGCCTTCGCCTTGCCCAATGCGATGCCGGCGGGCGTGAAGCTGGGCGAGATCAAAGGGCCCACGGTGATCGTGATGGCCAATCCGGCCAGCGCGCCTCAATCGGGTCGCAAACTGCTGGTGCTGGCCGGGCGTGACGCCAAGGAGTTGCAGGAAGCGGCCAATGCGCTGGTGCTAGGCCAGGTGGGCATGTCCGGTGACCAGGCCATCGTGAAGTCGGTGGACCTGGGGCCAGAACGTCGACCGTATGACGCACCGAACTGGGCGCCGGTGGATCGCCCGGTGAGCTTCAAGGAACTGGTCACCGATCCGGCGCAATTGGAAGCCGCCGGCTTCAACCCGCAGCCGATCCGCGTCGACATGCGGCTGCCACCCGATCTGTTTGCGTGGGCGCGCCACAGCGTGCCGCTGAACGTGCATTACCGCTATACGGCGCCGTCCAATTACAACGACTCGGTGCTCAATATCGGCGTCAACGACCAGCTGCTACGTTCGCTGCGTTTGCGGCCGGCCGATCCCTCCGGCGTCGAGCGTCAGTTCAATGTGCCGTTGCTGTCGAGTTCCGAAGCGCGCGGTGCGGAGGAGATCCGCGTGCCGGCGCTGCGCATCGGCAGCACCAATCAGTTCCAGTTCCAGTTCCACATGGATTCGCAGAAGACCGGGCTATGCGTTTCCGCGGCCGCCGATAGTGCGCGCGCCGCAGTGGATCCAGACTCGAATGTCGACTTCAGCCAGTTCGTGCACTACACGGCGATGCCGAACCTGGCGTTCTTCGCTACCAGCGGATTCCCGTTCACGCGCATGGCGGATATGGCCGACACCGCGGTGGTGATTCCCGATGCGCCGGACGCGCACGAACAGGAAGCACTATTGACCATGCTCGGACAGCTGGGACGATGGAGTGGCTTGCCGGCCTTGCGTATATCGGTGGTGCCTGCCGCCGCGGTGGAATCGGTGCGCGATCGCGACCTGCTGGTGATCGGCACCGGTAGCGCCGGCCAACTGATGGCGAAGTGGGGCAAGGGCCTGCCCATGCTGATCGAACGCAGCGAGAACGATTTGTCGGTGCGCGAACCGACAGATCGCCGCAAGGGCCAGGGCCCGGTGGCGCGCGCGGCGATGAGTGTGAATGGACCCACCGCCGCCTTCGTCGGTTTCCAATCGCCATACACCAAGGGTCGCAGCGTGGTGGCGTTGGCGGCCAATGCCTCCGATCGCCTGGGCGATCTGCTCGACGTGCTCGGCGACGACGCCAAGCTGGGCGAGGTGCGCGGCGACCTCACCGTGGTGAGGCAGAAAGTGGTCGTGGGCCTCACCGTCGGCGACACCTACTACGTGGGACATCTGCCGTGGTACGCCTGGCTGTGGACGCATATTTCCAGGTATCCCGCCTTGCTGGCGCTGGCCGGCATACTCGCGGGACTGTTCGTGGCACTCACGGTGTTCTGGGCGCTGGGTCGGCTCGCTGCACATCGACTTGAGCGGTGATGCATGCGCCGTCCCTCGATTCCGCTGCTACGCGCGCTGCTGGTGGTTGCCGTGATGTTCGCCTCCCGTCACGCGCAGGCTGCGTCCTGCGCATGGCCGGACTGGGAGCATTTCAAACAGGGTACGCTGAGCGCCGATGGTCGCGTGATCGACGCGAGCACGCCCGAACAGGTCACTGTGTCCGAGGGGCAGGCGTATGCGTTGTTCTTCGCCCTGGTGGCCAACGATCGAACCACCTTTGATCGCGTACTCAACTGGACGCAGAACAATCTCGCGCAAGGGGATCTGACCAAGCATCTGCCTGCGTGGCAGTGGGGACGCCAGACCAGGAAGGATGCCACCCAAAGTTGGGGCGTGCTCGACAGCAATGCAGCCTCCGATGCGGATATCTGGATCGCCTATACGCTGCTCGAGGCGGGACGCCTGTGGCACGAGCGCAGCTATACCGCGCTGGGCACGGTGCTGGCTCAGGCCATCATGGCCAAGGAAACAGCGGTGTTGCCGGGGCTGGGCCGCACCGTCTTGCCCGGCCCGGTGGGCTTTCATCCGCAGGACGATGTGTGGCGCCTCAATCCCAGTTACGTGCCGCTGCAGGTGATGCGCCATCTGGTGAGCGCGTTGCCGCAGCAAACGCAATGGAAGGCCATACTCGATAGTTCTTCTAAGTTGGTCACCGGTACAGCGCCTCATGGCTTCTCGCCCGATTGGGTGATGTACAAGCGCGACCAGGGCTTTGTCGCTGATCAGTCCAGCAAGGCCGAAAGCGCATACAACGCGATCCGTGTGTATCTGTGGGCGGGATTGCTGGCGCCGGATGCGCCTGATCGTGCTGCCGTGCTCGACACGTTTCGGCCGCTGGCCGACTTTGTCGCCGCGCACGGTTTTCCACCTGAGCGTGTGGACACGCAAACAGGCACGGCAGCCAGCAACGAAGGCAATGCCGGTTTCTCCGCCGCCGTTGCGCCCTACTTGAAAGCGCTCGGCCGCGAGGATCTTGCGCAGGCGCAGGTGCAACGTACGCGCGCGCTCGCCGCGAAATCGCCACTGGGGTACTACAGCCAGGTGCTGGCCTTGTTCGGCCTTGGCTATCTCGACGGGCTGTACCGATTCGATGCGAACGGCGCGGTCGTTCCTGCCTGGACCTCGACGTGTCCCGCGGCGCATTGAGCCACCTGTTCCCACCCGCCCTCGTGCTGCTGGTTGCCGGTGGCACGGTGCCGTGCCTGGTGTTGGCGCAGGCCGCGGCCGATGCGCCCAGTCCTGCGATGAAACAGCTGCTCGATTCGGCGCGGGTATGGCAAGCCAAGAATCGTCCCGACATGGCGCGCGGCATTGTCGAGAAAGCCTTGCTGATCGATCCCACGCAGCCGGATGCGCTGGCCTTGATGGGGCAGATCGAACTCACGTCCAATCGTCCTGCCGAAGCTGCCAAGCGTCTGCAGCAACTGCAGGCACGGTATCCCAGGCATCCGGCCACACTCGAACTGGCCGATGCCTACCGTCTCGCCACGACCGACAAGACGGCGTTGGCGAAGGCTCGCCTGGCGATGCGCACCGGCCAGTCGCAAGAGGCGTGGCAGCAGATGCAGGCATTGTTTCCGCGCGGCGCGCCCAGCGGTCCGATGGCCGGCGACTACTATCGCGCGATGTCCGCGGCGGGCCAGCGCGACAAGGCCTTGAACGAACTGCGCGAACGTGTGCGGCAGGATCCCGATGATCTGGCGCTGGCCCTCACGCTGGCAGACATGCTGACCGACCGCGCGTCGACGCGGCTGGAAGGCTTGGAGATCATCTACCGCGTCTACCAGCGGCAGGATGCCAATCGTCCGCAAGCCCTGGAGTTGTGGCGGCGTGCCCTCAATGGCGCCGGCAGCGACGATCCCGCCTACTACGTCTGGTATCAGCGCTATCTCAAGGAAGTGCCCAATGACGACAGTGCCAAGGCCGCGCTCGCGGCACTGGCCAAGAAAGGAGGCGCCAACCACGTGCCGCCGCCCAAAGGTGCAGCGCCCACCAGCGAAAATTCGGCGACTTCCTCTGTACCGGTGCGCTCTGCCACCTCACGCCAGGGTGAAGCGATCGGCGAGCAAGGCCTGGCGAAGATGCGCGAAGGCAAGCACGACGAAGCGAGTGCCTTGTTTGCGCGTGCGCTTCAGCTCGATCCCGACAATGCCGGCAAATGGCGCAGCCTGATGGCCACGGCGACGTTCTGGGGCACCTTGTCCAAGGCGCGTGCGGCCAACGATCAGGGACACCCGGAGCAGGGCGAAACGCTTGCGCGCGAGGCGCTGCGTCAGCAGCCCAACCAGAGCGACGCCACGAAGGTGCTGGCGACCTCGCTGATCGCGCAAGAGAAATGGGCGCAGGCCGAGGTAGTGCTGCGCCCGATGGTGGAGGCGAAACAGCCGGATGTCGATGCGCTGGAGCTGCTGGCCAAGGTGCTGATCGCCACGCATCGCACTGAAGAGCTGACGCCACTGATCGCGCAGGTGGAGCAGCGCTATAACGGTTCCAGCGACGCCATGATCGCCTTGCGCGCGCAACTGCTGTCCATCGAAGCGGACCAGTTGATTGCCGACGGCAAAAGCGGCGCAGCCGTATTGAAGTTGGAGGACGCCGTACGCCTGACGCCCAAGAATGCCTGGCTGCGCTACACGCTGGCCCGCCAATATCGCGACCTGGGTCTGCCCGCCTTGGGCCGTTCGGTGATGGAAGACGGCCTGCGCGTGGCGCCCACACCCGACATGCACTATGCCAGCGCGCTCTATCTCAATTCGCTCGACGATATCGACACCGCCAGCAGCGTGCTTGCCCTGGTGCCGGCGAGCGAGCGTTCCGACGGCATGCGCGAACTCGCGGCCAACCTCAAGGCGCAACGAGACCTGCGCGTAGTACATCAGCTTGAGGCTCAAGGTCGTCAACAGGAGGCGCGAGCGCTGCTGGACCGGATTGCGCTGGACGTGCGCGATGATCCGCAAATGCTCGCCAGCATCGGACGCGAGTGGATCAGCCTGGGCGAGCCCGACAAAGGCCTGAAACTGGTACGCGATTGGCTGGATGCGCACCCGAACGACCCGGCCATCGGCGTGCGCTTGCGTTACGGCGAGCTGCTCGGCGCAGCCAATCGCGACGACGAGTGGCGTGCGTGGATCGGCGAAGCGCGTTCCCGTCCCGGTGTCACGCCCGAACAGCAGGCGCAGTTCGACGACCAACTGCTGCGCTTGTCCATGCGCAAGGCCGCGCGGCAGATCGATGCAGGCGATCTCGCGGGAGCGGACCGCACGCTGGACGACGTACCCGAACAAAGCAAGCGGGAAAAGCGCTGGCTGCTCGCCCAGGCCGATCTACGCGAGGCCCATCGCGATTATCGCAGCGCGCAAAGTTATGCGCGCAAAGTCTTGGTGGATCATCCCGGCGATGCCGACGCGCGGCTCACCATCGCGCGCATGGAAGAGCGCATGGGGCATCGCGAGGCCGCGCTGGCCATGGTCGACGAGGTACTGGCCGATACCCCGCCCGACGATGTCGATACGCGTCTGGCCATCGCGCGTCGCTACACCGCGCTGGGTCGCAACGAGCGCGCGCGTGCGGTGGTCGAGCCCTTGCGGCAGCCGTATGCCGATCGCTCCGATGTCACCCTGCAGTCGGGCCGCATCGAACAGTCGCAAGGTCACTACGACGACGCGGCCCAGCTCTACCGCACGGCGTTGACGCAGGAGCAGGCCGAGGGCGAAACCCCCAGCCCGGATGATGGACTCACCTCGGCACAGCGTGCCTTGCAAGGTCTGGACGATCGCCGGCAAGGGCAGGTGGCCACCGGCGTGATCCAGTCCAACGAATCGGGCAGCAGTGGCATGTCGCGTCTGGATGCCACGGAGATTCCGGTCTATCTGCGCATTCCGGACGGCTATACGGGTCACTATTTTTTCCATGCAGACACGGTGCTGCTCAATGCCGGCACCTTGCCCGCGGATCGGCTGGACCCGGCCTTTGAGTTCGGCAAGATTGCCGCGCTCGGCAATGCCGGGCTGCATCCGATCGACCAGACCGACAAGGGTGTCGCGCTCGCTGCCGGCTACGACTTCAACGGTGCAAGCAACAGCTGGCGCGCGGATATCGGCAGCACGCCGATCGGCTTCACGGTCAACAGCATGCTTGGCGGTTTTCTCTATCGTCACGATTTCTACGCCTCATCGGTGACCCTGGATGTGTCGCGCCGGCCGGTGACCAGCAGTCTGGTGTCGTATGCAGGAGCGCGCGATCCCGTTACCGGCGAAGCCTGGGGTGGCGTGGTGCGCAGTGGTTTCACCCTCCGCGGCGCGCAGGATTGGGGCCGCACCACGCTGTTCGCATCCGTGGGCTTTGGCGTGCTCACCGGGGAGAACACCGAGACCAACCATGAGTTCAAGGTGCGCACCGGTATCGACGTGCCGGTCTACGTCGGGACCGACCAGCGCTTTTCCAGCGGCCTGGTGATCAACTACTGGCACTACTCGAACAACCAGCATTTCTACAGCTTCGGCAATGGCGGTTATTACAGCCCCGGTCGCTATTTCTCCGCATCCATCCCCCTGGATTGGACCGGTCGCTACCAGCGTTGGTCATGGGAGCTGGAGGCGTCGGTCGGCAACTCGTCCACCAACGAGGAAGAGGCACCGTATTTCCCGACGCGGCCAGACCTTCAACAGCAGGCGGTGGCGCGCATGGCTGCTGCGGATCTGGGCTCGCCGTATTTCGGCACCGGCTCGGGTGGCGGCTTCAGCTATACCGTGGCTGCCGCGCTGGAATACCGGCTCACGTCGCACTGGGTGATCGGCACGCGATTCAAACTTGATCGTTCACGCGATTACGCGCCCAACCTTGGCACGATCTACCTGCGCTACTTCTTCGACCAGCAACGGCTGCCGGTGCCGTTCCCGCCCAACCCGGTCAGACCGTATTCCGCGTACTGACCGGATCACTTTGCCGCTAGGGACGAGAGTCGTGACGAACCTGCCTCCTTCGCCTTACGAATCGACCGATCGAGTGACGCCGCGTGCGCTGTTGCGGCTGAATCAGTCGCTGGCCATCGAGGGCTTGCCGTCGTCGTTGTCGGCGCTGGCGACGGGGCACGTGTATGCGGTGTACGCCAGCCGCTCGCCGGCGCGCGACGCGCTGTTCTGGAAGACCGCGGCGCATGCGCTGCTCACGCCGGTGACCGTGCTTTCCACGCGCTCAGCGGAGGATGTGGCGCAGGCCCTGCAGCAGCACGGCTTGGATATCGACCACCCGGGCGCGGTGCATCCCAAATCCAACGTGTGCAGTTTGAAGATCCCGCCCAACCGCGACGGCTGCGACGTGCTGATGGAGTCCTTGCAGGCGCTGTCCGCGCAATGCGCGACGCCGGCAAGTCAGTTCCTGGTCGAAGGCGTGGCGACCTGTTTCGCCTGGCAGGATCGCGCCGCACTGATCCGGCAGGGCGCGTCGCTGGCCGGCTGGTGCGCGCAAACGCGGCACACCGTGTTGCTGGTGATGTTGCCGCCGCTGGTGGAACAGAGCGGCGATTTCCGCCCGCTCACGGATTTCCAGATCCAATTCGCGGGCGCCGCGCAGTTGGTGCACGTGCAAGGCGAATTCCGTTGGGAGGTGGCCTTCTGGCGCGACAACCGTGGCGCGTTGTCGGCCAGCGAATCGATTCCGCTGCGCTTTTCCGTCAACGATCATCGCTTGATCGCGGTACCGGACGATCACGCCGGCGGCGAAGTGGCCGGCATGCTCGCGCCCGACGAGAGCGTGGTGATGGTGGCCCAGGGCACGGTGGCGCGCGAGCGGGTGGTGCCCAAGGGCTGGCAGGTGCTGCCGGATAACGAAGCGCTGGTGTCGGCGGCCAGCCGCGCGGTGGCCGCCACCGTGATCCTGCACTACGGCATCAATGAGAGCGTCGCTTCGCTGGCCAAGCAGGTGAATTATCTGCGTCGCCAATGCGGCAAGGCACTGAAGATCCTGATCCGCGAAGACAACGTCAGCATCCGCTACGAATTGTTGATGCTGACCCTGGGCGCCAATGCCATCATCGCGCGCAGCATGCCGATGGCGCAGGTCGAGATCGCGGTGGACGGCGTGCAAGGGCAGCTGTTTTCCCGCCCCGTGCCGGACGATTACGTCAGCGCACTATCGGCGGCCATGCGCGATTCCACCACCGGCTATGTGCCGGCGCATCGCTTCATCCAGTTGGTGCGTGAGGCGGTGGAGCGCAGCCGTCCGATCCGCCTGCCAAATGTCTTGCTGCGATTGCCGCTGGAACCGGACGTGGCCGGCATCGATGCGCTGCAGGCCTGCCGCATCCGTCGTACCGGCGATCTGTGCACGGCCAGTGGCGACAGTCTCTATCTGTTCTTTTTTGCCTGCCATGTGGAGAACGCGGGCGAGGCGATGGAGAAGGTGTTCGAGCGCCCGCTGTCCGAGCTGTTCCGTGGCGAACTGCGCTGCGGCGATCGCGAAACGATTATTTCCACGCTCGATGCGCTAGAACAGGAGATCGCCGAAGTCCCGCCGCCCGATTACACCGGCTTGGTGGCGCCGCCCGAACCGATGGCGCCGCCCGTGACGCCGGTTGTGCCTTCGTCCGCGCAAAGCGTGGAGCCCGAGGCGACGCCGTCGGGGCTTCCCATGCTTGGCAGCGTCGATGCGATCAGCGCCGCGGCAGCGACGATGCGCCGGCCACCGCGGCCCGCGTCGTTGCCACTGAAGGCAGGGAGGTGAGACAGGCATGAGCACCTTCCTGGGTTACTTCGTTGTCGGCCTGATCCTGGCTGCGCCGCTATGGTGGTTGTCCTGGCGCTTCCGACTGGGCTCCTTGTGGTCGCGCACCCATTCCTTGCTGCGACGTCGCAAGATCCAGTTGCCGCCGCAGCTGGAAGGCCTGGTCATTCTTGGCAAGCGCCAGGGCGGCGCGGGAAAGAAGGCATGAAGACGATTGCCATCATCGCGTCCGTCGGTGGTGCAGGGCGCACCATGCTCACCGCATCATTGGCAGGGCTGCTGTCGGAACGTCGCCATGCGGTACTGGCGGTGGAATGCGATCCGCGCAATGTACTCACGTTTTACTGCGGCCTGCGCACGCCGGCCCAGCAGGGACTGCACTCACAGGTGCTATCCAGCAACGATGGCTGGAGCGACGCGGCGCTGCAGACGGACGACGGCGTGCTGTGGCTGCCATGGGGCGCCCCGCGTGCCGATGCAGCGGCAGCGATGTCAGCCCAACTGCATCAGCAGCCGACCTGGTTGCGCGATCTGCTGGCCCGGGTGGACCTGCCCGGCCACGGCGTGACCCTGATCGATACACCGACCTGGCCCTCCGTTTACGCCACGCAAGCGATGGCGGCGGCCGACCTGGTGATGGTGGTGGTTCCTCCCGAACCGCTGGCCTGCGCCACCCTGCAGCGCCTGCGCGCTGAGTTGAAGGCACTCGGCAAGGAAACGGTGTACGTGGCCAATGCGGTGTCGCCGGCCTCGCAGTTGCATACCGACATCCTCGCCTTGTTGCGCGACACCTTGGGTACGGCGCTTTCCACCTATCGCGTGCATGCCGACAGCGGCATTCCCGAAGCACTGGCCCGCAACGAGAGCTTCGTGCACAGCGCGCCGCATTCGCAGGCCGCGCACGATATGCAGGGCCTGGCGACTTGGCTGTCCAGCTGGATTCGGCGCGCCTACCAACCTGGCGCGGCAGCGGGAGGATCGACGTGAACACGCCTGCCGTCACCCCGGTGCTGTCGCGTTGGCGCCGCATACTGGCGCAACAGCTTGGCGTCGACGCCGAGGCGGGGCGCGGTGCGTGGCTGCTGCGGCTGGTGTTTCGTCCACCGTTGCCGGGAAAGCGCGATTGGCCGGCCTGGTGGACGGCGAGACTGGAAAGGCACCTGCGTTTCGAGCTTGCTGTCCGCGAAGGCGAGGGCGCCTCCGCCTGGCTCAAGCAGCTCTTTTTCCGTCCCCATCGTCGCCGCGTACGCTTGTCCACCAACCTGTGCAGCGCGCGGCATCATCGCGGCGCGCGTCGCCGTTCGATGTTGCTGGGCCGCATCGGTCATTGGCTGGCGCCAGTGCATGGCATCGCGGGCCGGGCAGGGCACGCGGTGTCCTCACGCGTGCCGAGGGTACCGTGGGCGCGCATTGGCGAGCGCGTGAATCACTGGTCGTCCGGACTGGATCGCGTGCCGCATCTGAAGCCGGTGATCCTGCTGCTCGCCCTGATGGTGGCCGTGGGGTTCTGGACCACGCCCTTGCCGATCGCTGACCAGTTCCGCCTGTTTATCGCGGTGCTGGTGGTGATGGTGCTGGCCCGGCGTATCCCAGGGCGCTGGCCGACCATGCTGATGGTGTCGCTGTCGATCCTCATGACAGGGCGCTACATGTGGTGGCGCATCACCCAGACGCTCAATTTCGCCACGCCGGTGGAGGCCTTGTTTGGCTATCTGTTGTTTGCGGCGGAAATCTACACGTGGATCGTGCTGTTCTTCGGCTATATCCAGACCGCATGGCCCTTGAACCGCCATCCCAAGCCGCTGCCCGACGACACCGACAGTTGGCCCACGGTGGATGTGTACATCCCCACTTACAACGAACCGCTTTCGGTCGTGAGCCCCGCCGTGCTCGCCGCCAAGAGCATGGACTGGCCGCACGACAAGCTGCGCGTCTACCTGCTCGACGACGGCAGCCGCGAGGAATTCCACCGCTTCGCCAACGACGTGGGCGTGGGCTATCTCACCCGCGAAGAACACCGCTTTGCCAAGGCCGGCAATATCAATCACGCGCTGGCGATGACCAGTGGCGAGTTCATCGCTATCTTCGACTGCGACCATATCCCCACGCGATCCTTCCTGCAGACCACCATGGGCGAGTTCATCGCCGATCCCAAGTGCGCGATGGTGCAGACGCCGCACCACTTCTTTTCGCCCGATCCGTTTGAACGCAACTACGACACCTTCATGCGCATTCCCAATGAAGGCAGCCTGTTCTATGGCCTGATCCAGGATGGCAATGATTTCTGGAATGCCACGTTCTTCTGCGGATCCTGCGCGGTGATTCGCCGTGCACCGCTGATGGAAGTGGGCGGCATTGCCGTGGAAACCGTCACCGAGGATGCCCATACCTCGCTGAAGATGCATCGTCGCGGCTATCGCACGGCTTATCTGCGCATCGTGCAGGCAGCAGGTCTGGCCACGGAGAGCCTGTCGGGCCATATCGGCCAGCGCATCCGCTGGGCGCGCGGCATGGCGCAGATCTTCCGCATCGATAACCCATGGTTGCGCAAAGGCCTCACGTTCTTCCAGCGCATCTGCTACAGCAACGCGATGCTGCACTTCTTCTATGGCATCCCACGGTTGATCTTCCTGTGCATGCCGTGTGCCTACCTGTTCTTTGGGCTGCATGTCTTCGGCGCGGACGCCATTTCGGTGATGGCCTATGTCTTGCCCTACCTCTTCGTGTCGGGCATGGCCAACTCGCGTATCCAGGGTCAGTACCGACATTCGTTCTGGGCCGAGGTGTACGAGTCGGTATTGGCCTGGTACACGGTGTTGCCCACCACGGTCGCCTTCATCAATCCGAAGAAGGGCAAGTTCAACGTCACCGCCAAGGGCGGGCTGATCGAGCAGGAATATCTCGACTGGGCCACGTCCAAGCCGTACGTATGGTTGCTGGCGCTCAACCTTTGCGCGCTGGTGGCAGGCATCGTGCGCATCTTCACCACTCAGCGCGACGAGCCAGCGACGGTGCTGATGAACATGGTGTGGGCGCTATTCAACGTGGCGATGCTGGGCGCCGCCGTGGGTGTGGCGAAAGAGGCCCGCCAGGTGCGCGTATCGCATCATGTACCGCTGGTGGTGCCCGCGACGCTGGTGCTGTCCAACGGCAAGACGATCGCCTGTCGCACCGAAAACTATTCCACCGGCGGCCTTGGCATCATCCTGCCAGAGCCCTTGGCCCTGGATCGCGGCAATCCGCTGGGCGTGGCGCTGTCGCGCGGCGACATCGACTACTACTTCCCCGCCGTGGTGGCGCGCAACAGCGGCGTCCACCTTGGCCTGAAGTTCGAGGAGTGGTCGTACGAGAAGGAGACGCAACTGATCCAGTGCACGTTCGGTCGTGCGGATGCATGGGTGCGCTGGGAGGAGGAGCTGGTGCCTGATGCGCCGCTGCACAGTTTTGTCGAAGTGATCGAGATGGGCTACCAGGGCGTGCTTCGCTTGTTCGATGCCTGCCTGGATGCCGTCGAGGTTGCCGTCATGCGCCGACCGCGCCAGTCGGGAACGGAGTAAGGCATGGGCATCTGGAATCTCTATTTCATCGGGGTGCTCTACCTGGCCGCGACAGGCAGCATCCAGCCGGCCTGGTGGCTCAACCTGTTGCTGGCGCTGGCCCTGCTGGTGCCGCTGCAACGGCGCTGGCAGCGCGTGACCCGGCAAGTGCTGGCCGTGGTGGCGGGCGCCGCCTTGCTGTATCACGAGTCCAGCCTGCCGCCGATCGGCTACGTGCTCAAGCAGATTCCGGCGCTCGCCTCGTTTTCGCCGACCTACATGATGGAACTGGCCCGCCGCCTGTTCAAACCGGCAATGGTCTATATCCCGATCCTGGTGCTGGTGATCTACGCCATCGTCAATCGCTGGGTGCGCGTGACTACCTTCGTGCTGTTGGCGCTGGTCGTGTTTCCGCTATGGCAGGGCATGGGTACGTTGATCGCCAAGTCCAACAGCGGGACGAGCGTGGGAGTCAATCCACGCGCCGACGCGGATACGGCGAACGCCGGTACGGACAGCTCCAGCGGCAGCTACGACCAACAGCTGGCTGCTTTCCATCATGCGGAGAAGAGTCGGCGCGTCGCCTTCTTCCCAATGAGCACCGACCCCGCCGCGCAGTTCGACATCATCATCATCCATATCTGCTCGCTGTCCTGGGATGACCTTGATGTCGCCAACATGCGCGACAACCCGCTGTTCGGCAAATTCGACTATGTCTTCAAGAAATTCAGCAGCGCGGCGAGTTATAGCGGACCGGCTGCCATTCGACTGTTTCGCGCTTCGTGCGGTCAGGACGCACATCAGGAGCTCTACAGTGCCGCTCCCCAGGAGTGCCACGTGTTTGCCGACCTGGCGGCCGCGGGTTATGACGTTGAGTACCTGATGAACCACAACGGTCGTTTCGACGATTTCCGCGGCATCGTGGAGCGCGAGATTGGCCGCCCGGGCATCCAGCCGCAATCGATCGAAGGCCTGCCACCATTCATGCGGGAATTCGACGGCTCGTCCCTGGTCGACGATTACGATGCGCTTGCCAAGTGGTATCAGGATCGCGCGGGCAAGGGCGGCGCGCCGGTGGCGCTCTACTACAACACCGTGAGCATGCACGATGGCAACCGCCTGCCCAACAGCAATCTCACCAGCCTGCAGTCGTATCCGATCCGCTTGACCCGGTTGCTGGGCGATATCGATCGTCTGACCGACCTTGTTGCGCACTCCGGTCGCAAAGCCGTGTTGATTTTCGTCCCCGAGCACGGAGCCGCCTTGCGAGGCGATGCAGGGCAGATTTCCGGCCTGCGTGAAATCCCCACGCCGCGCATCATCGATGTACCGGTGGGCGTGAAACTGATCGGCCTGCCAGCCGGCAAGGATGCGCCAGGCCACGCCATTTCCATCGATACGCCGACCAGCTACCTCGCGCTCGCACAGCTGATGTCGAACCTGGTGGCCAACAGCCCGTTCAAGGCCGAAGCGCCGGCGCTGGACCACTACTCGCGCGATCTGCCGCAAACGCGCATGGTGGGCGAAAACGAAAACACCATCACCATGGGCACGGCCAACGGTTATGTGATCCACACGCCTGACGGCGTCTGGATGGAGGGCAAATGATGGCTACGCCACGCGATCCGCATGCCAGGATGATGCCCAGCGATATCGAAACCTATGCCAGTTATGTCGAGGGTGTAGATCCCGCGCGGTACTACGACAGCCAGGCCAAGGACGTATGGCTGGCGGCGCTCAAGCGTTGGCCCTTGCTGGCGGCGGTGCTGTATGCAGACGATCCTTCGACCGGGCCGCGTTGAGATCAGCCCGCATCCGTTTCAATGCGATCACGGCCATTGGCTTTGGCACGATAGAGCAGGGCGTCGGCCTCGCGCAGCAACGCATCCACGTGCAGCGTGGTTCCGGCCACACGCTGCGCAAAGGCAATGCCGATACTGACGGTAAAGCCGAACTGCTGGCCGTCCGTGCCAGTGACGGTCTGCAGGTGCAGCTGGCTGCATAGTTTTTCTGCCAGCGTCTGTGCATGCTGCGCCGCCTGCACACGCAGCAGTATCACGAACTCCTCGCCGCCAAAGCGCGCCACGATATCGTCGGCGCGCACCGTCTCGCGACACAGGGTGGCCAGCGCCACGAGCGCCTTGTCGCCGCTCTCGTGGCCGTAGGTGTCGTTGACGCGCTTGAAGAAATCGATGTCCAGCATCATCAGCGCCACCACCGGGTCGCTGCCGCGTTTGTCGGCCAGCAGCACGCGGGCGCGGCTCTCGAACGCGCGACGGTTGAGCAGGCCGGTGAGCGGATCGGTTTCGGCCATGGTCTGCAATTCGCCGATCAGGCGATTGCGCTCTCGTTCCAGTTCTCGGCGCTTAAGGTCGTTTTCCTTGAGCACGTTTAGCGCGGCAAACAGGTCCTGTACCTCACTGCCATAGCGCCCGTGAGGAATCTCCTCGGTGGTCTCGCCCGAGGCCACGGCGAGAATGAACCGCTGTGCATCCGAAAACGGCCGGATGATCTTTTCGCGGAACCGCCAGATCATCACCACCAGCAATGCCGTCAGCGCGAGCGCCGAAAAGCCGCTGGCGATCAGGTACAGCAGGTGCCGGTGCAGACTCTTGTCGATGGTTGCACTGGCCAGTGCCAGCGAGTCGTCGCGGAATCGGTCGATCGGCTCTACCAGTGGGCCGTATCGGTCGGAGAGTTCCATCAGCGTGGCGGGGCTGCCCGAAGCGAGAGTGGCCTCTTGACGCAGATTATTGAGCAGAACCACGGCCTCGCCGTAGTAACGCCGGTCCAGTTCCGCGTAGTCCTGCAACAGCTCGGGTGGTAGCACCCGCACGCTTGGCACCAGCAATTGCCGCAGCTGCTCGATCTTGCCCAGGCTGGCGGCAATCTCCAAGGCCTCCTGTTCGGTCAGCGGACGATGCTTCGCCAGTGACGGCGCGAACTGTTGGGCCACCAGCCCGGCCTGTTCCCTGAGCAGGCCCGACAGCCGCGCGACCAGCAGATAGCTCTGCACGTCCGCGTTTTCGCGAATCACCCCGGTCGCGCCGGTTTGCGCAATCGCCGATAAGCGTGGAATCACCCTGACGATCTGGCCGAATCCGTTGACGATGTCGGTATCGGTATGGGCAGCATGCTCCATGGCATCCAGCCCCTGCCGTGCCTGCACCAGTTGGGCCCGCACGCTGTCCCACGAAGGCGCGATGGCTGCGCACTGCTCGCAGTCGGGGTCGCCCAGGGCGGTGCCCAGTGCATCCATCTGTCGATCGGTTGTCCGCCGCGCGGCATCGAGCACGATGCGCCACCTGGCGGATTCCCGATCCTCCAGCATGAGCACGCCGACAGCGGGCCGACGCTCGCGCGACACGTCCGCCATGGCGCGCAGCGCGGCCTGGACCACGATGAACTGCTTCTGCGCCTCACCGGCGTCCCGGTAGCCCCGCCATTGCATGGAGAACTGCCACACCATCACCCCGATCACCATGATGTAGAGCGTGGTGACGATGTAACGAAACCGCCGGTTGATGGATTCGCTGGGAGGTGCCGGTGTTGGCATCGGTGTGTGTCGCAGGAAGCATGGGAGTCCTGACAGGACGGCTACTGCGCCGAGCTGTCGTGCCGCGACGGACCGTCTCCCCGGTGGCCCGGCCCGTTGCCTGCGTACAGTCTCGGCGGGCGCTCGTGACGGCTTCGTAGGCGGCCTGGGGTGCGCAGCCCCAGCCCGCAGGTGAGTGATATTCAACGCGAAATCATGTCCCGGGCGGACACCCGAAGGGGGCGGGTGCTGTAGCCAGCGGCCTGAATCCTCCTCCCGACGCCGTTCGGCGCTACATTCCAAGCCGCCCACCCACGCGCTCAAAGGTATCGACCATGGCTCGCGAATTCACACCGGCAGACGCCAAGGCCCATGCGTGCTCCTACATCCTCCTCAGCCTGCTTCAACGCATGGATATGAAAGAGCCCGGCCTGATCGACGAACTGATCGCCGGTGCCGAAGGCGACTTCGCGGCCTCCGGCGAGCAAGGCGAATTGCCACCAGCGGTGCCGATGATCTTCCGCGAGGCTATCGCCATCCTCACCCGGGCCAATGCGTACAAGCGCAATATGGCGGTCAGCGCCAACGACGACGTGTAGCGGGCGCAGCGCATGAAGCGGCGAACCAAGCGACGGATTGTTCGAACGACGCTTACGGTCGTCGTCGTCGGTACCTTGATGGCGGCTGCCTGTTGGCATCGCTCGCATGGACCCGTGGATGCGCCCAAGGCAGCCGCCGCCGCGCGCCATGATCGGCAGATCGCCTCCTGCGAAGCGCAGATTCGACCGCAACTCCGAGGCGAGGTCGATGGCTGGCGTCTCGTCAACGAACTGTCGACCGGGCAGGGCAGGCAGTTCACCTTCGCCGCCAACTTCAACGCGAAAACCACGCTCTACCATTGCGAGGTAGATGACTCCGCCACCGTCCTGGCTGTCGAAGGCCCGCCATGACCAACGCCTAAGAGGCAGGCAGGGACGCCTTCAGCGCCTCCAGGTTTTGCGGGGACACGCGAATAAGCCCGCCGCGCGGACTGTCGATGTCAGCAATGAGCATCAGCGATATGGCGACCACCAAGGGCAGCACCAGCAAGAAATACGGCTCGGCCGGCCGCCGCCCGCTGCCAACGCCCACCAGCAGGTTGCAGCCGATCGCGATGGCGCCCAACAGCATCCACGCTGCGATGGGTATGCGATTCCACCAGGCGGCCTGCGTATAGCCTTCCGAATTCAACACGTCGTTCATGCCTGCCACCACCAGCGCCGTGATCGGCGTGGGCTGCTGGCCGGCCGGTGTGACCACCGCACTCCACAGCTGCGACTGCAACTGATTTTTGCGCGCTGTGATGGCGGGCAACTGGCTGCGGTCGGTGGTTTCGTAGAACGTGATGCGATGCTGGAGATACGTCGCCAGCAATGGCCGCAGCTTCGACGCGTCTGCGGACGCAAGCAGATCCAGTCGCACGTATTCCGTACCGATCGCGTTCGCCTCCGCTTCTTCGTAGTTCTTGCGCTGGTCGTAACGGCTGATCGCCATGGAAAAACTGAAGCCGATGATCAAGCCGAGCAGGGTGAGCGTGGCACCTTGCACGATATTGAACATCTCGTGCGACTCCCCCTCCGCCAGCGGACGGCGCCGGGACCACCATGCGCCCACGTGCGCGGCGATCCACATGGCAACAAACGAGATGACGAACACCACCAGCGGATGGTTGATCGCGAAAGTCATGCACTATCCCCGTCAGCAGATCGCGGCTGGCAACCACCGGCCGGCGCGTGGTGGAAATCCTCGCGAAGGGGAAGTGAAGAAAGTGGATACTGCGACTTCGACGTGGTCAGTGCGCCCCTGGGCTCACGGCATCGGCCGGCAACGCGGACTCAGCCGCCGCACGCTGGGGCGTATCAAGCGGGCACCAGGTCTTGAGCCGCTTGCCCGCACGATACAAATCGATGCATTCACGCATCTCGGCCTTGAAGGCGAGCTCAGGCGTGTTGATGGGACAACCGGACGACAGCGGCTCGCCTGCCTTGTACTCGTCGATACAACTCGACAACGGCGGCGCTTTAGGCGGATTGGGATTGTCGGCCAGGGGTGCCGGCGGCAGGTTGAGGCGCTCGTCCCGATTCATGGACGAAGCGGGCGGAGGAGGTGAGCCGCAGAGCAGGTTGGTAGCAGTGCTGCTCTTGGTGGGATCGCAGACGCTCTTGGCCACTTCCTTGATGACATCACCGATATGACGCCCGACTGCACCACCGGCGGTCTCGTTCGGCGGCGGGAAGTATTTTTCGAACCGCGTGGCCTTGTAGTGCATGTGGTTGGCGTCGTGCTGCATGATCTGGCGATCGTCTGCAGGCTTGGAAGGCTCGGGGGCGGTTGCGGTTGTCGAAGCAGCATCCGTTGTGGATGGCAGGTGCACTGAACCGTCCTTGGCGAACAAGCTTGTGGCGGATGGCGTGGGTACGGAAGTCGTCGGCGCAGGCGCCGGCGAATGATCCTGCACCACCATGGCGTCACGACGAGGCTTTTCGTGAGTGACCGGAGGAATGCGGGCAGCCAACGCGGGCTGCGGGGGCGCCGGTGTTTGCGGCAGCGCGGGCGGCTCCGGTGGCTGCGCGGGGCGCGGCGCCTTCGGATGATCGATCAGACGCACGATCAGCGCCTTCTCGTTATCGACATTCACCAGCTCTGCATGCTGCGCCTTGGGTTGCATCTCGAACCACAGTGCCAGCGCAAACAAGGCATGCAGCACGCACACCAAGGTCAGCGCCAACACCAGGGTGGGGCGCGTCAGCGGCGGTTGTCGCCAGCGTCTGCGGCCCAGGCTTTCACGCGTTTCGCTGTCGAGCAATGCCAGGCCGCGCGCACTATCTCCCTGCTGTCGATGTCGCACTTGCCCGGAACGCTTCATTACACCCCTACCACGCCAATGACGGAACGAAACATGCGCATGCCGTCAGCGCGTGTTGTGACAAGGCTGATTAGACAGGTACTTTCAATCAGGGTTCCCTCTGATTCATGTCAGAAGAAAGAAGCGCAAGAAAGAACGATGCGGGTCCACGTCGATCGGACTATTTCTTCGCAAAGAGAAAGCCCGGTGATCATTCGCTGGGCTTTACGTCATGGGTGAGTCGGGCGCAGGGCGCTTTTCTTATTCGGCACGTTGTACCCGTCGCGCTAATTCCTACCGCCCAGCCCACGCGTAGTACGCAAGCGCCAGCAGAAACATCAGCAAGGCCAGGGCGCTGAAGAACGTGGCAACGACCCGCCACAGCGAGGCGTCCGCCGCGCCCACGGCCTCTTCTCTCTTCCAGCAGGTCCTGACCAGGTAGCCGCAGAAGACCATCAGCAGGACGTAGAGGCCGATCGATCCGATGGTCGACTGCAGCAGTTGGGGCAGGTGCCCGTCCTGGCTGACCGCGACCAGGGTGAGGGTGGCGGTGCAGAACATGACGGCGGAGACGACCACCTTGCCCAAGGTACGCACGCGCAGGTCAGTGGCCATCGTCATGGAGGCACCTCGACTACTTGGGTTGGGACGGCATGAATATACGTCGCCCGCCAACAAAAAAGCCCGGCGATCACTCGCCGGGCCTTTCCGTATTGGTGGAGGTGGCGGGAGTCGAACCCGCGTCCGAAGGCGTTTGACGCCCGGTACTACATGCTTAGCTCGCCGTTAGATCTCGTCCCGCGACAGCACAGCGTGCGAAGCGCATCGAAGGACCAGCCTGCTTG
>Ga0209672_100528_pt1 | contig 20887 bp, 15 predicted proteins | sample AraplaCol_mMS_r2_FD_184273 | JGI IMG/M metagenome (GOLD analysis project Ga0209672, IMG submission 184273) | Arabidopsis root microbial communities from North Carolina, USA - plate scrape CL_Col_mMS_r2 (SPAdes) (version 2) | ecosystem: Host-associated > Plants > Roots > Endosphere | place: USA...
AACAGGCTGACCGTCTTGGCGCCAGGCGTGTAGCCGCCGGTGAACTGCGGGTCCTGCACGGAACCGTTGGCAATGGGCAGCGAACGCAGCGCGTCGAACGTGTCGGTAAAGCCCTGCTGGTCGATGTCCTTGGCGGTGATGGTGGTGATCGGCGACGGGCCTTCGATCTGCGCGCGCGGAATCAGCGAGCCGGTCACCGTCACCGCTTCGAGCTTCTTGGTCTTCTTTTCATCGGTGGCCGTCGCGACGGGCGGCGTACTGTTGTCCTGCGCCGAGGTCGACTGTGCGGCCGGCGCGGATGCGGCGACCTCGTTGTCCCCGGCCAGCGCCTGTCCGATCGACAAGGCCAGCAAACTGACTGCGAATGCACTAACTACATGAGCTTTCATAAACAGCGGTTCTCCCCGGAATGTGCTCACCGCCCCTCTCAGACGGCTCGCTAAGACAAACCTCGCCACCGTCTCTGGCCGACGGCAAAACGAAGGCACAAAACTCCCCTATGCCGCAGAAGTCAGCCTTCTGCGGTCCAAGCCTTTCCTTGTTGAGTCAACTCAGGGTGTAGGCGCTAACCCAAGCCACTCCACCTCAGACAATGCAACCCCTTGCGATGCATCGACATGCTCCGCACGCCACCGGTAGTGCGCGTAAGTCCCCTGGTGCGCCACACCGAATGCGCGCGTCTGTCGACGCCATGGAAATACTTCGCCGCGACGTTCATCCAGGGTGACCCAGTGAACGCCATCGGTTGAACCTTCAAACGTCCAGCTCTTGGGATCGCGCCCCGGCTTGGCCGATGAGGTCAGCGTGTACATCGAGATCTCACGCGGCTGATCGAGATCCAATTGGACGGCCGCCTGCGAACCCTTGAGGGACGCCTCGGTATCGGAGGTGTTGTCGCTCAATGCGCGGGCCGCACCGTCGTCGCCTGCAACGACGACGTGCGCGCCCTTGCTGTCGGCAAAGTCAACCAGCGGCGCAGGTGCCTTGGAGCCTGAAGTTTGCGACGGCAGTCGTGCATCGCCATCGGCACTGCCCCACTGGGAAGGTGCCGCACCCATGCGGAAATCGAGCACCGCGCCGTTGGTCAGGTCGGCATGGGCCAGCCAGCTTCGATCGTAGGCCTTGCCGTTGAGCGTCATGCTCTGGATATAGCGGTTGCGATCGCTCACCTCGGGTGCGCGGATATCAATCGTTTTGCCGTTATCCAGATGGATGATCATGTGCGGGAAATACGGCGCGCCAATCGCATAGGTCGGCGTACCCATGCGCAGCGGATAGAAACCCGCGGCACTGAACACCCACCACGCGGACATCTCGCCGTTGTCTTCGTCGCCCGGATAGCCCTGGCCGATCTCGCTGCCGATATACAGGCGCGACAGCGCATCGCGCACCTTGTCCTGCGTCTTCCACGGCTGGCCGACCAGGTCGTACATATAGAGGATGTGATGCGACGGCTGGTTGCTGTGGCCGTACTGGCCCATGCGCACATCGCGCGCCTCGAGCATCTCGTGGATGATGCCGCCGTACTCGCCGACGTTGAAATCGGTGCCGGCATCGAAGAACGCGTCGAGCTTCTTCGCCAGCCCGTCGAGACCGCCGTAAAGATTGGCCAGCCCCTGCCCGTCCTGCACGCCGTCGAAGGTCATGTTCCAGGCATTGGTTTCGGTGTAGTCGCCGCCCCAGGCCTTGGGATCGAAATGCTCGGCATCGACGCGCCAGGAACCGTCCGGCTTGCGACCCACGAAGAAGCCGACCGCCTTGTCGAACAGGTTGACGAAGTTCAGCGAGCGGCTGTGGAAGTAGCGGGCGTCGTCGGCATAGTGCGCGGCATAGGGATCGTTCGCTTCATGCCCGGCGGCCAAGGTCTGCGCCAGTTCGCCGATGCCGAAGTCGTTGAGGTAGCCGGCCATCGACCACGACAGCCCCTCATCGGTGCTGTTGTCGATATAACCCTTGAATACCGAGCGCTCGATGCCCTTGCGGCCGGCGCCGGGAATCTCGCTTACCACGGTCGCATCCTTCAGGGCGGCCTGGTAGAACGAATGCACGTCGAAGTTGTGGATGCCCTTGTTCCAGGCATCGGCAAACGCGACATCGGCACTGGTGCCCACCATCAGGTCGGCATAGCCGGGCGAAGACCAGCGTGCGATCCAGCCGCCATCGCGGTACTGCTGCACGAAGCCGTCGATCATCTCGCCCGCCTGCTTGGGCGTCAGCAACGCATACGCCGGCCACGCCGTGCGGTAGGTGTCCCACAGGCCATTGTTGACGTAGGGCTTGCCGGCGACGATGCGCGCGCCCGTCTGCGTCGGCGTGTTGGCGCCGGTGGCAGCGGAGAATGGGCTGGCATAGCGATAGTCCGGCTTCGCCACGGTGCCGACGTTTTCGTAGGCCTCGTTGGGATAGAGGAACAGCCGGTACAGGTTGGAATACAGCGTCACCTTGTCGGACGCAGCCGCGCCGGGAATTTCGACGCGGCCCAGCATCTCGTTCCAACGCGACGCAGCGCGTGCCTGCACGCTGTCGAACGTGTCGTTGTCGGCAATTTCCTGGGCGAGATTGCGCTTGGCCTGCTCAAGGCTGATCAGGGACGTGGCGATGCGCATCGTCACGGTCTTGTCCGTCGCCGTGTCGAAGCCGAACCACGCGCCAACCTGGTCGCGGCCCTGCGCGCTCAGTCGGCCGCTCTCGGTTACCGGCCGGTCGAAGCTGGCGTAGAAGAACAAGCGCGTCGCGCCGGTGGACAGATGACTGGCCACATCGGAATAACCGCTGATGCTGCCGTGCTGCGGATCGAGCTCGATGCCGGCCTTGTCATTGCGGTTGTCGAACACCAGCTGCGAGCGATCGCCCTTGAAGGTGAAGCGCATCACCGCCGCGTGGCTGGTCGGCGTCATCGCCGCGCTGATGCCGTTGTCGAAGGTGACCTGATACAGATCGGCGCGCGCGGTTTCGTGATCGTGGGTGAAGCTCAGCGAGCGCGCGTCGCGATCCAGCGGCGGCGCACCACTGGCCACGGCAGCCGGCATGATCTGGAAGGTCTGGCGATCGCCCATCCACGGGCTGGGCTCGTGGCTCAGCGCAAACGCCTGGATGCGCGGATGGTTATCCGGGCCGTTGCGGTCCTGGTACTGATAGATCCAGTCCGAGCCGGCCTGCGTCGTCGGCGTCCAGAAATTGAAGCCGTGCGGCAAGGCCACGGCGGGGAAATTATTGCCACGCGAGAAATGCGCGTTCGCATTGGTGCCGCGACGCGTGTCCACATACGTGTTCGGCGATGCATCCGCTGCTGCGGGGACATCACCCAGTCGCAGGTCATCGATATAGCCGTGGAAAGCGGCTGTGCCCTCGGGCGCTGCTTCCACCCATTCAATCGCCGCCACCGTCTTGCCGGCAGCGACGGCGCCCACGTCGATATCAAGCGCATTCCACTGGTTGTCGTGCAACATGCGCGCAGCGCCCTGCGCGGATGCGCTGGCGGGCACGCGGTGCTGATCCTGGGCATGCAGCGACGACAGACGCGTGCCATCGGTGAACACCAGGTCCACCGCCACGTATTGCGCCAGGCCGCGCGCCTCTCCCGTCGGATCGGCGGGAAACACCACATAGGAAAGATGCGATGACGCCGTCACCGGCTGCTTGGTGTGAAACAACACGATGCGCCGTTCATGCGCGTCGCTGATGGCGTCCGCGTCATAGCGAAGACTGCGCGTGCCGGTGAAACCGACACCCGGCTTGGAGGTGAGGGATTCCTCCTTGCCGGGGCCGGACACCACACTCATGCGCCAGCCTTTGACGCTGGCCGAATCAAGTTGGGCGTCGCCGGTTTCAAACGAGGTGGTAAAGCCCTGGGCCGGCGTGGTCGCCGCGTGCGCCGCCGACGCAAGACCTAAGGCGACAGCGAGACTCATCACCTGGCGACGCATGCCCTGCGCCACCGTGATGCCCTGCATAGCCGTCCGCTTATTCATCCACGCTCTCCGCAATCAGTACGCCCAAGGTTGGGTGATGCACGCTCGTTGCCGCTTACGCTTTCGGCGGCGGGAAGGACGGCGGCGCCTTGGCGATATCGCTGCCCCATGCCTTATTGGCCTGCGCACCCAGGGTAAATTCAAGCTTGCCGCCATGCTCGGCAAAACCCGCCGGCAACCACGGACTATCGTGCGGCTTGCCGTTCACGCTCAAGGCCTGCACAAACGGGGTCTGTGCCGAGGCCGCCGGTGCGGCAATCACCACGTCACCCTGTGCGCGATGAATCACGGCGTGGGTGAACAAGGGGCTGCCGAGGATGAGTTCGGCGCGGCCCGGAATCGCCGGGTACATGCCGAGCGCGGACCACACATACCAGGACGACATCTCGCCCAGGTCGTCGTTGCCGGGAATGCCTTCGGGCGTGTTCTTCCACAACGTGTTCACCACGATGCGCACGGCTTCCTGAGTCTTGGACGGCTGGCCGACAAAGGCGTACAGCCAAGGCGTGCCTACCGACGGCTCATTGTTGAGCTCGGCGTGCAGCGGGCCCGCTTCGGTCAGCGCCCACTTGCCCTTATCGTCGTGGAAGAAGCGATCCAGGCGGGCGGATGCCTTGTCGATGCCGCCCATCTGATCGAACAGGCCACGCACATCGAACGGCACCATCCACAGATACACCGCCGCGCTGCCTTCGACGAAACCATCGTCGGCGTCGGGCTTGAACGCCGGCCAGCTGCCGTCGGCGTTGCGGTTCTGGATATAGCCGCCGTCCGGCGCCGCTTTCGGGTTGAACAGATTGCGCCAGTAACCGGCACGCGTCAGGAACAGCGACTCGTTCTTCTTGTCGCCGACGCGGGCGGCCAGCTGCGACAGCGCAAAGTCGGCCGTCACGTCTTCCAGGGTTTCAGCCGCGCCGCCCCAGGCGTGCGAGGTGGTGGCGATGTAGTGCAGCTTCAGCCACTGGTCGAGCGACGGACGCTGGCCCACGCACTCCACGTTGCAGCCGTCATCGGAGAGATCGTTGGCGGTCGTCTCAGTGGCAGCCTTCAGCAGCGAAGCGTAGGAGCCCTTCAGATCGAAATCATGGCCGCCAAAGGCATCGATCGCGGCCAGTGACGGCACCGCCGGATCGCCGCTCATCACGTGCGTGCCGCCGTTGTTATGCGTCCAGCGATCCCACTCGCCGTTATTCTGCTTGGCCTGGTTGAACAGCGACTGCGCGATATCGCTGCCCACGTCCGGATACAGCCAGGTGACCAGCTGCAACTGCGAGCGGTACACGTCCCAACCCGAGAAGTTGGCGTACTGCACGCGCTGCTTGCCGTCGACGCGATGCACCTGCTGGTCGAAGCCGCGGTATTCGCCATTGACATCGCTGAACACATTGGGATGCAGCAGCGAGTGGTAGAGCGCGGTGTAGAAGGTGGTGCGCTCATCGGCGCTGCCGCCGGTGATGGCGACCTTGCCGAGCGCATCGTTCCACGCCTGGCGAGCCTTGGCCTGCACCTGCGCCAACGTCTGGCCCGCGGGAATCTCGGCAGCAAGATTGGCCTTGGCGTTGTCCAGGCTCACGTACGAAATGCCCACGCGCACATTCACGGCGCCCTTGGCCGGATCAAAACCCAGCCATACACCCGAGCCCTTGCCGGCGGTGGGGAAACCCTTCGCGTCGTAACCCGTACCGCCCTGCGCCGCCGTCTTGCCCGGCTGCACGTCGCCGTCATGCCAGGCGCCCGTGGAGGCGAACGGCTGATCGAACTGCGCCACGAAATACATCGTGTAGTAGCTGCGCTGATCGGCCTTGGCCAGATAGCCGCAGAAATTGCCGCTGGTGACGGAACCCGTGACCGTGTGCGTGGCGCGATCGATGCTGACATTCGCATCGCTGCTGCCCACTTCGGAATCGGAGGTACGAATCAGCAGATTGGCCGGCTTGTTGGCAGGAAACGCAAAGCTGCCGATGCCGCTACGCGTTGCCGCCGCCAGTTCCACCTGCACGTCATTGGCCAGGCGCACGCGATACGCGCCGGCCGTGGCCTGCTCGTTGGCGTGGGTGTAGTCGCTGGCATAGGTGGCGTCGGTGAGATCCGCCGACGGCGAGCTCTGCACCGCCGTGGTCACCGGCATGAACGGCACATCGCCACTGGCGCCCGCACAACCGGCGCCCGAAATATGCGTGAGGCTCAAACCGCGGATGCGCGGCGAGTCGTACAGGTAACCGCTGGGCGAAGCCGTGCGGGTGTGCTTGCCGCGCGTGTTCTCCGGGCTCCATTGCAGCATGCCAAACGGAACCACCGCACCCGGATAGGTATTGCCGCCATGGCGACTGCCGATCAGCGGATTGACCTCATCCGCCGGCTGACCCGCACCCTGCGCCAGCAAAGGCGACGCGACCGCCATGGAAATGCCCCACGCCAGCGCCGCCATCCACGCACGCCGAAGCCCCTGCCCAACCGACAAGCCCTGCCCCATACCACCTCTCCCCCGACGGACGTTTAGCCGTCTTCACATATTTAGATCGATCTAAATTCGGTATCTAAAAAAAGGCCACGAAGTGATGGACCCGGTTCCCGGATGACAGCGACTTGTGCCTGTCCCCAACTCTAACCTGCTTTGGCGCCGGGATGCTTGCTGCAATGCAAAAGACGCCCAGGTGCCACATCCATCGACCGCAGACCTCTTGCTGAAGCCGGCAGAGCTCTTGCCATGACGTCACCACACGCCATGGCGAAGAATCAGGGCAGCGCCTCCCTGCGCCCGCTTGTCTGTGGGAGCACACCCTGTGCGCGACAGCCACGCTGGGGTGTACCGCTCCGTAGGTTTGTCGCGCACAGGGTGCGCTCCCACAAAGAGCCGACCGGCAGCATTGATCCGCCACCTACGAGCCTGCCTCCTCCTTGTAGGAGCGCACTTGTGCGCGACCGCGGCGCTGGGGTGTTCCGCTCCGTAGGTTGGTCGCGCACAAGTGCGCTCCTACAAAACCACTAGCCATTTGGCCCGCCACAGACCTGCGTCCCCTTGTAGGAGCGCACTTGTGCGCGACCCCGGCGCTGGGGTGTTCCGCTCCGTAGGTTGGTCGCGCACAAGTGCGCTCCTACAAAAGCCATCTTGCCATTTGGCCCGCCACAGACCTGCGCCCCCTTGTAGGAGCGCACTTGTGCGCGACCGCGGCGCTGGGGTGTTCCGCTCCGTAGGTTGGTCGCGCACAACTGCGCTCCTACAAAAGCCATCTAGCCATTTGGTCCGCCACGGACCTGCGTCTCCCTTGTAGGAGCGCACTTGTGCGCGACCCCGGCGCTGGGGTGTTCCGCTCCGTAGGTTGGTCGCGCACAAGTGCGCTCCTACAAAAGCCATCTTGCCATTTGGCCCGCCACAGACCTGCGCCCCCTTGTAGGAGCGCACTTGTGCGCGACCCCGGCGCTGGGGTGTTTCGCTCCGTAGGTTGGTCGCGCACAAGTGCGCTCCTACAAAAGCCATCTTGCCATTTGGCCCGCCACAGACCTGCATCCCCTTGTAGGAGCGCACTTGTGCGCGACCGCGGCGCTGGGGTGTTCCGCTCCGTAGGTTGGTCGCGCACAAATGCGCTCCTACAAAAGCCACTAGCCATTTGGCCCGCCACAGACCTGCGTCCCCTTGTAGGAGCGCACTTGTGCGCGACCGCACAACCTGAATGCGCCGCTCCGTCGGTGGTCGCGCACAAGTGCGCTCCTACAGAACAACCGACCCGCAACGACGGGCGTTGCTTAGCTCTCGAAGTGGCTCTCGACCCCCGGGGTCCCCGTATGACGCGGCGGGCGGGTGGAGGAATGCCCGAAGTGCGGCCGTATGGCGCCCCCGACCCGCGCGGGATGACACGCAGAAAAAGTCTCCGCCGAAACACCCACCACCACGCGAACACCTCCAAGCCCGCACACACCACTCATGCGCGCACCCAAGCACCATACCCCTCCCAAAACATTGCCTCCCCACCCTTAGTTCCGTATCTTCGAACTACGGAACAGGCGTTCCGCCTCCCCCACTCCACCCATCCAAAGAGACCCCTCCCATGGAATACCGTCACCTAGGCGCATCCGGCTTCAAAGTCCCCGTCCTGAGCTTCGGCACCGGCACCTTCGGCGGCAAAGGCGAATTCTTCGGCGCCTGGGGCAACACCGACGTGGCAGAAGCCAAACGCCTGGTCGATGTCTGCCTCGATGCCGGCCTCACCATGTTCGACAGCGCCGATATCTATTCCGAAGGCGCTGCCGAATCGGTGCTCGGCGAAGCGATCAAAGGCCGCCGCGATCGCGTGCTGATTTCCACCAAGGCCACGTTCCGCTCCGGCGAGGACCCCAACGATGTCGGCTCTTCGCGCTTCCATCTGCTCAAGGCCTGCGACGCCGCGCTCAAGCGCCTGGGCACCGACTACATCGACCTGTTCCAGCTGCACGGCTTCGACGCCAAGACCCCCGTGGACGAAACGCTGTCGACGCTGGACGATCTCGTGCGCGCCGGCAAGATCCGCTACATCGGCGTCTCCAATTTCTCCGGCTGGCACCTGATGAAATCGCTGGCCGTGGCCGACCGTTACGGCTATCCGCGCTACGTGGCGAACCAGGCGTACTACTCGCTGATCGGCCGCGATTACGAGTGGGAGCAAATGCCGCTTGGTATCGATCAGGGCGTGGGCGCCGTGGTGTGGAGTCCGCTGGGCTGGGGTCGCCTCACCGGCAAGATCCGTCGCGGCCAACCGTTGCCCGCCACCAGCCGCCTGCACAAGACCGGCGACGTGGGCCCGCAGATGTCGGACGACTATCTCTATCGCGTGGTCGATGCGCTGGACGAAGTCGCCGCGGAGACCGGCAAGAGCGTGCCGCAGATCGCACTGAACTGGCTGCTGCAGCGTCCGACGGTGTCGACCGTCGTGATTGGCGCGCGCAACGAGGAGCAGCTGAAGCAGAACCTCGGTGCGGTGGGCTGGAACCTCAGCAAGGAGCAGGTCGCCAAGCTCGATGAAGCCAGCGCCGTGACGCCGGCGTATCCGTACTGGCACCAGGCCGGCTTCCAGGAACGCAATCCCTCGCCGGTATAAGGCCAAACGCAAAGAGGCGCGCAGTGGATTGCGCGCCTCTTTGCGTACAGCGATGCGAATACATCAACCGGCGTGCAACGCCGCGTCCACCATCGCCTGCGCTTCTTCCAGCAATCGCTGCAGATGCGCCTCGTCCTTGAAGCTTTCCGCGTAGATCTTGTAGATGTCTTCGGTACCCGACGGCCGCGCGGCAAACCAGCCATTGGCCGACGCCACCTTGATGCCGCCAATGGATGCGCCATTGCCAGGCGCGCGATCCAGCACGGACTCGATCTTCTCGCCGGCCAGCTGCGTGCTCTTGACCTGATCGGGCGACAGCTTGGAAAGCCGGGCCTTCTGCTCCGTATTGGCCGGCGCATCGACGCGCTCGGACAGTGGCGTACCCAAGACACGCGTCATTTCGCGATACAACTCGCCCGGGTCTTTGCCCGTGCGCGCGGCGATTTCCGCCGACATCAGCGCGGCAGCGATGCCGTCCTTGTCGGTGCTCCACACACTGCCATCGCGACGCAGGAACGAAGCGCCCGCACTCTCCTCGCCACCAAAACCCAGCGAGCCATCGAACAAGCCATCGACAAACCATTTGAAGCCGACCGGCACTTCGTAGAGTCGGCGACCCAGCCGCTTGGCCACGCGATCGATCAAACCCGTGCTCACCAGCGTCTTGCCCACGGCGGCATCGCTGCGCCAGTGCGGACGATGGCGGAACAGGTAGTCGATCAGCACGGACAAATAGTGATTCGGCAGCAGCAGGCCGGTGCTGCGCGTCACGATGCCGTGGCGATCGTGATCGGTATCGCAGGCAAAGGCGACGTCGTAGCTGTCCTTCAGGCCGATCAAGCGTTGCATCGCGTGCGACGAGGAAGGATCCATGCGGATCTTGCCGTCCCAGTCCACGCTCATGAAACGGAAGGTGTGATCGACCACATCGCTCACCACGGTGAGGTCGATGCCGTAGCGCTCGGCAATGGGCGCCCAGTAGTGAACGCCGGAACCACCCAGCGGATCGACGCCCAAGTGCACGCCGCTGCCGCGGATCGCATCGAAGTCGATGACGTTGGCCAGGTCGGTGACGTAGGCATCGAGAAAATCGTGCTGGTGCGTCGTCGATGCGCGCATGGCTTCAGCAAAGGGCACGCGGCGCACATCACGCAAGCCGCCTTCGATCAGCGCATTCGCACGCTTCTGCACCCAACCGGTGATATCGGTGTCGGCCGGACCGCCGTTGGGCGGGTTGTACTTGAAGCCGCCGCCATCGGGCGGGTTGTGTGATGGCGTCACCACGATACCGTCGGCAAAGCCGTGGCTGCGCCCGCGGTTGTAAGTGAGGATGGCGTGCGAAATCGCCGGTGTCGGCGTGTATTCGCCGCCCTTGGAGACCATGGTCTCTACACCGTTCGCAGCGAGCACTTCCAGCGCGCTTTCCAAAGCCGGCTGCGACAAGGCATGCGTATCGATGCCGATGAACAGCGGACCATCGATGCCCTTGCCTGCGCGGTACTCGCAGATGGCCTGGGTGATGGCCAACACATGCCACTCGTTGAAGCTGCGCTCGAACGAACTGCCGCGATGACCGGAGGTGCCAAAGGCCACGCGCTGACTGGGCACGCCCACGTCTGGGCGCAGATCGGCGTACGCATCGCGCAAACGGCCCACGTCCACCAGTTGATGCTCAGGGACCAGCTTGCCGGCCAGGGGGCTGAGGCGGCTCATCGGCGCGTCCCGGCAGTGACGGAACAGGCGAACGGGCACAGGCGGTGGGACATGGTCATGCGAGGGCGCATCCTGGTTCGGCAGAAAGGAACCATTGACCCTCGCCGCGGCGTCGCATGTCAAGAGCAAAACCGCCTGAAACGCCTATGCAGACGTGCATGACGAGTGATGACTTCGGGCGCTGTTCAGCGCAGCTGGCTGTCCTTGCTGCCGCGACGGTTGTAGCCGCTGAAGGCGGCCTCTTCCTGGTCATGCGCCGTTTGGCAGTTCACGCACAGGCGCACGCCCGGCACGGCCTTGCGCCGCGCTTCGGGAATGGCGGCATCGCATTCTTCGCAATGAGTGAGACCAGGACCGCTCTGCATGCGGCTGCGCGCACGCTTGACCGCGTCGTCCACGGTCGCGTCGATCTGGTCCTGTACGGCGCCATCGCCGGCCCAACCTGTTGCCATGGCTCTTGCCTCCCGGGCCCACCGCGCGTCATCGGCGCCGACCCTCTACAACGCTGTGCAGCCCACAAAGATGGGGTTGCAGGCCGCGATCCCAAGCATACGCCGGGCCGGCGTTGTAAGGTCAGTCAGCTATCGTCGAGGAGCGCCTATGCACGCTTACGATCTTGCTGGCTGGGGTGCCCTGCTGTCGGCCGAAGTGGGCGCAGCGGCGGCGTTGACCGGCCTGTTGTTTGTGGCGATCTCGATCAATCTGTCGAGCATCGTGGCCAATCCCATCCTGCCCAGCCGCGCCATCGACGCGCTGTGCAAGCTGTCCAACGTGCTGCTGATCGCTTCGTTGGGCCTGGTGCCAGGGATGTCGGCGCGGCTGTTCGGCTGGGTGGCGCTGGCGATCGGCCTGGTGGCGTGGTTCATCCCCACCTGGAACCAGTTCATGCAGCTACGCGAGGCCACTGCCAACTGGAACTGGCGCGAACACAAGGACTGGATCCTGACCCGCGCACTGATCACGCAGATCGCCACGCTGCCCTTCCTGGTGATGGCGATCTCGGTGGAAGTGGGCGCCGGCGGTGGTCTCTACTGGCTGGTGCCGGGCGTGCTGTTTTCCTTCATCGGCGGCATGTTCGGCGCGTGGATTCTGCTGGTGGAAATCCTGCGCTGAGTCAGAACCGTTTGCGCAGAAAATAGCGCGCGCCGCCCACCGGGTGATCGGGAATCTCGCCGAATACGCTATAGCCGAGTTTCTCGTAGAAGCCGCGTGCCTGGAACGCAAACGTATCCAGCCACGCACCGACGCAACCGCGCTCGCGGGCGATCTCCTCCGCGCGCAGCAGGATCGCCGTGCCGACGTCCTGGCCGCGCATGGACTCGGGAATGCCAAGCAGGTCGATGTGCAACCAGTCGAGCGCGGTTTCACCCCATAGCCCGCCGATGGTGCGGCCTTCCGCATCACGCAGCGCGATCACCAGCGGCTGGATATCGAGCGTCGGCACTTTGCTGCGGTTGTAAGCACGCAGCGGCGCCGCGATGGCTTCGCGATCAGCGGCGTCCGGTGCTTGGACAGCATGAATGTCGTAACTCATCGGCGCGTGGCATCCGGCGTGGCCGAAGCCTGCGGCGGCGCGCTCGCCTCATTGATCTGGGCGACATCGTTGACGCCGTCGAAGCCACCGCCAAGCGCTTCGATCAGCCGGATGGAAATATCGGCCTGCTGGCTTTCCAGCAAAGCCAGGCGTTGTTGCGCGGTGAGCAGTTGCTGGCGGCTGGTGAGCGGCGTGAGCGGGCCGCGCAGACCGCCTTCATAGGCCTTGATCGCGTCGTCCCAGCTCTTCTGCGCATCGTCCGCCGAGCGTCGCTCCAGCACGATCTGCTGGCGCACGGAATTGAGCGCGGAGACCTGGTCCGACACTTCGTTCAAGGCACTGACCAGCAGGCTGTTGTAGCGCGCCACCATGGCGTCGTATTCGGCATCGGCGCCCGCCAGATGGGCGCGGCGACGGCCGCCGTCGAACAGCGGCAGGCTCAGCGCGGGACCGAATACGTACTGACGCGCTTGCAGCGACAGCACATTGGTGCTGCCGCCCACGGCAATCAGGCCGGCCATGGCGCTGACACTGATGTTGGGCAAGAATTCTTTCTTGGCTGCCGTGACGTCGCGGTTCGCCGCCTCGATTTCCCAGCGTGCCGCGACGAGATCGGCGCGACGCCCGAGCAGATCCACCGGCAATTTGTCCGGCAGCACCGCCGGGCCGCGATCGACCAGATGCGGCCGCTCGATGCTCAGGCCGCGATCCGGCCCCTGCCCCAGCAACACCGAGAGCGAGCTGCGCGCCGCGTCGATGGCACGGTCGGCGGCGACCTTTTGCTGTTCGGCACCGGCCGCTTCCGAGTCGGCCAGATGCTCCTGCTGCGGCGTGCCCAGGCCGCCGCGCACCAGCTTGCGCGTGATGTCGAGCGAGCGGCTGGTGCGATCGCCTTCCGCGTCAGCGACATCTTTCTGCGCAAACGCATAGCCGAGCTGCACATAGGCACGCGCCACGTTCACCGACAACTCGATGCGCGCCGCATGCGCTTCGATCTGCGCGGCGCGGCTGCGACCCAGCGAGGCTTCCCACGCCGCGCGCTTGCCGCCCCACAAGTCGAGGTCCCACGAGAAGTCGGCGGTGAGCGCCTTGCTCCAGGCGAACGTGCCAATCGCGTATTCGGGATAGATCGGGTTCTTCTTGGAGAGGTACGCGCCGGTGATCGATGCGTCGAAGTTCGACTGCGGCTTTCGCCCGGCGTTGATGCTGTCCGCCACGGCCTGCGCCTGGCGCGCACGCGCCTGCGCCTGCTCGAGGCTCGGGTTGTTCTGCAGCGCTTCCTCGATCAATGCGGTGAGCTGCGGATCACCATACGCCACCCACCAATCCTGCGCCGGCCATGCCGTGGGGCTCAGCTGCACATCGGCCAGGCTGCGCTCGGATTTGAGCTGGCCCGGATCGGTCATGGTGCCCGTGGTGTGCAAGCCGCGACTGGTGGTGCAGCCGGCAAGAACCAGGCTGAGTGCGATGGCGACAGGAAGGGCGAGGGAACGCATGGCGGGATCATCCGGAAGGTGGAGCGCGAAACGGCGCGTCGTCGCGGCTGGTCCTTCGTGATTCGACGACCGGCGCGTACGCAACGTGCAGACGCTTGCACGCATAGGCCGATTATATCGCTCCGTCTCAAGCACGCGCAGCGCCGCCAGACGCGATAAACCGCCAGATCGGTGCGACTTTTGTCCAATTGCCAGATCGATGGCGCGCGTCGCGGTGCTTGGTGTCGCGCTCATCGACGCTTACGCTGCAGGCCTGCGCTCGCCGCTCATGCGAGCCATCTGTCTTGTCACGCCAAGGATCAACGCCCATGCCGCACGTGTCCTCTGCCAGCATCGTTTCAACCGACAGTCACTATCTTCATCACATTGAAACCGCCCACTTCAAGCTGGACACCGATGAGCCGCTCAAGCTCGGCGGCAAAGGCGCGGCGCCGGCGCCGTTCGATTACTACCTGGCCGCCCTCGCCGCCTGCACGGCGATCACCTTGCGCATGTATGCCGAACGCAAGGGCTGGGATCTGGGCGAGTTCCGCGCCGAGCTGCAACTGGATCGCGACGACGACGGCCGACTGCAGGTGATGCGCACCCTGCATGCATCGGGCCCGCTCAGCGATGAACAGTGGGCTCGACTGTTGGAAATCGTCGCCAATACCCCGGTGACCAAGGCCATGCGCGAGGGCGTGACCATCTCCAGCCGTCGTGGCGAGGCCGCTTGAGCGGCCTGATGGCCCGATTTAACCGGCTAACTGTATGAACGGAGTCGCAAGTATTTGCACTGCGTCACAATGCGACACCCTTCACCAGAACATCACCGGCTTTTATGAGAGAGTCCGCGCTGGTGTCACACGGCCGCGCCTGATTGCAGAGTGAAAACGTGGCGCAGCCCAACAGGTGGTTCAGGGCGGCAGGACGACCGATACCCGACCTGGATGATGGGGGTGCCGGTGCACGACGATAGCGCACCGAGCACATAAACCCTGGCCCACGAGAGCCAGGGGAGTCACGGCAGCCAAGGGGAAGAACAGCATGGGGGAAGCTATCGCGCCACGCGCCTGGGGCCGTCATGTGGCTGTTTGCATGGCGTACGCCATCAGTTACTCGCTGCTCCGCGACATCTCCGTGTCTCACTGGAATCTCCCCGCGGGCCTGCGGGTGGTTTGCCTGTTGCTGCTTCCCTATCGCTACTGGCCCGCCCTGCTGGTCGGCGAAATGATCCCGGTGGGCTATCACGCCTGGCATTGCATGGACGACTTCGGCTGGCGCTGGTCGGCCCTGGCCGCGATGCCGCCGATCCTGCCCTTGATGGGTGCTGTCGCCTGGGCACGCCGCCATGCACGCCTGCTGCTGGGCGCACACCAGATCAATATGCCCATGCTGCTGGGCGTAATACTCGCCGGCGCCGTGCTCACCGCGATCGGTGATGCCTTGGTGCTGATGGCGGTGGAAGTGCCAGTCAGTGTCCCGCTGCCGCCGCTGGACGTCCAAATCATCTTTGGCTATTTCCTCGGCAACTACCTCGGTGCGCTGGCCATCGCGCCCACGGTGATTGCGATCTATCTATGGCAGACGCGCAAGCCGGCCAATTTGCGCGACGCCGAGCTGTGGCGCAGCCGCCTGGTCAAGGACACGTTGATCGGCGTGGTGACGCCGCTGCTGGTGCTGATGGGCCTGGTGTTCAGCAGCCAGGGCGACAGCATGCAGGTGTTCCGCATCGCCATGTTCCTGCCGGTGGTGTGGCTCACCTCGCGCCACGGCTGGCAAGGCGCCGCGCTGGGCGGCACGCTGGCCAGCCTGGCGGTGACCATGACCTCGTCGATCGTGCGCGATCCGGGCGTGATCCAGGCCCAGGCGCTGATCGCCTTCGCCATCACTACTTTGCTGATGCTGGGCTCGCGCATCGCGCACCAGACGCATGCGGAGCAGGCCACCCAGATGGATACCTTGCGCGGCTTCCAGCTTGCGCAACAAGGCCTCTACCTCGAAGAGCTGCGACTGCGCCAGGCCGCCGACACGCTGGAACATATCGGCCTGACCATCCGCGACAACCACAACCGCCTGCTGGATCGTCTTCGACATGTGCTGCCCACCAGCGAAGAGCGCAGCTACGCCAAGCAGGTAGCGCTCGCGCAACACGAAATGCATCGGCTCGCCAATGCGCTGTATCCGCGCGGCTGGCGCGAGCGCGGCGTGCCGGCCACGCTGCGCGAAGGCCCGTTTGCGCAAGCCATCCAGATGGCAGGCGCCACCTATCAATGCGATCTCTCCGGACGCGGCCTGAGCCAGCTTGCTCCCGACGTGCATATGGCGCTGTATCGACTGGCCTGCGAAGTGCTGGTCCATGTGTTGTCGCGCGGCCCCATGCAGGATGTGCAACTGCAGCTGCGCGGCGGGCACACGCGCGGTCGACGCTGGGTGGTGATGCGCCTGGTAGGCACGCGCGGCATGGGCCACTCCACGCCCCATGCGGAACTGGATGAAGAACCCTGGAAGCAGGCGATGACCCTGCTGGGCGCCAGCGGACTGGGCATCTCATCGATTCGCGACCGCACGCATATCTACGGCGGCGACGTGCATCTGCGCGACATCGGATCGAACGTCAGCGTGACCCTGTTGCTGCACGATTCTTTGCGCAGCAGCGCGATCCACCACCGGGGCGCTTCGCGGTAAGGCGCCTCCAAATCCCTTCTTGATGCCCGCTGCCGAGATCGTTCGCTGTTTCGCTCACGTTCGTGCTGGACGTGAGCGATCGATCGTCGTTTTTACGCCGCTTGCGACGCTGTTGTGCCTCGCTGATCGGCTGCTGGGCCGTGCCTTTGCACTGGATGCTCGCCCGATAACCGGCGAGACAGGGAGCTCGGTTTCTCGCGCATGTCTGGCATAGCCACGGTCGGCGTACACCGCTTTGTTCGTGTTGGCTTCATCCTGGATCGACGAACACCAGGGTGTCGTTGACTGAGGCCGTGGTCACCTCGATACGGCGGACAGAACCCCAACGACGGTCCGTTTTCGCATGCAGCTTATAGCCGTAGCAGCTCGTGCCGGGCTTCTTCGTCCAACGGGCATCGATATCCTTCTGCGCGCATTGCATGATTCCCATCCGCCGGAATCTCACCTCACTTGATCGCTTCGTGCTCTTCGCTGCAGTTGTGCTGAATTGATGGCGTGAGCGGGAACGGAAAGTTTTCGAGGTGGCCGTAAGTCGATCGTAAGTTCGCCTGTGCTTACCGTGGGGCAATTCGGAACTACTTGTGGGCATCGCGAAATATCGCGGCTCTGCACGCTGCCTCGTGCTTAGCTCTCCGGGCGGCTCGCATGTTTCTTCAACAGCGTTACACCGTCCAAACCTTGCTCACGCAGGGCTGGGAAGTGGCCTGCCGTGCGCCGCAACAACTAGCCATCCGCAAATCGCTTTTACAAGGAGGTTGTTATGATTACGCAGAAGCCTGGCCGCTTATTATTATGCGTTGGTTTGGCCGTCCATATGATGTTTAGCATGAGCGTTATGAGTCCAGCGCACGCCGCCGAGAGCCGGGACGTCGCGCTGAATCGCAGCGTACAATCGACGTTCGAAGCACAGTTGCTGTCGCAGAAATCGCCCTCGATTTCACCCGGCGGCGAACTTGTCGAAACAATCAAGCAGGATGTCCGCTCGGGTTGGATTCTGGGCACGGTGACCGAGATTGTCCCTTCAGGCATGGAACGCTTGCCTATCTCCAAACTCTATCTGGCGCAACGTGGACCCAACGGTAGCTGGCTCTCCGCGATCGAAGGCAGTGAGGTGTTCGTGGCGATGGTGGCGGCGGCGCCGCAGGGCTTTCTTACCGAGGAGCAGACCGCGGCGCTGGACTATGCCTTGCCGGGCCCACAGGTAACGGGACGCGCTGTCGCCAGCGCAGCGGAAGCCACCGGGCTCGCCCTGCCTTGGGCGCTCAACAAAGCCTGGCGGCTTACCGGCGGCCCGCACGGCTGGAGCGGCCAGAGCAGGCCGTACAACTCGCTGGATCTGAGCGGCGGCGATGGACGCGTGCTCGCCTCGGCGGACGGAGTGCTTGTGAAAAGCTGTGTAGCCAGTGGTAGCGCCATCCTCAAATTGGTACACAGCAACGGCTATAGCACCACGTATTACCACCTGGAGCGGCTCGCAGCACTGGACAATGGCGTATCGGTGAAGCGTGGCGATTTTTTAGGCATGATCGGCAATGCCCTGCCGTGTGGTGGCCACACCTCCGGCGCGCATGTACATCTAGCCTTGGGTTTCAGGGGCCAGGAAGTGGCTGTCGACGGCAAGAATATTGGCGGCTGGCAGTTCTTCGAAGCCGACGCGGCCTATGGCGGCTATGCCACGCGCGGGGCCAGCCGCGTCGACGTTGGCGGCACGCTAATCAACTTCGGCGCGGAAGGCACGCCGGAACCGAGTCCGCAGCCACCGTTCAAGGCGACGGTGCAGCCTGCGCCCGGGGCCACCATGGTGAATCTGCGCAGTGGGCCATCGATGACCGCCAGCGTCATCGCCACGCTGCAGCGCGGCGCCACGGTCGAACTGATGTGCCATGTGCTTGGCGATACGGTACAGGGCAACTGGGGCGCGACGCGCATCTGGGATCGTACGCAGGCCGGTCAGTGGATCTCCGACGGCTTCGTCAATACCGGCAGCAACGAGCCCGTGGTGCCATTGTGCGCCAGCTGAGGCAGGCGGGCTGGGCATCTCCTCGATACGCGACCGCACGCATATCTATGGCGGCGATGTGCATCTGCGCGACATCGGATCGAACGTCAGCGTGACCCTGTTGCTGCACGATTCTTTGCGCAGTAGCGCGATCCACCGAAGCGCTTCGCGTTAGAAGCGCTTCGGGGACTTACCGCACGATCAATTGGCGCGTGAGCTGCATTCCACCGGGTCGTGGCAATCGCCGGACGAAGTGGTCGCGTTCTTGGTGGTGGCGGGGGCTTGCGGCGCCACCAGACTGCTTGACGGTCCCTGGAAGCGCGAGCTGCATTCGACCGGGTCGTGGCAGTCGCCCGCGGCGACATACGTGGCGGTCGAGCCATCGGCCTGCGGCGCCACCAGCACCTTCACCGTGCTGTCCTGATAGACGATGTCGCCCTTGGTGTTGCCGGCAGCCGGCAGCGGCTCGTCGGGCGTAGCCACGCGCGCGGCATCGGAGCCCACCGGCAAGGTGAGGAAGCTGCCCGAGGCGGTGGCGAAGGCAGCACGCACCTTGCCGCCCAGATCGTTGATCTGCACATAGCGCACACCGTTGCGCTGGAACACATAGACGTGCCAATGCGGACTGGCGCTGACGTCGGTGGCGTTCGGCCAGGACTGGCCCAATCCACTGGACGGCAGGCTGTTGGCGGCCATCGCGCCCATCGATGTCAACGACATCGCCAAAGCGCCCAAGGCCAACCAACGAAACCGACGGCTCGATGCATGATGCATATGTTTTTCCTCCATGTTGATCCCCTATTCCGAGATGCCGCTGGCATCACTCAAGACCGATCATCACTGGCGCACGCCATTGCGGCGTATCGCCAGCCGGGAGACTCTGCACCAGAGCCCACATGTGCGGTAAGTGCCGGCAGCGCGTCCCGCACCACGCTTTGACGCGCTCGGTTGCCATGCATTCATCGGTTTCACGGATTCGTCACAATGTCCCGCTAGCTTCGGGCGCACATCCTGGCTCATCAGCCGACGACCGCGTCGACGGCGCTGCGAGTGCACGTGACCGCCGATTCCACCACCGGGCTGGCGCAGTTGTTCGAAGAACAACACGACACGCTCAACCGTTATTTCCTCAAGCGCACCGCGCACGCATGGGATGCGCAGGATCTGGTGCAGGAGCTTTACCTGCGCCTGCTGCGCACCGACCGCAGCGGCGCCGAGCTGATCGAGAAGCCCGAGGCCTATCTGTTCACCGTCGCGGCGAACCTGGTCAAGGAACACGCGGCGCGCAAGCAGCGCAGCCCCAAAACCGGCGATGAAGTGAACGACGTACTCGAGCGCCTGTTCACACCGTGCAACGCCGCCGCCGACGTCGATCGCGACCTTCGACGCCAGCGCCTGGCCGCGGTAATCATGCGACTCACGCCCAAGTGTCGCGCCGCCCTGGTGATGCATTACCGCGATGAGCTGGGTTATCGCGACATTGGTGAACGACTGAACATTTCCACTCACATGGTGAAGAAGTACATCGTCAAGGCGCTGGCCGTATGCCGCGTCGGGATGGCGCGTTATGACTGAGTTTGCCCGCCACCGCGAAGCCGCCGAGCGCCAGCGCCGCGCCACCGAAGAAGCCGCCAGCTGGTATCTCGATCAGCAGGAAGGCTTTGACGAGGCGCAGCAGCAGGCCTTCATGGCGTGGCTGCGCGAGTCGCCGCTGCATGTCACCGAATATCTTGCGATGGCGCATCTGCACGGCGACCTGGGCGCCGCCAGCGCGCTCGATCCATTGAACGAAGCCGAACTGCGCGCACTGGCCGCGGACGATACCGCCGTGGTGTCGCTGCCGGTGCCGCGCCCTGCCAAGGCCCTGCCCGCCGCCACGCCTCGTCCGCGCTGGACCGCATGGCTCGCCCAGGCAGCCGCTGTCGTCCTGCTGGTGGCCACGGGCGCCGCCGCCTGGCTGCAGTCCGCACCGCAAGCCTGGGACAGCTACGCCTCCGCCACCGATGCGGTACGCAGCGCCACGCTGGTCGACGGCACCGACATGCAGCTCGATCGCGACAGCGTGGTGATCGTGAGCATGGATGCCGGCTCGCGCCGCATCAACGTGCTGCGCGGCGGCGCCTTGTTCGATGTGGCGCACGATCCAACGCGCCCGCTGCGCGTGCGCCTGGGCGCGAACGAACTGCAGGACATCGGCACGGTATTCGACGCACATCATTCGGACGACGGCGGCCGCGTCACCGTGATCAGCGGCAAGGTCAAGCTGTGGCGACGCGACGACAAGTCGTGGGCGCCGGAAGGTTTTGCGGATAAGCAGTCGCCCCTGGCGGAACTCACCGCAGGCCAGGAAGCGACCATGCACATGGATGGCTCGCTCGACGTGATCGACCACCACGCCGACCTCGCGCGCAGCACGCACTGGCTGCCGGCGGACA
>Ga0209672_100530_pt1 | contig 20839 bp, 13 predicted proteins | sample AraplaCol_mMS_r2_FD_184273 | JGI IMG/M metagenome (GOLD analysis project Ga0209672, IMG submission 184273) | Arabidopsis root microbial communities from North Carolina, USA - plate scrape CL_Col_mMS_r2 (SPAdes) (version 2) | ecosystem: Host-associated > Plants > Roots > Endosphere | place: USA...
ACTGGGCCGGCCGGCTAAGCGGTCCGCGGCGCTTTGCATCATCGCGCGGGCGCCATCGCCGGCGCCTGGCTCCTCGATTTTCAGTACCTCGGCGCCGAGTTCGGCAAGCCGCAACGTGGCGAGCGGACCGGGCAGCAAGCGGGTGAGGTCCAGCACGCGCAGGCCTTGCAATGGGGCACTCAAGAGCACACCTCCTCTCGGTCGAAATGAACGGCCATGCTCGCAGCCCGAGCCCAAAGCCCGCCCGGGCTGCGGGCTAGCCGATCTGCTCGAGTTCCTCCTGCGCCTCGAGCCATTCGGCTTCGAGCGTCTGAAGGCGCGAATGCACGTCGGCTTGCTGCTTGAGCGCGTCGGTCAATTGAGCCTTCATGGCGGGCTCGTAGCTGGCTGTGTCACCGACGAACGCGTCGAGCGCCGCTTTTTGCGCATTCAATGCTTCCATCTCCTTCTCGATCTTGGCAATCCGTGTTTGCAGCGGCTTTTTCAACTGCGCGAGCTTCTGCCGGGCCTGCGCCTCCTGACGGCGCTGATCCTTACGGTTGCTCGCGCCGCCGAGCGCGTTGGCCGCATCGTCTTCCTCAGCGTGCGCCGCTCGGGCCGCGTTGCGGGCTTGCGCGGCGTGTTCGAGCAGCCAGTCACGGTAGTCGTCGAGATCGCCATCGAACGGCTGCACGCGATGATGCGCGACGAGCATGAACTGATCGGTGCTCGCTCGCAGCAGATGCCGGTCGTGCGAGACGAGGATCAGTGTGCCCTCGAACTGCGCCAGCGCCATCGTCAATGCGTGCCGCGTTTCGAGATCGAGGTGGTTGGTCGGCTCGTCGAGCAACAGCAGATTCGGTTTTTGCCAGATGATGAGCGCCAGTGCAAGCCGCGCTTTTTCGCCACCCGAGAACGGCGCGATCGGCGCACTGGCCATGTCGCCCGAGAAATTGAAACCGCCGAGGAAATTGCGCAGCTCTTGTTCGCGTGCGTCGGGCGCGATGCGCGCCAGGTGGGCGAGCGGCGAATCGTCGGGGCGCAGCGTTTCCAACTGATGTTGGGCGAAGTAACCGATCACGAGGCCGCGGCCTTGCCGCATCGAGCCCGCGAGCGGCGCGAGCGTGCCCGCCAGCGTTTTGACCAGCGTCGATTTACCCTGACCGTTCGCACCCAGCAATCCGATACGCTGGCCGTTCTGGATCGACAGCGTCACGCCTTCGAGAATCGGAATGTCGATGCCGCCCACGCCGGTTGCGCCATTGGCCTCACCACGGTAACCGCATCGGACATCCTCCATGACCAGCATCGGATTGGGTGCGGCATCGGGCTCGCGAAATTCGAAGGTGAAAGGCGACGCGACATGAGCGGGCGCGATGAGCTCCATCTTTTCGAGCGCCTTCATCCGGCTTTGCGCCTGGCGCGCCTTGGTGGCCTTGGCCTTGAAGCGATCGATGAAGCTTTGCAGATGGGCGACCGTTTTCTGCTGCTTTTCATAAGCGCTTTGCTGCAACGCGAGCTGCTGCGCGCGAAGGATCTCGAACTGTGAGTAGTTGCCGCCGTAGCGCACCACGCGCCGATTCTCGAGATGCAGCGTGACGTTGCAGACCGAATCGAGGAACTCCCGGTCATGCGAAATGACGATGAGCGTGCCCGGGTAGCGATGCAGCCAATCCTCGAGCCAGACGATGGCGTCGAGGTCGAGGTGATTGGTCGGCTCGTCGAGCAGCAGCAGATCGGACCGGCACATCAGCGCTTGCGCGAGATTCAGCCGCATGCGCCAGCCGCCCGAGAAGCTCGCGACGCTCTCCCGCGTTTGCGCAAGCGTGAAGCCGAGCCCCAGCAGCAGTGCCTCGGCGCGCGCGGGCGCGGTGTAGCCGTCGGCATCCGCAAACGCCGCATGTGCATGGGCAAGGGCTTCGCCATCGTGAATCTGTTCAGCCGCGGCCATCTGCGCTTCGACTTCACGCAGTGCGGCATCGCCGTCGAGCGTGTAGTCGAGCGCCGATTTCTCGGCGGCGGGGGTATCTTGCGCCACGTGCGCGATGCGCCAGGTGGGCGGCAGCGACACGTCGCCCGCGTCCGCGTGCAGCTCGCCGCGCAAGACGGCGAAAAGAGTCGACTTGCCCGCGCCGTTGGCGCCGACGAGGCCGGCTTTTTCGCCGGGATTGAGGACGAACGACGTGGCTTCGAAAAGAGGCTTGACGCCGCGCGCGAGGCTGAATTGGTTGAAACGGATCACGACGGACTTTGACGGCTCGAAAAACGCTATTTTAGACGGGGCCGTCGCGATCCGGCTCGCTCAGTTTGCCCCGGATATCGCATAGACTGCCGGTTTGGCGAAAACGCCACGTTTCGGGAGAGTTCGATGGCATCGCTTTACGAATTGACCGCGCGCACGCTGGGCGGCGAGACCGTGAGTCTCGAGCGCTACCGCGACAAGGTGCTCTTGATCGTCAACACCGCGAGCGAGTGCGGATTCACGCCGCAATATGAGGGCCTGCAACGGCTTTATGAGCGCTATGCCGCCCGCGGCTTCGAAGTGTTGGGCTTTCCCTGCAATCAGTTCGGCAAGCAGGAGCCCGGCGACGCCGCGCAGATCGGCAGCTTTTGCGAGAAGCAGTACGGCGTCGCTTTTCCGATGTTCGAGAAGATCGACGTCAAGGGACCGAACGCGCATCCTCTGTACCGCTACCTGACACGGCAAGCGCCCGGCGTGCTCGGCACGCGATGGATCAAATGGAACTTCACGAAGTTTCTCGTCGATCGCAGCGGCCGCGTCGTCAAGCGCTACGCCCCCGCGAAGAAGCCCGAAGTGCTTCAGGCCGATATCGAAGCGCTGCTGTAACGCGGCGCGATGATAGCGGGCCGCGCGCTGCGCTCGATGCGTCAGAGAATCGGCGAAAAAAGCCGCGCGACATGCATGAGAATCCGCCGCAGCGCGGGCGCATCATGGTATTCGCTGCGCTCGACTTCATACGCATGGTCGAAATCGCGTCGCAGCATGGCTTCGACCTCGCCGGCAAACCCGGAATCGACCGTCAGCACCATGATTTCGAAGTTGAGTCGAAACGATCGATTATCGAGATTCGCGCTACCGACCGCGGCGGCAATATCATCGATCAGCACGACCTTCTCGTGCAGGAAGCCCTCCCGGTAGCGGAAGATCCGTACGCCCGCCCGCAGCAGGTCGTAGGCGTAGAGCTTCGATGCTTCGAAGACGACATAGTGATCGCGGCGGCTCGGGATCAGGATCCTCACGTCGACACCGCGCATCACAGCCAGACGCAGTGCGGAAAACACCGCTTCATCGGGAATCAGATAAGGCGACGTGATCCAGACTCGTGTCTGGGCCGCGTTGATGGCCTCCACGAAAAAGAGCGAACCGGTTTCGAACTTGTCGGCCGGGCCGGGTGCGACGACGAGGCAGTGCATGTCGCCCACCGCCTCGGGCTGCTCCGCTTGCGACGGCGGCAGTTGCGGCAGATCCTGCGTGGCCCAGTGCCAGTCTTCGATGAAGACGAATTGCACGCTGGCCACGATGGGTCCGCGCAGCTCGATGTGCGTGTCGCGCCACGGCGAGAGGCGCGGATTGCCGCCGAGGTATTCGACGCCGACGTTGTGACCGCCCACGAACGCTTGCTCGCCGTCGATCACGACGATCTTGCGGTGATTGCGGAAATTCAACTGGAAGCGGTTGACGAAGCGCCGATTGGTCGCGAACGGATGGATATCGACGCCGGCCGCGCGCAGCGCCAGCACGTAATGCTGGGGAAGATCGAACGAACCGATGCTGTCGTAGAGAAACGACACGCGCACGCCTTGTGCCGCCTTGGCAATGAGCAGGTCTCTCAGCACTCTGCCGAGCGTGTCGTCGCGCACGATGAAAAACTGCACGAGCACATAGCGTTGCGCGCCTTCGATCGCCTCGAGGATCGCGGCGAATGTTGCATCGCCGTTGACGAGCGTACGCACGCTGTTGCCGGGCAGAAACGGCATACCGCTCAAGCTCGCCAGCGAGCGCACGACATGATGTCCGAGCGCCTCAGCCGGTGCGCCGGCCGTCGAGGCGCGCGTATCCCAGGTCTTGGGGTGCGCGCGCGAGCGCACCAGTTCGTTCTCTATCCTGCGCGCATCGACATAGCCGGCAAACTTGCTGCGTCCGAGAAAGAGATACGGGATGACCGTGAAGTAAGGCATTGCCACGAGCGAGACGGCCCAGGCGATGGCGCCTTGCGATGTGCGTGTGTGCAAAATCGCATGGCAAGCGGCGAGCACGCCGAGCGCGTGCGCCGCGAAGATGAGACTTCCGAGGGAAAGCCAGTTGAATTCGAAGTGCATGAGACAGCCTGTTCCGTCCGCGGTGACATGCGTAGCGATTCAGGCATCTTACCGAACGCTGTCGGAAAACGACGGGCAGCGGCGTCTTCAGGCGGCCGGCAAATCGGTCGCCTGAATCAGGAACACGCTGTCTTCGCCGGCGCTCGTCGGCAGCCAGACGAGGTCGAGGCCACCGAATGCCGCTTCCACATGCATGCGCTCGTTGCCGATCTCGACGATCAGCACGCCTTCGTCGGTCAACCAGTTGCGCGCCTCGCCGATGATGCGACGCACGATATCCATGCCGTCGTCGCCGCCCGCGAGCGCGAGCGCCGGCTCGTGACGATACTCGGCGGGCAATTCGGCCATCGAAGCGCTGTTCACGTAGGGCGGATTGGCGATGATCACGTCGTAGCTGCGCTCGGCCAACGGCTTGAAAAGGTCGCCTTCGAAGAGTGCGATGCGATCGTCGAGCCCATACTCGGCGACATTGAGCCGGGCGACTTCCAGCGCCGGCGCCGAAATATCCACGGCGTCGACGTCGGCATTCGGAAACGCGTGGGCGGCAAGAATCGCGAGCGACGCGGAGCCGGTACACAATTCCAGCACCGCGCTCACTTCGTCCGGATCGGCAACATAAGGCTGCAGGCCGTCCTCGAGCAACTCGCCGATGAACGAACGCGGCACGATGACGCGTTCGTCGACATAAAAGCGTCGGCCGTGCATCCAGGCTTCGTGCGTAATGTAGGCGGCCGGCACTCGCTCGTCGGCGCGGCGCGCGATGACGGCGAGTATCTCGTCGATCTCGCTGGCGAGCAGCCGCGCATCGAGAAACGGCTCGAGCGTATCGAGCGGCAAGTGCAGCGTATGCAGGATCAGATAGGCGGCTTCGTCGTAGGCGTTGTCGCTGCCATGGCCGAAAGCGAGCTGTGATGCGGTGAAGCGCGAAACCGCATAACGCAGCAGATCGCGGACGGTGATGAAAGGCGTCGTCATGGCGGCGGCTCCTTTGCGCATGAGTTAGGCGATCAGCGCTTCAAGCACGCGCCGATAGATGTTCTTGAGCGGATCGACGAAAGCGAGCTCGATGTGCTCGTCGATCTTGTGGATGCTGCCGTTGGGCGGACCGAACTCCACGACCTGCTTGCAGATCCTCGCGATGAATCGACCGTCCGAGGTGCCGCCTGTCGTCGAGAGCTCGGCGCTCACGCCGGTTTCCTGCTCGATGGCCGCGACGAGCGCATTCGACAGCTCGCCGCGCGGCGTCAGAAACGGCAGCCCGCTCACGGTCCAGTCGAGTTCGTAATCGAGGCCATGCTTGTCGAGAATCGCATGCACGCGCTGCTGCAACCCCTCGACGGTGCTTGCGGTCGAGAAACGGAAGTTGAACGTCAGCTCCGCACGTCCCGGAATCACATTGCTTGCGCCGGTACCGCTGTGCAGATTCGATACCTGCCACGTGGTGGGGGGGAAGTATTCGTTGCCGGCATCCCAGTGCTCGGCAACCAATTCGGTCAGCGCGGGAGCGAGCAGGTGAATCGGATTTTTGGCGAGATGCGGGTAGGCGATATGGCCTTGCACGCCTTTGACGGTGAGCTTGCCCGACATCGATCCGCGCCGGCCGTTTTTGACGACGTCGCCGAGCATGGCGTCGGACGTCGGTTCCCCGACGATGCAGTAATCGAGCGTCTCGCCGCGCGCTTTCAGCGCTTCGACGACTTTCACCGTGCCATGAACGGCGGGCCCTTCCTCGTCGCTCGTGATCAGAAAGGCGATCGAGCCGCGGTGATCGGGATGCGCGGCGACGAACTCTTCCGTGGCCACGACGAAGCCCGCAATCGACGTCTTCATGTCGGCCGCGCCACGGCCATAAAGCTTGCCGTCCCGGTGCGTGGGCACGAACGGCGGCGAGCTCCACTGTTCGAGCGGGCCTGTCGGCACGACATCGGTATGGCCCGCGAACGCGAGCAGTTTTCCGCCGGGGCCGCTCTTGTCGCTCTTGCCGCGCTTGACGGCCCACAAGTTGGTGACACCGTGCGCCTCGATCGTCTCGCAGGTGAAGCCGATGGCTTTCAGTCGCTCGCTCAGCAATTGCTGGCAATGTTGGTCGTCGGGCGTGACGGATGCACGCGCGATCAGTTGTTCGGTAAGGGCGAGAGTGCCGGACATGGATTCGTATTCGACAAAATGCCGGCCGCAGGGCGGCCGGCAGTTGCGTGGGACGCGTTGCGCAGGCGGCTAGGCGAAAAGCGTTTCGTACGTTTCGACGGAAAAGCCGAGCGTCTTCACGCGACCGTCGACCACCACCACGGGGCGCTTGACGACCGAAGGCTTCTCGACCATCAGCGCGATTGCCCCGTCCGGCGTCTCAGCGGCGGCCTTCGCGGCGTCGGAGAGGCCGCGCCAAGTTGTGCCGCGGCGATTGAGCAGCAGTTCGAGCGGCACGTCGGCGAGCCAGCCTTCGACGAGCGACGCGCTGAGCCCAGCCTTCTTGAAGTCGTGAAACTCGAACGCCACGTCATGGGCTTCCAACCACGTACGCGCCTTCTTGACCGTATCGCAGTTGGGAATACCGTAGACGATGGTGCGCGCGGCCGGCATCAATCGCCTCGCAGCAGCTCGTTGAGGCCAACCTTGGCACGCGTCTTGGCGTCGACCTTCTTGACGATGACGGCGCAGTAGAGGCTATGCGACCCATCCTTCGACGGCAGGTTGCCCGCGACGACGACCGAGCCCGGCGGCACGTATCCGTAGCTGACTTCGCCCGTTTCGCGATCGTAAATCTTCGTGCTCTGACCGAGATACACGCCCATCGAGATGACCGAATTCTCGCCGACGATGACGCCCTCGACCACTTCCGAGCGCGCACCGATGAAACAGTTGTCTTCGATGATGACTGGATTGGCCTGCAGCGGTTCGAGCACGCCACCGATGCCGACGCCGCCCGACAGATGCACGTTCTTGCCGATCTGCGCGCACGAGCCGACCGTGGCCCAGGTATCGACCATCGTGCCCTCGTCGACGTACGCGCCGATGTTGGTGTACGAAGGCATCAGCACGACGTTTTTCCCGATGAACGAACCGCGGCGCGCGATGGCCGGCGGCACGACGCGAAAGCCGCCCGCGGCGAAGTCTTCGGCCGTATAGCTGGCGAACTTCGAAGGCACCTTGTCGTAGAACTGCGAGTAGCCGCCCGCGGGCATCGGCGCGTTGTCCTCGAGCCGGAACGACAACAGCACGGCTTTCTTCAGCCATTGGTTGACGACCCATTGACCGTCTTTCTTTTCGGCGACACGCAGCGCGCCGCGATCGAGCTCGCCGATCGCATGGGCGACGGCATCGCGCACCTCGGCCGGCGCGGCTTTCGGAGAGAGCTCGGCGCGGTTGTCCCAGGCGGTGTCGATGATTTGCTGAAGTTGTTGCGACATGGTCTCGATTAGCTAAGTGGAAATCGGATGGACACTTCGGGCGTAGCCGCGAAGCGGCAGCTGCGCGCCGCCGCTAGGCGGCCAGCGAACGGCAGAAATCGACGATGCGACGCGCGCCCTCAATGCACTCGCTCTCGTTTGCGACGAGCGCCAGGCGGACGAAATCGCGGCCGGGGTTGGCGCCGTGCGCGTCGCGCGCAAGATACGAGCCCGGCAAAACGGTCACATTATAGTCGGCGTATAGACGGCGGGCGAATTCGGTGTCCGAGAGGCCGGTACGGGCGACGTTGGCCCACAGATAGAACGCGGCGTCGGGCAGCTTGACGTCGAGCACCTCGGCGAGCATCGGCGTGACCACCGAAAATTTGCTTGCGTATCTCGCGCGGTTGTCGCGCACATGCGTTTCGTCGCCCCACGCGGCGATGCTCGCGGCTTGATAGACGGGCGAGAGCGCCGCACCGTGGTAGGTGCGGTAGAGCAAGAAGCGCTTGAGCAATTGGGCGTCGCCTGCCACGAACCCCGAGCGCATGCCGGGCACGTTCGAGCGCTTCGAGAGGCTCGACAGCATCACGAGACGCTCGAAGCCCCGGCCGAGCCGGTGCGCCGCCTCGAGGCTGCCGAGCGGTGGCCGGGCTTCGTCGAAGTAGATTTCCGAGTAGCACTCGTCCGAGGCAATCACGAAGCCGTGCTCGTCAGCAAGCGCGAACAGCTCGCGCCAGTCGTCGAGCGTCAGCACCGCGCCCGTCGGGTTGCCCGGCGAGCAGACATACAACAGTTGCGTGCGCGACCAGACGTCCCGAGGCACGGTGCTGTAATCGCAAGCGAAGTTGCGCGCCGGATCGCTGTTCGCGAAGTAGGGCTGCGCCCCCGCCAGCAGCGCCGCGCCTTCATAGATCTGATAAAACGGGTTGGGGCACAGCACGACGGCATCCGGGCGCGCACCGTCCACGACCGCCTGCGCGAGCGCAAAAAGCGCTTCGCGCGAGCCCGATACCGGCAGCACGTCCGTCGCGGGATCGAGCGCGGGCAGGCCGTAGCGCCGCGTGGCCCAGCGCGCGATCGCTTCGCGCAGCGCGGGCGAGCCCGCCGTCGCCGGATAGTTGGCCAACGTGTCGAGCGATGCCACGACGGCATCGGTAACGACCTTCGGCGTAGCGTGCTTGGGCTCGCCGATGCCAAAGCTGATGTGCGGCAGCGCGGCCGTGGGCGCCGAATCCTTGAGCAATGCGCGCAACTTTTCGAACGGATAGGGCTGGAGGCTGTCGAGTCGAGGGTTCACGTTGAGCTTTTCGCGTCGGCGAAATCGAAAACGGCTGGATTGAGCGGCAGCGGCGCCGTCACGCCGAACCCGGCCGCACCCCGGATAGCCCGTCGGCGCGCCGCGGCTCGGCCGCGATGCGGCGGCGAGCGGGAAGGCGGCCATTATAGCCGCCCGGGCGCAGCCCGTGAGTGGCGCCGCGAGACGCGTTTGGACGGGATGGGGGCGATGGTATGATTGCCACTTGCCCGCGGGCCGTGCGGCTGCGCGGTTCGTTCGACCTTTCCACATTCAATCAGCGATATCGCCGTGCGTCTGACCTCGATCAAACTCGCTGGCTTCAAGTCTTTCGTCGATCCCACCCATTTCCAGGTACCTGGCCAGCTGGTCGGTGTCGTCGGACCGAACGGTTGCGGAAAATCGAACATCATCGATGCGGTTCGCTGGGTGCTCGGCGAGTCGCGCGCCTCCGAGCTGCGCGGCGAGTCGATGCAGGACGTGATCTTCAACGGCTCGACCGCGCGCAAGCCCGGCAGCCGCGCGAGCGTGGAGCTCGTGTTCGACAACGCCGATGGCCGCGCGGCCGGACAATGGGGGCAGTACGCGGAAATCGCGGTCAAACGCGTGCTCACGCGCGACGGTACGTCGAGCTACTACATCAACAATTTGCCCGCGCGCCGGCGCGACATCCAGGACATTTTCCTCGGCACGGGCCTTGGACCGCGCGCCTACGCCATCATCGGGCAGGGCATGATCGCCCGCATCATCGAAGCCAAGCCCGAAGAGCTGCGCGTCTTTCTCGAAGAAGCGGCCGGCGTGTCGAAGTACAAGGAACGGCGCCGCGAGACGGAAAACCGCCTGCACGACACGCGAGAGAACCTGACGCGCGTGGAAGATATCGTGCGCGAATTGAGCGCCAATCTCGAAAAGCTCGAGGCCCAGGCGGTCGTTGCCACCGAATTCAAGACGCTTCAGGCGCAAGGCGAAGAAAAGCAGCGGCTCTTGTGGCTCTTGCGCAAGAACGAAGCCGCCGCCGAACAGGCGCGGCAACAGCGCGCGATTTCCGAGGCGCAGATCGATCTCGAGGCCCAGACCGCGCGCCTGCGCGAGGTCGAGGCGGAACTCGAGACGCTGCGCGTCGCGCACTATGCCGCGAGCGACGCCATGCAGGGCGCGCAAGGCGCTCTCTTCGAAGCGAATTCCGAGGTAAGCCGGCTCGAAGCGGAAATCAAGTTCATCATCGAGTCGCGCAATCGCGTGCAGGCGCAGATCGCGGCGCTGACGGCGCAGCGCGAGCAATGGCAGGCGCAGGCCGAAAAAGCCCGCGGCGATCTCGAGGACGCGAATGCGCAGCTCGAAATCGCCGAGGAAAAGGCGGCCCAGGCGGAAGATGCGGCGGCGGCAAAGCACGATGCGTTGCCGACGCTCGAGGGAGAGTGGCGCGATGCGCAGGCGCGGCTGAACGACGAGCGCGGCGAAATCGCCCAGACCGAGCAGGCGCTCAAGCTCGAGGCGGCGCATCAGCGCAATGCCGATCAACAGTTGCAACAATTGCAGCAGCGCCACGAGCGCCTGAAGGCGGAGGCCGGCGGGCTCGATGCGCCGGACGAGGCGCAGCTCGAAGAAGAGCGGATGCAGCTCGCCGAGCACGAAGAAATTCAGCGCGAAGCCCAGGCGCGCCTGGCCGAGGCCGAGGCCGCGCTGCCGGCGCTCGATGCGGCGCGGCGCGAGGCGCACGAGCGCACGCAAACCGAAACGGCGCAGATTCATCAGCTCGAAGCCCGGCTCGTTGCGCTCAAGCATTTGCAGGAAAACGTGCAGACCGACGGCAAGATCCAGCCGTGGCTCGACAAGCACGAATTGGGAAGCCTGCCGCGTCTGTGGAAGAAGCTGCATATCGAAGCGGGCTGGGAAACGGCGCTCGAATCGGTGTTGCGCGAGCGGCTGGCGGCGCTCGAAATCTCGAATCTCGACTGGGTCAAGGCATTCGCGAGCGACGCGCCGCCCGCCAAGCTCGCGTTCTACGCGCCGCCGTCGGCGGGTGTGCCGCGCGAGGCCGTGGCGGGCCTGCGGCCGTTGCTCGCGCTGATGCGCATCGATGACGCAGGCCTGCGCGCCGTGCTCGCTGACTGGCTGGGTCACGTCTATGTCGCTGACGATCTCGCATCGGCACTGGCACAGCGCGCGCAATTGCCGGAGGGCGCGGCTTTCGTCGTCAAGGCAGGGCATGCGGTCACGCGCGTAGGCGTGCAACTTTACGCGGCCGATTCCGAGCAGGCGGGTATGTTGGCCCGCGAGCACGAGATCGAGAACCTCACGCGTCAATTGCGCGCGCAGACGCTGCTCGCCGACGAGGCGAAGACCGCTGCGATCCGTGCCGATGCGGCCCATACGCAGGCGTCGCTTGCACTTTCGGATGCGCGCGCGCAGGTGGAGCGGGCAACTCAGCGCGTGCATGCATTGCAGCTCGACGTGCTCAAGCTGACGCAGGCGCACGAACGCTATACGCAGCGCAGTACGCAGATTCGCGAGGAATTGGACGAAATCGGCGCGCAGATCGAAGATCAGCGCGCGCAGCGTGCCGAATCCGAAGCGAACTTCGAACGTCACGATGGCGAGCTTGCCGCGCTGCAAGCGCGCTTCGAAGACGATCAGCTTGCGTTCGAGGCACTGGACGAGAAGCTGAGCGCGGCGCGCACCGAGGCGCGCGATCTCGATCGGGCCGCCACCGACGCGCGTTTCGCCGCGCGCAACATGGCCAATCGTATCGAAGAGCTCAAGCGCAGCATCCAGATCGCGCACGAACAGAGCGAGCGTGTCGCGGCCTCGCTCGACGATGCCAGGGTCGAACTCGAATCGATCAACGAACAGACGGCGCACACGGGCCTGCAAGACGCGCTCGCGGTCCGCGCGGAAAAGGAAGCCGCGCTCGGTGCCGCTCGCATCGAACTCGACGATCTCACCGCCAAGCTGCGTCATGCCGACGAAATGCGTTTGACGACCGAGCGTTCGCTGCAGCCGCTGCGCGAGCGCATCACCGAGCTGCAACTGAAGGAGCAGGCCGCGCGCATCGCCGGCGAACAGTTCATCGAGCAGCTCGCCGAGGCGGGCGTCGACGAAGCCGAGCTGCAGCAAAAGCTGACACCGGAGATGAAGCCGTCTTACCTGCAAGGGGAAGTGACGCGCATCAACAATGCGATCAACGCGCTTGGTCCGGTCAATATGGCGGCGCTCGAAGAGCTGGCGGCTGCGACCGAGCGCAAGACGTTCCTCGACGCGCAATCGGCCGATCTGACGGCGGCCATCGACACGCTCGAAGACGCCATCCGCAAGATCGACCAGGAAACCCGGACGCTGCTGCAAGGCACGTTCGACGAGGTCAACCGGCATTTCGGCGAGCTCTTCCCGCGTCTGTTCGGGGGCGGGCAGGCGAAGCTCATCATGACGGGCGACGAGATTCTCGATGCGGGCGTGCAGGTGATGGCGCAGCCGCCCGGCAAGAAGAATTCGACCATTCACTTGCTATCTGGCGGGGAGAAGGCGCTGACTGCCACCGCGCTCGTCTTTGCGATGTTTCAGCTCAATCCCGCGCCGTTCTGTCTGCTCGACGAAGTCGATGCGCCGCTCGACGACGCGAACACGGAACGCTTTGCCAACCTGGTTCGCGCGATGTCCGAGAAGACGCAGTTCCTCTTCATCTCGCATAACAAGATCGCGATGGAGATGGCTCAGCAACTGATCGGCGTGACGATGCAGGAGCAAGGTGTCTCGCGCATCGTGGCGGTCGACATGGAAACCGCGGCGGGTTTCGCACAAAATGCGGCCTGATACGGCCTGATATGGCTTGAACGAACGACTGCGGCGGCCGGCACAGTGCACGGGCGCCGCCGACGAAAGAACGTGCTTGATGGAGCGTGCATGGACGAGTTGACACTCGGGTTGATCGGCGCGGGCGCCGTGGTGGTGGCGGGAGTGGTCGGATACAACGCATGGCAGGGCGCGAAAGTGCGCCGCAAGATGCCTAGACCCATGCCGCCTGACGCCGCCGAAGCGCTTGCGCGTCATGACCCCGAGGAGGAGCGGCCGTTTATCGAGCCCGCACGCGCAAACGTTCGCCGCGAACCGGCGCTCTCCGATGCGCCCGCGCCGAGCGAGGCGGCACGCGTCGAGCCCAGTTTTGGCGCCGCACCGCTCGATATGCCGGCGGACCTCCAGGCGGAGGCAACGGTACCCGACGGTGAACGAGGCGAGACGAACGCGTCGGAGCGATCGTCTCAGGCGCTCGATGCGCCCATTGCGCCCGCCACGACCACGATTTCGTCGGCGCCGCCGCATGTCGTCGATCGCCGCATCGACTGCGTGGTACCGATCAAGCTCGGCGGCACCGTTGCCGGAGACAAGGCTGTGCCGTTCGCGCAGCGGTTGCGCCGGGCCGGCAGCAAGCCTGTCTATATCGAGGGCAAAGCCGAAGGCGCGAGTGCCTGGGAGCTGTTGCAAAACGGTCAACGTTATGACGAACTGCGCGCGGCGGTCCAATTGGCGAACCGCAGCGGCGCATTGAACGAGCTCGAGTTCTCGGAGTTCGTCTCGGGCGTGCAGCACTTTGCCGATGCGGTCGATGGCGCGCCCGAGTTTCCCGACATGCTCGAAACCGTTTCGATGGCGCGCGAGCTCGACGGATTCGCCGCGCAGTGCGATGCGCAGCTATCGATCAACGTGCTTTCCGATGGCGCGCCTTGGTCGGCCAACTATGTGCAGGCCGTGGCCTCCCAGGACGGATTGCTGCTCTCGCGCGACGGCACGCGCTTCGTCAAGCTCGATGCGAAGCAAAGCCCCGTTTTCATGCTGCAGTTCGGCGACACCAACTTCCTGCGCGACGATCTGACCTACAAGGGCGGCCAGATGATCACGCTAATCCTCGACGTGCCGGTGGCCGACGAAGATATCCTGCCGTTCCGGCTCATGTGCGACTATGCGAAGTCGCTTGCCGAACGTATTGGCGGACGCGTAGTCGACGACCAGCGACGGCCGCTTTCGGAATCGGCGCTGCTGGCAATCGAAAAACAGCTGATGACGCTTTACGCCAAGCTCGAAGAGGCCGGTATTCCCGCTGGCTCCGCGGCGACGCGCCGGTTGTTCAGTCAATAGCGCAGGACGCTTCTCGCGCGTGACGGGCGCTGCGATAATGCCGGGGTGACCCCAAAATCGAACAAGCATGGCCCGACAACCTGCGGAACCTCCGATAGACCAACCGGCCGAGCGCGCGGCGTGGCTGCGCGCGGAGCTCGATCGCGCGAATTATCAGTACTACGTGCTCGATCAGCCCGAGCTGCCCGACGCCGAATACGATCGACTCTTTCTCGAACTGCAGGGCATCGAGAGCGAGCACCCCGATCTGATTACACCCGAGTCGCCGACACAGCGTGTCGGCGGCCAGGCGTCGAGCGGCTTCGCTTCCGTGCACCATGCGGTGCCGATGCTCTCGCTGAACAACGGTTTTACCGACGAGGACATCGTCGCCTTCGATAAACGTGTTGGCGAGGTGCTCGGCGGCGAGTCGGTCGAATACGCGTGCGAACTCAAGTTCGACGGTCTCGCGATCGCGTTGCGCTACGAGAACGGTCGGCTCGTGCAGGCCGCCACGCGCGGGGACGGCGCGACGGGCGAGGATGTTACTCAGAACGTGCGTACGATTCGTTCGATTCCGCTCAAGTTGAAGGGTGAACGTCCTCCGCGCCTCGTCGAGGTCCGCGGCGAGGTGCTCATGTTCAAACGCGATTTCGAGCGGCTCAACGCGCGTCAACGCGAAGCCGCCCAGCGCGAGTTCGCGAATCCGCGTAATGCCGCGGCGGGCAGCCTGCGGCAGCTCGATCCGAAAATCACGGCCCATCGGCCGCTTTCGTTTTTCTCGTACGGCATTGGCGAACTCGACGGCGTCGAAATGCCCGCCACGCACAGTGCGCTGCTCGACTGGTACGGCGAGCTCGGGTTGCCTGTGTGCGCGGAACGTGCCACCGTCCACGGCGCGCAAGGACTGCTCGAATTCTTCCGGCGTATCGGCGAGAAACGCAAATCGTTGCCCTATGAGATCGACGGCGTGGTCTACAAGGTCAATCGGCGCGACGAGCAGGACCGGCTCGGCTTCGTTTCCCGAGCGCCGCGTTTCGCTCTGGCGCACAAGTTCCCGGCCGAAGAAGCCATGACGGAGTTGCTCGACATTTACGTGAACGTCGGCCGTACCGGCGCGATCACGCCCGTGGCGCGCTTGAAGCCCGTCTTCGTCGGCGGCGTGACCGTGACGAACGCCACGTTGCACAACGAAGACGAGGTGCGCCGCAAAGACGCGCGCAGCGGCGACACCGTCATCGTGCGACGGGCGGGCGACGTGATTCCCGAGCTCGTCTCGGTCATACTCGAGCGCCGGCCCGACAACGCACGCGAGTTCGTGATGCCGACGCAGTGTCCGGTTTGCGGCTCGCGTATCGAGCGCCTGCCGGACGAAGCCGTCGCCCGATGCACGGGAGGGCTTTTCTGCCCGGCACAGCGCAAGCAGGCCATTTGGCACTTTGCTCAGCGCCGTGCACTCGATATCGACGGTCTCGGCGAAAAAATCATCGATCAGCTCGTCGATCAGCAGCTCGTGCGCACGCCGGCCGATTTGTTCAATCTGGGCTTCGCCACGCTGGCCCAGCTCGAGCGGTTCGCCGAGAAATCGGCGCAGAATCTGCTCGATTCGCTCGAAAAAGCGAAGCATACGACGCTTGCCCGCTTCATCTATGGGCTCGGTATCCGGCACGTGGGCGAATCGACGGCCAAGGATCTCGCTCGCCATTTCGGCTCGCTCGATCCGCTGATGAATGCGTCGCTGGACGAGTTGCTCGAAGTCAACGATGTCGGCCCGGTGGTCGCGGAGTCGGTTCACCAGTTTTTCGCGGAAGAGCACAATCGAACCGTCATTGAACAGTTGCGCGCGCCCGGCAAGGTGAGCTGGCCCGAGGGCCCGCCTGCGCCGCGTGCGCCGCAAGGCGTGCTGGCCGGCAAGACGGTGGTATTGACCGGCACGCTGACGACCTATTCGCGCGAAGAGGCCAAGGAACTGCTGGAGGCGGCGGGCGCGAAGGTGTCCGGCTCAGTATCGAAGAAAACCGATTATGTCGTGGCGGGAACCGAGGCGGGCAGCAAGCTTGCGAAAGCCGAGGAACTCGGCATTCCCGTGCTCGACGAAGACGGTATGCGCAAGCTCCTGGAGGGTCACAATCCATGATTCGCGAAATTCTCAAGATGGGCGATCCGCGTCTTTTGCGCATTGCCCAGCCGGTCGATCACTTCGACACCCCCGAGCTGCATGCCCTGATCGCGGACATGTTCGAGACGATGCATGCGGCCAATGGCGCGGGGCTGGCGGCGCCTCAGATCGGCGTCGATCTGCAGCTGGTCATCTTCGGCTTCGGCCATAACGAGCGTTATCCCGAAGCGCCACCCGTGCCCGAGACGGTGCTGATCAATCCGACGATTACACCGGTATCGCAGGACACCGAAGAGGGCTGGGAAGGTTGTCTATCGGTGCCAGGCATGCGCGGGGTCGTCGGCCGGTTTTCGATGATCCGCTATCACGGGTTCGATCAGTATGGGCAGCCGATCGACCGGGTGGCCGAAGGCTTTCACGCGCGCGTCGTTCAGCACGAATGTGATCATCTGATCGGCAAGCTCTATCCGATGCGGATCACCGATTTCTCGAAGTTCGGCTTCACCGAGGTGCTGTTCCCCGACCTCGACCCGACGAGCGACGACTGAATCCGATGTCGCCCGCCGTGCGCGAAGCGGGCGCACAAGGCGCGGCGTGGGAGGCGCCGCGTCGATCGAAGTTCAAAACGCTTCGTCGGCGAGCAGATAGCGCCATTTCCCCGGCGGCAGTGCGCCCAGCACCACGCGCCCCATTCGCACGCGCTTCAGGCCGACGACATGCAGCCCGACGAGCTCGCACATGCGGCGAATTTGCCGCTTCTTGCCTTCGCGCAAGGCAAAGCGCAGTTGCTCACCGTTTTGCCAGCTGACTTTGGCGGGTTTGAGCGCGGCGCCATCGAGCGATAAGCCGAATCGCAGCAACGCGAGTTTGTCGGCGGGAAAGTGCCGATCGACATCGGTGGTGTGCTCGCCGTAAGTCACCCGCACGAGATATTCCTTTTCCACGGCCGAGTCTTCGCCGATCAGCTGTTTTGCGATGCGGCCGTCTTGCGTCAGCACGAGCAGCCCCGTTGAATCGATGTCGAGGCGGCCGGCCGGCGCCAGCGTACGCAGATGGCTCGCGGAAAAGCGCTGCGGCGAGCGGTCGCCGTCCCAGCGATTCGCAGCCGTGATGAGCGTGACGGCCGGTTCATAGCCGTCTTCGGCTTGCCCTGACACATAGCCGACCGGCTTATGCAGCAAGATGGTGACTTGCCGCGCTTGCGCGGCATGGGCGTCGCGCGTGACTTCGATCCGCTGATCGGGCCGTACGCGGGCACCCAAGATGTCGATTCGCTCGCCGTCGACGCGAACCCAGCCGTTCTCGATCCATTCGTCGGCTTCACGGCGAGAGCAGAGACCGAGTTCCGACATGCGTTTCGATAAACGCACCGTTCCCGCCGTTTCGGTACTCATCGCCGGTTTCGCGGCTGCGGCTTTGGCCGGGCGAGGCTCGGCGCGTTCGCCGCGTTCCGGGCGCTTCTTACGTTCCAAAGGCTCCATCTGCTGACGCTTGACCGGCGCCGCGGTCTTGCGCTCGGGCCGCGCGTGCGGAGCGCCTTCGGTGCGCTTGCGGCTGGCAGCGGTGGTCGACGGAGTTCGGTCGCCTCGATCGTTCGGGAATGAGCCTGTGCGCTTGCCCGTGCTGTCCGCGGTGCGGGGAGGGCGCGCTCGGTTTTCGCGCTCGGCAGCGCCTGTATGCTTACCGGTCCCCGCCGTGGCCCTCTTCTTACGGACGCCGCTATCGTCCCCGATGGCGCGTGAGCGGTGTGTGCCGCTATTCGCCTCCGTCCCCGTCGCGCGGGCGGCGTTCCCGCTTGCCTTCTTGCTCGTTGCGTTCCATTTGCCGGTGCTCGCGCCAGTGCCGGTCGTACGAGCGCCGCTGTCGCGCGTGCGGGCTCGTTGCGGATCGGTTGACGAGCCGGTCGGCGAGGTGCGTGCCGCCGTCGTTTTGCGGGCGCCCGGTGCGCCTGCTCGCCGCTCCCTGTCGACAGGCGACGTGCCCGGTTGGGCGGCGCGCTTGCGCGGCGCGTCCGCTGTGCCTTCGGTTCTTCGCGTGCCGGCCGGGGTCTTCGATCCGGACGATTGCGGCGATCGCGGTGCCGGGTTGGCGATGGTGGGGGCCGCGCCCGGGGAGCGCGCCGCTCCGGCCGTCCTGACCGGCTTGCGTGCAGACGGGCTGCCGGAACGAACGGGAGCGCGATCCGGGGTGCTCGGTCGCGGGTGCTTGGCTGTCAGTTTGACGCGCATAGATTCTCAAAAAAACAGGGCCGCGTGCGCAGGGTTTGCGCGGCGGTGAAACAGCGCTTATAGCGCGATGGCTCGCAGCAGTTCGGTTTCGAGCTGGATTTGCAGCCGATTGTCGGCGAGGCCGCGGCCATCGAGCAAAAAGACGTCCTCGACGCGCTCGCCCAATGTATTGATGCGGGCGGCGTGCACGCCGACACGATGATTGGCGAGCACACGCGCGATGGAATAGAGCAGGCCCAGCCGATCGTTCGCCGAGACCGAGAGAATGTAGTACTGCCCGCGCTCGTCGGCCCGCAGATCGACGCGCGGCGTGATCGGGAATGTGCGCGACAGGCGCGACAGCCGGCCCTTGGACGGCTCGGGCAACGGCTCGCCGGAAGAAAGCCAGGCGCTCAGCTGCTGCTCGACGAGGTTGGCGATATCGCGATATTGCACATCGCCTTCCGGGTGCGCGACGATGAAGTTATCGAGTGCATAGCCGTGCCGCGTCGTGCTGATGCGCGCATCGAGCACGGAGAGTCCATTGCGCTCGAAGTACGCGCAAATGCCGGCGAACAGATCGGGACGGTCGCGCACGTAGACGAGCACTTGCAGCGCTTCCCCAATGGGCGCCGGACGGGCGCGCACGATGGGTGCCTCGGCCTCGACGTGGCGATAGAGCACGCGCGTTTGCCAGGCGATGTCGGCAGCATCGTGCCGCAGGAAGTAGCCGACATCGAGCTGCTCCCAAAGCGCGCGCTGAGCGTTCTCCGGCACGGTCTCGAGCCGCAGCAGCGCGAGCGCCTCTTCCTTGCGTGTCTTGAGTTCGGCGTGTTCGTCGGGGCGCGCGCCGCCGAGCACGGCCAGCGTCGTCCGGTAAAGGTCTTCCAGCAGCTTGCCTTTCCACGTATTCCACACCTTGGGGCTCGTGCCGCGGATATCCGCAACGGTCAGCAGATAAAGCGCCGTGAGCCGCCGCTCGTTGCCGACGAGCCCGGCGAATTGCTGGATGACGGCCGGGTCGCTCGTATCCTGCTTTTGCGCGACCTGACTCATCGTCAAATGCTGCTGCACGAGCCAGACGATGAGCGAGGCGTCATCGCCCGTGATGCCGTGCTCGCGGCAAAAGCGCCGCGCGTCCGTCATCCCGAGCGTCGAATGATCGCCGCCCCTTCCTTTCGCAATGTCATGAAAGAGCGCAGCCACATAGAGCACCCACTGACGCTCGAAATTGGCCATCAGCTGACTGCAAAACGGGTATTCGTGCGCATGTTCGGCAAGGGCGAAGCGGCGCAGATTGCGCAGCACCGTCAGAATGTGCTGATCGACCGTATAAACGTGATACAGGTCATGCTGCATCTGTCCGACGATGCGTCTGAAGTTCAGCAGGTAGCGGCCCAGCACGCTCGTTTGGTTCATGAGACGCAACGCGTGCGTGATGCCCTGAGGCTCCTGCAGGATGGCCATGAAGAGGCGCCGGTTTTCGGGCGCCTTGCGCCAGCGCGAATCCATGATTTCGCGGGCATTGTAGAGCGCTCGCAGCGTGCGCGCGGACAGTCCCTTCGTGCCGGGCGTGGCTTCGTAGAGCAGGAAAGCCTCGAGGATGGCGGTGGGCGTACGCTCGAATACATCGTCGCTGACGATCTCGATCATGCCTTGCTTTTCGACGAACCGCTCGGACAACACGCGCGTGATGCCGCTCGTGCGCGGAAAGAGCTGCGCTTCGACGTTCTGGATCAGAATCGTCGCGAGCTGCGTCACCGCCTTCGCTGCCCAGTAGTAGCGGCGCATGAGCTGTTCGCTGGCTCGCTTGGCCTGCGTGGAGCGGTAGCCGAAACTCTCGGCGGCAGCCGTTTGCAGATCGAAGACGAGCACGTCCTGGCGCCGCCCGGCGATCACATGCAATCGCGCGCGCAGCGTCTTCAAAAAGCCTTCGTTGCGGCGCAGTTCGCGTGCCTCGCGCGCGGTGATGAGGCCGCGTTCGTCGAGTTCGCGCCAACTGCTGCCGAAGCCCGCCGCGCGGGCAATCCACAGAATCAGCTGCAAATCGCGCAGCCCGCCCGGGCTTTCCTTGACGTTGGGTTCGAGGCTATACGGCGAGTCCTGGAATTTCGCGTGACGTTGGCGCATTTCGAGGACTTTGGCCTGGAAAAACGCTCGTGCATCGAGTGTTTCGTTCAAACGCAGCGTGAAGCGCTGAAAAAGCGTCGTGCTGCCGGTGATGCGGCGCGCTTCGAGCAGCGACGTGCGCACCGTGATATCGCGCTGTCCTTCCTCGATGCATTCGCCGACGGTGCGCACGCTGCTGCCGAGCTCGAGCCCGAGATCCCACGCCATGCCGATGAAACGCTCGATGCGCGTTTCGAGCTCCGGCCCTGGCGTTTCGTGCAGCAGCACGAGG
>Ga0209672_100532_pt1 | contig 20804 bp, 18 predicted proteins | sample AraplaCol_mMS_r2_FD_184273 | JGI IMG/M metagenome (GOLD analysis project Ga0209672, IMG submission 184273) | Arabidopsis root microbial communities from North Carolina, USA - plate scrape CL_Col_mMS_r2 (SPAdes) (version 2) | ecosystem: Host-associated > Plants > Roots > Endosphere | place: USA...
TCGATTTCTGATAATCGAGGTCCGCCTTCATGCAGTCGTGCAAGTTCAGCATCAAATGATCGTATTCACTGCGTCGTGACTTCGTGACATGCAGCAGCTCGAGCAGCCACGCGGAACCCGGCATCTGCGGCTTGATGCGCGGCAGGAACCGCCGCGCCATCTGCTCGAACGGCTCGCCTACGCGCCATACGCGCGGCAGGCCATGCGGATTCACGTTCGTGAACACGCGAAGGATGCGCTCGCCGCGATTCGGGCGGGAAGGAAAGGCGTCGACGTGCAAACGGCTGTCATCCTTGCGCCACGACGTGTGGCGCGTCTCCACCTGCATGAGCCGAAGACTCGTCGGCGCCGCGCGAAGCTTGCCACGATATTCGGGCAACAAGCCATCGACAAGCGAGTGGGCGCTCGCCTGATAGCGTGCGACCAGCGCGCGCACCGCCGATTGCGTGGCGGCATCGCCGAGTACGCCGCGCAATGCGCCGCCCGCGGGTTCGAGGCTGATGTTCTTGCGTGTCGGGTCGGCAATCGCCGGATCGAGCAGTGCCTTTTCGGGGCCTTCGATCGGGAAGGCAAGCTTCGGGAAATAGAGCACCTTGCCGCGCTCGAGCGCGGCCCGCAACGTCTCGCGGGGCGCTGAGAGGCCTTGGCCCTGCCAATCCCCCGCGGTCACTTCGATGATTTGCGATTCGTTCATGGTCTCGTTGAGCGCTGACGGATCAGATGAGGCCAAAACCGGCGAGTGCGGATTTCACCTGCTGCAGCGAGGGCGGCGGCCCACCCTCGCCTAAATTGACGACCTTCGGCGACCAATAGCCGCCCGTGCGCCATGCGGTCGCGAAATTGTACAACTCGATCGTCGGACGCCCGAGCGCCGCGGCGATATGGACGAGTCCCGTATCGACGCCGATCGTCACCGCCGCGGCATCCAACAAGCCGACGACGGCCGGCAACGACAGCCGCGGCGGCACGATGGCGGCCGCATTGAATTCCTTCGCGAGCCGTTCGCTCGTTTCCCGCTCGGCCTCGTTGCCCCAGGGCAGCACGAGCGACATCCCTCGCGAGACGAGCGCGCGGCCCAGTTCGAGCCAGTGAGCCTCCGGCCATTGTTTATCGGCGCGCGAAGTCGCATGAACGAATACCGCGTAGGGGATGGGCAAATTGAGCCCGAGCTCCGCCAGCGCGAGCGCGGCGCGCGCGGTATCGAGGCCAAAATCGATGTCGTCGGCGGGCGTGGGTGCGGGCAGCTCCAGCGCCGCCGCTACGAGCTGGCGCGTGCGTTCGACGACATGCGTACGTGGTGGGATCGGCACGAGCCGGTCGTAGAAAAAACGCACGGGCCACTCGTAGCCCGCGCCGTCGGTCCGATTGCCGAGCCCGACGAGCGGACGGCGCGCCCAACTCGCGATCCACGCCGTCTTGATGAGCCCCTGACAGTCGATGACGAGGTCATACCGCTCGGCGGCGAGCGCGCGGCGCAATGCGCGAATCTCGCGCCAGGTCGTCGCGGCCAGCGGCGCTTTGCGCCATCGCCGCAACGAAAACGGAATGGCCTGCCGCACCCCTGCGACGAGCCGCACGAGGTCGACAAAGCTTTCTTCGACGAGCCAGTCGATTTCGGCGCCCGGATAACGGCGCCGGATATCGGCCACCGCCGGCATGTTGTGAACGACGTCGCCCAGCGACGACACTCGCACGATCAGGATCTTTTGCACACCGAAATAAAAAGAAAAAAACGATGGCGGCAAGGCGGCCGCGCACGGGACGATATTGCGTACGTCGCGCGTCGGAGCCGCCCAAACGCGCGATTTTACCGCGTCGGCGCGTTTTTTCCGCGATGAACTGGCCGCCGGGCGGATGTCATATCGCTACGCGCGGCTTTTGAGCGTCTTATTCTTCGCGCGCCGATCACACTACAATAGCCCGTTTGGGCGCCGCGCCGCCCGCGCACCTCATCGTTTTGCTTCCGATCATGCACCGTTCGTACCGCTTTTTTCGTTTCGGCATCCTGCCGCAGCTTGCCGGGTTCGCCGTCCTGGCGCTGGCGGCCTGCTCGAGCTCGCCGCCGCAGGCCAAGTTTCAACAGGAGATGTTCGATACGGGTGCCAGCCCGTTCTCGCGGCATTTCAGCGCAACGTCCGCCGATGCCTGCGAGGCCGCGCGTCGTGCGCTGCTGAGCCAGGGTTATCTGACCACGACGAGCCGCTCCGATACGATCGATGCCAGCAAGGATTTCCAGCCGAGCGGCGACAAGCACATCACCGTCGAATTCCACGTCGTCTGCACGCCGGGCGACGACGCTGAAAACTCGAGTCTCGTCTATGCGAACGCTGTGCAAAGCGGCTATGCACTGAAAAAGAGCGACACGTCGGCCAGCGTCGGGTTGAGCATCCTGGGTTCGCTTTCGCTGCCGATCCGCTCGAACAGCGACGCGATGGTGAAGGTGTCGAGCGAAACCATTCAATCGACGAAGTTTTACGACCGTTTCTTCGATTACGTCGATCAGTACCTGCGTACCGTGGTGAAAGCCGTGCCCGTGCCGCAGCCTTCGAAAATCAAATCGAGCGAAATTCCGGGCTCCCCGCCGGCGATGGCGGCCACGCCGGCCACGCCGGCCACGCCGGCCACGCCGGCCACACCGGTCGCAGCGAGCGCGGCGACCGCAGCGGGCACGCCCGCCGATGCAGCGAAAAACGGTCTGGCTTCGCAGCCGGCAGCGGCGATGCCGACCGGGGCGATGGCGCAATAGTCCAACGTCGACGGCAAATCCGTTCGGGGCGAGCTCTCGTAGGGTCCCGCATCGTTGTTTCGCGTCCTCATCTCTGGCTTCGCATCGCCATGCGCCTTATAGGTAACGGGACGTAGGGTATGAGCCCATGGACCTACGCATTCCCGGCCTCCAAACGGAATCTTCCGCTGTCGAAGAGCCGACCGACAAGCAGCATTCAACTGCCCTCGCGCGGCCAGCGGCCGTCGCTCGTACGGCGCCCGCTTGCCTCTCGGTTTTGCAGCATGCGCCAGTCCCCACTGAAACCGAAGGCGGGTTGACGCTGACAATGGTGGGCGGCCTCATCGTCCGTGCGCGAGCGCTGACGAAACGAAGCGGACCCCATAGTGCGGCCGAAGTGCTTTTACCCGGTGAGCCCGCGCGCGGCCAGCGCTTCAGGCTCTTGCGCGACCCCGATACGCGCGAGTTCGTGGTAATGCCGCGCATAAGAGGTGGGGCGTCGGACGAAGACCCGGAAACGAGTGACGCTGGCGAGAGCCTGGACGATGCGGCGGTGCTTGAACGCTTTGGCCGGAATATGGGTGCATCTACGCCGAAGGGGACGATACAGGCGCACCAGACCTATTTGCGGGCGTTTGGTATTTGGCTGTCGCAACACTTCCCCAGGGCCGGCGGACTCGCGCATGTCGAGCAAGCCGACCAAGCGATGGTGAACGCCGTGGTGAACCAGTATCGCGATGCCATCGGGCGATCGTCGACTCACGGGATCCATATCAATGGCGCGATCGCCGCACTGCGCGGCGTGTCACGCTCCGGGCGGCCACGTGCTCTGCGCTCGGGCGATCGTGCCGTCCTCGAGCGTTTCGGCATGGCAGCACGAACGGCCGGCCTCACGGTGGGCGCCATCAAAACGTATCAGGCGGACCTGCGCAAGCTCAGTCACTGGCTCGACGAGCGCCACCCTGACCAACGCGGCTTGGCCGGCATCTTGCGCGGTAACGCGCAGACCATCGAGACACTGTTGCAGGCCTTCCAGAAAACGAACCAAACCCACGATATCGGCCAAGCGGTCAAGGCGTTGCGCCGTATTGCCCAGCGATAGAGAAGCAAAACAATTCCTCCAAATCGGAAAACTATAGAAATAGTCGCTAAATTCAAAGCAGTATCCAAGGTATTTTGGAAGCACTTTTTAGGCTGCCGAGCGTACGATCGGCTTCGTTCTTGAAGAGCGGAGAGAAGACCATGAGCGACGCGGGCCATTTGCACTATTTCGACTACGCCGCCACCACCCCGGCCGATCCGAAGGTCATCGAATCGATGTTCGGGTGCCTCGGCATGACCGGTGCCTTCGGCAATCCGGCGTCGAGTTCCCACGCTGCCGGCCAGCGGGCGCGCCAGTTGGTCGAACGTGGGCGACAACAGGTCGCGGCGCTGATCGGCGCCTTTCCCGATGAGATCGTCTGGACTTCCGGCGCGACCGAATCGAACAATCTTGCATTGAAGGGCTATGCCGATACGGCGTCGGCGCGTCGGCACCTGATCACGAGCCAGTTGGAGCACAAGGCAGTGCTCGATACGATGGCCAGCCTCGAAAAGCGCGGCCTGCCTGTCACCTATCTGCGGCCGTCGGCAACCGGCGAGATCACGCCGGATGCGGTGGCCGCTGCGTTGCGCGAGGACACTGGCCTCGTTTCGCTGATGCTCGTCAACAACGAGCTCGGCACGTTGACCGACATCGCCGCGATATCGCGCGTGGTTCATGAGGCAGGCGCGTTGCTGCACGTCGATGCGGCGCAGGCGCTCGGTAAAACGCCTATCGATGTTCGCGCGCTCGGCATCGATCTGATGTCCATGTCGGCGCACAAGGTGTATGGGCCCAAGGGGATCGGTGCGCTCTATGTCAGTCGCGAGGTATTGGAGCGCATCGCACCGCAAATGCACGGCGGGGGCCACGAACGCGGCCTTCGTTCGGGCACGCTGCCTACGCACCAGATCGTCGGAATGGGCACGGCTTGCGAAGTGGCCGAAGCCCAGATGCAAGCCGACAACGAGCGGATCGCGCGACTGAGTGCGCGGTTGCTCGAACGCGTGCTACGTCTGGAAGGGATCAAGCACAACGCCTGTGCGGCACGGCGGATTCCGCATACGCTGAGCCTCACGATCGATCTGCCGGGTTTCTTCACGTTCATGCTGCCCGGGGATCTGGCTGTCTCGTCGACTTCGGCCTGCAATTCGGCGGCTGGTACGCCGTCACATGTGTTGACCGCGATCGGCGTCGACAAGGATGCCGCGAGCCGGACGATTCGCATCAGCATCGGACGGTATACGACCGAGGACGATGTCGACTATGCGGTGAGCTGTTTCGAGCAGGTGGTGAGCGACTGTGCTCAGGATTGCCGGCGCTGACGCGGCAGCTTTCCTGTCTCAGGCGCAGCGCACGTTATCGCGTTATCGACCGGTCCCGTTGATTGCCGGCCATTTCGCAAAAGCGAATACCCACAGCATGATGATGTTGACGATCGGCACGAACATGATGAGCGACCACCATCCCGAGTAACCCGCTCGCCGGACAATCCTGATGTACGGGTAGAGCAGCGCGGCGACAACCGCGATGGCGAAGATGCCGTTCCCGAAACTCATTGTGTGCATTTTTTCTTCTCCGAGAAAGCCTCGATTTTCGGCATGATGCGGGTTCGCTTCCTCGATTTAAGTCCGCCAACCCCGCGCTGCCCGGACACTGCGCGCCCAGGCAGCGCGTCCGATCAGAACGGCAACTTCGCATCCGGCTTGGCAGCCAGAAGCACGCGTCGGAAATCGTCCTGAATCCGAGCAAGCGCATCCGCGCTATCGGCCTCGAAACGCATCACGACCACAGGCGTCGTATTCGACGAACGCGCGAGCCCGAACCCATCGGGATATTCCACGCGCAACCCGTCGATCGTAATGACCTCATCGGCCCCTTCGAACCGCGCCTCTTTCTGCAAACGCCCGATCAGCGCAAAGTTCTCACCCTCTTCCAGCTTCAGTTGCAGTTCCGGTGTCGACAGCGAATTCGGCAAGTCGTTGAGTACCTTGCTCGGATCGCTCACCCGGGACAGCAATTCGAGCAGACGCGCGCCCGTATAAAGGCCATCGTCGAAACCATACCAGCGATCTTTGAAGAACACGTGCCCGCTCATCTCGCCCGCGATCGGCGCGCCCGTCTCGCGCAGCTTCGCCTTCACGAGCGAATGCCCCGTTTTCCACATGACCGGTTCACCACCATGCTCGCGCACCCAGGTCGCCAGATTGCGCGTGCACTTGACGTCGTAAATGACCTGCGCGCCGGGATTGCGCGACAGGATTTCCTGCGCGAAGAGCATCAATTGGCGGTCCGGATAAATGATCTGGCCGTCCTTCGTCACGACGCCAAGACGGTCGCCGTCGCCATCGAATGCAAAGCCGATTTCCGCATCGGTTTCCTTCAGCGCCCGGATCACATCCTGCAGGTTTTCAGGGTGCGCGGGATCGGGATGATGATTGGGAAAGTTGCCGTCGATATCGGTGAAGAGTTCGACGAGCTCACATCCGAGCGCCTTGAATAGGCGCGGAGCAAGACCACCCGCAACGCCGTTGCCCGCATCGACGACGAGCTTCATCGGCCGCGCGAGCTTGATATCGCCGACGATCCGCTCGATATATTTATCGCCGACATCGTATTCGACATACGCCCCATCGCCGGCGCTGAACTGGCCATCGACGATGCGCCGATAAAGCGCTTGAATCTGCTCGCCGTAAATAGCCGCGCCGCGCAACACCATCTTGAAGCCGTTGTAATCGGGCGGATTGTGGCTACCGGTGACGACGATGCACGAATCAATCGATCGTTCGCCGCCCGGCAACGCGAGCGGCACGCTGGCCGCGAAGTACCCGACCGGCGTCGGCACCATGCCGACGTCGACGACATCGACACCGGCCGCGCGCAATCCCTCAGCGAGCGCTGCAACGAGCGACGGGCCCGACAAGCGCCCATCGCGCCCAACGACGACGGCCTCGCCGCCTTGCGCGCGAATTTCGCTGCCGAATGCACGGCCGATCAAGCGCGCCACATCGGCATCCAGCGTCTTGCCCACGACGCCGCGAATGTCATACGCCTTGAAGATGGATTGTGAAATCATGGATAGGCTCTCAGTCTGCAAAAAAAAACGCAAAACGACGTTGCGGCGCCTGACGCAGCGCGCCGCATGCGGTGTCGCCAATTCCCCCTACACCGCCGCCGCACGAGGGGTGCGTGATAGTTCCCACTTATAATTGCCGTTTTTCAACGGACGCACGACGCGCTCATTTTAATGCCAAGACGTTTCATTGCCGGACATTCGTCAGCCGAAGCTTGTATCAAGGCGTTAGCGAAGCGCATTCCGGCACCAGCAAATTCCCTGCCGCACCCCCTATGCTGAAACGGCTTGCCAACCAGGACGTCGCGAAAGCCGTTGCGAACATCGTCTGGCTCGGACTCGAACGACTGACTCAGATCGTCGTCGCCATCGCCATCGCAGGGCTGCTGGCGCGTTACCTGGGACCCGACGCCTTCGGTAAATGGCAATACGCGAACACGCTGCTGCTCGTGCTGGCGCCCATCACCTGGGTGTGCGGCGCCGAGATCCTGGTCCCCACGATCGTGCATCGCCCGGCCGCCGAGCTGGGGACGGTGCTAGGCAGCGCCTTCGCGTTGCGTATGAGCGTCTCGGCGCTTGCGCTCGCCGCAACCTGGATCGCCATTTCGCTAGGCGCAACCGATCCGCTAGTGGGCGCCATGCTGGCCGGCCTCGCCGTGACCATGCTCTTTCGCGAGCCGTTCATCGGCGTCATCAACTCGTGGCTGCAAAGCATGACCTACAGCAAGCCACAGTTGCTGACGAGCATCGTCACGGCGCTCGCCAAAGCTGCGCTCGTCTATCTGTTCGTGCGCATCGCCATGGCGCCCGCCGCGTTCGGCTGGCTGTGGGCGGTGGAGTCCGCCGTCATCGGCGCCGCGCTCGTCATCTATTACATGCGTCGTCACGGCGGCAAGCTGGGCTGGCATGTCGACAGGCCGCTTTTGCGTCACTTCGCCACCGCCGGTACCGTCTTCTGGATCGGGCTGGTCTGCATGTATCTGTTTCTGAAGCTCGACCGGCTCATGCTCGAGCGCGCCATTTCGTTCGCCGATCTCGGCCGCTACTCGGCCGCGCAGCAAATCAACGAGAACTGGATTGCGCTCGGGCTGATGCTCGCGCAGACGATCGCGCCAGCGTTCATCTATCGCGTGCAGGACAAGGGCAGACTACTCGCCAACGTACGGCGTCTCATGTTGTTCGCGGCCGTCCTGATGGCCGCCGGTGCGTTCGTGCTCGATTTGTTCGGACACCTGATCATCACGCGCGTGTTCGGCCCCGGCTATGAAGGCGCCGTCGCGATTTTTCGCTGGTGCGTCTGGCTTTCGGTGCCTGCGGGCGTCGAAGCGATCGGCAATCTGGTCGTGCTCAAATATCAGGCGAAGTTCGTTCTGCTGGCGAAGTGGGTGCTCGCGCTCGCCGTCGCCTTCATCGTCAATCAGATTGCCATCGCACGGATCGGCGCGTACGGTGCGCTCGTCGGACTCGCAGCCGGCTACGTCGCGGCCGCCGCCGTGAACCTTTACTACATTCGCTACAAGCTGTCTTGACGATGCCCACCCACCCGCCGCTCTCCGTGCCGAACGACGCACTTGCCGATGTCGCGGTGCTGATGCCCGTTTATAACGGGCAAGCGGATGTCGAACGCACGCTCGCTTCGTTTCGGGAGCGCGCTCCCGTGCGCGTGTTGCTCGTCGATGATGGCAGCAATCCGCCGATCGTCGCGCCGGCGTTGCCCCACATGACGATCGAGATTCTTCGCATGCCGCAAAACGGCGGTATCGAACGCGCGTTGCAAGCCGGCATCGAGGCGCTCGCCGCGCGCGGCTGCAAGTACGCCGCCCGCATCGATGCGGGCGACCTGGCCGCGCCGGAGCGGCTCGCGAAGCAGCGCGCCTACCTGGAAGCCCATCCGAACGTTGCCGGCGTCGGCATGTGGACGCAGGTGGTGACACGCGAAGGCCAACCGCTCTTCATGTTGCGGCCTGCCACAGCACCCAGCGAGATTCGTCGCTTGCGCTTTTTCCGCTCTCAACTCGTGCATCCGGCGATGATGCTGCGTGTCGATGCGGTGCGCGCCGTCGGCAATTACCGCGTAGCGTATCGGGCGGCCGAAGACCTCGATCTTTTCTTGCGCCTCATGGAACGGTACGACTGCGCGAACTTGCCCGAGCTCGGGCTTTATTACGAAACGAATCCGGACGGCATCAGCGCAACCAAACGTCGCAAGCAGATCGTCTCGACGATCCGCCTCGGCGTGCGCTATTTCGATGCCCGCAATATCTACGATTGGTTAGGACTCGCGAAGAATCTGCTGCATCTCGTCACGCCCTATACGTGGCTGCAGCGCATGAAGCGCGCGCTCTTCGCCGCACGGACCGCATGAAATCACCCGCTCACCCCGCCGCCACCGCGCGAGCGCTGTCGATCTGCCTCGTCTGCAACACTTCGTTTGCGATCTATACGTATCGCCAGGGCCTGATTCGCACGCTCGTCGCCAATGGCGTGGCAGTGATCGTCATCGCTCCGCGCGATCGCACGACCGCGCTTCTCGAGCAAATGGGTTGCCGCTTCGTCGAGCTGTTCGTGGCCTCGAAAGGCACCAATCCTCGCGACGATTTGCGGACATTGGCCGCGCTGTATCGCCACTACCGCGCGATCAAGCCGGATATCGTCTTTCACTACACGATCAAACCGAACATCTACGGCACCGTGGCCGCGTGGCTTGCGCGCATTCCGTCGATTGCGGTCACGACGGGCCTCGGCTACGTCTTTATCCAGAAAAGCCGCGCGGCAATCGTGGCGAAGGCGCTCTACCGGTTCGCGTTTCGGTTTCCGCGTGAGATCTGGTTTCTCAATCAGGACGACCAAACGGCATTCATCGAATCGCGACTGCTCGCGCACCCTGAACGTGCACGGCTACTGCACGGCGAGGGCGTGGATTTGCGCTATTTCGCTTATGCGCCACCGCGACCGAAACAGAACTTTACATTTGTCTTGATCGGACGCTTGCTTTGGGACAAGGGCGTCGGCGAATATGTCGAGGCGGCACGTATCTTGCACGAGCGGCATCCTACCGCGCGGTTTCAGTTGCTCGGGCCAGCCGGCGTCGACAACCCCAGCGCCGTGACGCTCGAGACCTTGCGCGCTTGGGAACGCGAAGGCCTTATCGAATATCTGGGAGAGGCGCATGACGTGCGCGAGCATATTGCCAACGCCGATTGCGTCGTGCTGCCTTCTTACCGCGAAGGCGTCCCTCGCACGCTGATGGAAGCCTCGGCGATGGGGCGGCCGATCGTGGCCACCGACGTTCCGGGGTGCCGGGAAGTCGTAGCCGATGGCATCACCGGTTTCCTGTGCGAGGCGAAAAGCGCGACAAGCCTCACAGACAAGCTGCAAGCGATGATGGCGCTCACACCCGACGAACGGCGCGCGATGGGCGAGCGCGGCCGAAAGAAGGTGGCGGCCGAGTTCGACGAACAGTCGGTCATCGCGCAATACCTCACAACGCTGCGCGAACATACCGGCGTTTCACTTGATCTTTGACGGAGCATGAGATGGCGACGAAAGGCACGATTCTGGTGACGGGGGGAGCGGGATTCATCGGCTCGCATACGGCGGTTGAATTACTCGCAAGCGGTTATGACGTGGTCATCGTCGACAATCTCGTCAATAGCAAGCGCGAGGCCGTGCGCCGCATCGAAGAGATTTCGGGGCGCTCGGTCGCGTTCCATGAAGCCGATGCCTGCGATGCTGCGGCGCTGGGCGAGGTTTTCGACAAACACCCGATCGATGCCGCGATTCACTTCGCTGCGTTGAAGGCGGTCGGCGAATCGGTGGCGAAGCCGATCGACTATTACCGCAACAACATCGGCAGCCTGCTCACCGTGCTCGATACGATGCGCGCGCGCAATGTGAAGCGGTTCGTTTTCAGTTCCTCGGCAACCGTTTATGGCGTGCCCGAGCGCTCGCCGATCGACGAGTCGTTCCCGCTTTCGGCTACGAATCCTTATGGGCAATCGAAGCTGATCGCCGAACAGATTCTGCGCGATGTCGAACGATCCGATCCTGAATGGCGCATTGCCACCCTGCGTTATTTCAACCCAGTGGGCGCGCATGAAAGCGGTCGCATCGGAGAGGATCCGGCCGGGATTCCGAATAATCTGATGCCGTACGTTGCGCAGGTTGCGGTAGGCAAGCTCGATAAGCTGCGCGTATTTGGTAGTGACTACGACACGCCCGATGGTACGGGGGTACGCGACTACATTCACGTTGTCGATCTGGCGCGCGGGCATATTGCGGCGCTTGATGCGCTCAAGGCGCGCGATGCAAGTCTGACCGTCAATCTCGGCACGGGGCGGGGGTATTCGGTTTTGGAAGTCGTCAAAGCGTTCGAGGCTGCTTCGGGGCGCAAGGTGCCGTATGAACTCGTGGCGCGTCGCCCCGGCGATGTGGCTTCGTGCTTTGCGAGTACGAAGGCTGCGGAGGATCTTCTCGGGTGGCGTGCCGAACATGGGATCGAACGCATGTGCGCCGATCATTGGCGGTGGCAGTCGATGAATCCGAATGGGTTTGTTTGAGGGGGCGGGACGGTCTGAACAGAGACTATTGAGAGTTTTCCGCAGCGTCCCTTTTTCATCCCACTGGGCGAGAACTCGAATCGATGTTCGGTACAAAAGTTGATTTTGCAAAACATACCGAAACTCCATAAATTTCAACAGGTTAAGGAGATCGAGAACTCGCTTTCCTTGGCGCCCCCGCCCGATAACCCCGCTTCTTCAAGCGGGTGCGACGCGCTCTGATTATTTCCTCGGCTTCCACCAGAGCGCGTCGGGTTTCTGCGTTCGGCACTTTCCTGCAAACGGCACGACTGTCTGCAATTTCGCGCGCCGCCCGCCTCCGGCTGTACCCCATTAGCCCTCCCTCGTCTGTTTCAATGAAACGGCGGCTAGTATCTGCCTTGATGCGGGGCTGCCTCCGGGGGAGCGCCGGAATTTCAGACGATCCCCAAGAGAAATGACTGCGAAACGCTCCCGGTATAATTCGCCGTCCGCCTCCAGGCCACCGCTCATGCTCAGTTTCGCACTCGGCTTTCTCGTCTCGCTGCTCGTCACCTTGCTGATCGTGCGTTATGCGCACCTTCACGAAAAATTCTCGACCGATACGGATCTGGCTGGAGTCCAGAAATTTCACGCCCGCCCCGTTCCGCGCGTGGGCGGCGTCGGCATCGCCATCGGGCTGATCGCGTCGACGCTGCAGCTGTACGGCCCCTATCCGGCAGTTTCGCTCGGCATCCTCGCGTTGATCGCTTGCGGTATTCCAGCGTTTGCGTCGGGCTTGATCGAAGACGCCACCAAACGCGTCTCTCCCACCGCGCGTCTGGTCGCCACCATGGCTTCCGCGGCCCTCGCTTATTTCGTACTGCATATCGCAGTCGTGCGTATCAGCGTACCGCCTCTGGATTTTCTGCTGTCTTACGCTGTGATCTCCGCGGCAGTGACCGTATTGGCCGTCGCGGCCTTGGCCAACGCGATCAATATCATCGACGGCTTCAACGGCCTCGCGTCGATGGTTGCGATGATGATGTTTGCCTCGCTGGCCTATGTCGCGTTCCGCCTCTCGGACCCGATCGTGCTATCGGCGTCGCTGATCATGATGGGCGCGGTGCTCGGTTTTTTCATTTGGAATTTCCCCGCGGGACTCATCTTCCTGGGTGACGGGGGCGCGTATTTCATCGGCTTCATGCTCGCCGAACTCGCCATCATGCTCGTCATGCGGCACCGGGAAGTTTCCGCATGGTATCCAGTGCTCCTTTTCGTCTACCCGATCTTCGAGACGTGCTTTTCGATTTACCGGAAACGGTTCGTGCGGGGCATGTCACCGGGCATTCCAGACGGCGTGCATCTCCACATGCTCGTCTATAAGCGACTCATGCGTTGGGCCGTGGGCGTGAAGACCGCGCACGAATTGACGCGGCGCAATTCGTTCACATCGCCGTACTTGTGGTTGCTATGTTTGATCGGCGTGATCCCGGCGACGCTCTTTTGGCAACACACCGTCCATCTCTTCGCGTTCGTCGTGCTCTTCGCGGTAACGTACGTCTGGCTGTATGTAAGCATCGTGCGGTTCAAATCCCCGAGATGGCTGGTGTTTCGCCGCGGACGCTCTCATCGTTGATCGCAGCGCGTTACGATGAAGGCTCCGGGGATACCTATCGGCCCTGGGGCTCAATGTGGCATTGCAGTCCGCGATGTGCGGGATGCGTTCCAGCGCCGGTCGATACGCCAGCCGACGGCTGCGAGCGCCAAGTACCACACCACTACCATCGCCCACTGTGCCAGCGGCAACAGGTGCGTCGAGAGTAATGCAATCGCGGAGCCAACCGCCATCATCGAATAGTAGAACAAGGCAACACGGACGTGCGAAGCGCCGAGTTGAACGAGACGTTGATAGTAGTGCTCACGATGAGCCTCCCACACCTTCTCGCCCCGCACGAGACGGCGTAGCAACGTGACAGTCGCATCCGCGATGAACGGCGCGAAGGCAAGTGCAGGAAACCAGATTGGCCACGCTCCATGCTGCCATCCCCAAAAGCCCATCGCGCCCGCGAAAAATCCGAGCGGAATAGAGCCGATGTCGCCAAGGAAAATCCGCGCAGGATTGAAGTTGAGGATGAGAAAGCCCAGGCCTGCGCCCGCCACGGCGGCGCCTGCAAGGGCCAACTGCGGCTGCGACGGCGCCGCACCGATCGCGTACGTCGCGAACCCGAAAAAGGCCATGCCCCCCGCCAATCCGTTCGAGCCGTCCATGAAGTTATAAAGGTTCACCACCCACACGATCGCGATAACGGCCGGGACGGCAAGCCAAGCATCGATGTGCACGACGCTCGCGGCAACTGCCGAACCGGCAACGCCTATATGAGCAATGAATCGAGTACGTGCGGAGAGGCCGCGTCGGTCATCGATTTGCGACACAGCGCCCAACGCCAGCGCGCCGAGGGCAATCCATCGCAAGAGCGGAGCTTCGATCGCGATCGGCAGCAGCGCGGCAGGAAGCACGCCCCATCCACCCACGCGGGGAATCGGCTGAACATGTAGCGAACGGTGATTAGGGATGTCGACCGCTATCGCGTAAGCCCAGCCGGTACGCAGCAGAATCAACAAAAGTGCGAAGCAAACGAGCGCCGCAACGCAACCCGTCAGTAATAGCGATGACAATGAGGTAATCACAGCAATATCAGCCCTGCTCGAGCAGGCCGCGCACCGTCTGGGCGAGACCTTGCGCTACCGTCCATCGAGGCGTCCAATCCAACTCCTCGCGCAGCCTGACGCTTTCCATGCGTAAAGGCGCCGTCAGCCGTTCCATACGGTCTGACTGCCCGAACAGCTTCCCAGCACCGAGCAACCAGGCAACCGGCACCGGTACGAGCCGCGCCGGCCGTCCGAGCGCATCGGCGAGCGCGCGGATCATTTCCGCGACGCTGAGGTCGTTACCATCCGTCACGTGAAAAACGCCGTTTAGCGAGCCGCCATTCGTCGCAAGCAGGCCGATTGCATCGACAAGATTGCCGACGTATACCATGCTGCGCCGTGCCTCGACAGCACCGAGCGGTAGCGGAACGCCATTGCGCACGGCTTTCATGAGACTGAGAAAATTTGCGCGGACGCCCGGACCATAAACAAGCGGAGGCCGAACGATGACGATTTCCATGCCGTTTGCGCGACCGAAATCGGTCAACGCAACTTCCGCTTCCCTCTTCGAGATGCCATAGGGATCGACCGGCGCGGGCCGGTCGTCCTCACGCCACGGACGCCCCGGCTCCGCTTCCCCTAGTGCCTTCACACTGCTGATGAATACGAACCGGCGAACACCGGCACGCAGCGCCGCCCGAGCCGCGTTCATCGCGCCGTCTACGTTGGCGGCCCGGTACAGGGACAGCGGATCCGCCATGCGATCGCGCATGATGTGCACACGCGCTGCTAGATGAACGAATGCATCGCATGGACCGAGCTCAGGCTTTCCCGCAGCCAATGATGCGAAGTTATCGTCGGGGATGAGGCGTGCCACATGTCGCAAATCGCCATTTGCCATATGGCGCACGAGCACGATGACGTCATGACCCGCGTCGGCGAGTGACGCACACAGCGCGCGACCGACAAAACCGTTCGCGCCGCTCACTGCAATGCGCATCTCATACCCCCGCATTGCATCGTGTGGAGAGACTGCAGCCCGGCCTTCAAGAGCCGCTCACCGATACCGCGCGAGATGGCAAGCTTTCCAGGACCTGCGCCGCAACCGGATGATACTCCGGCACCCAGCGCCGCAGATCACGCCGGACTTCGTCGTCGGCAAGCACTCGATGCTGCATGAGCCACGGCAGAAGTTCGTCGAGTAAGCCACCCGCCACTTCCCGCGCTCGCGCAATGCGCAGCTTCGGATGAGGCGTACGCATTGTGGTTTCGTCGTCCGCGAGCAGTTCCTCGTATAGCTTTTCCCCGGGACGCAGCCCGGAAAACTCGATACGAATCTGCTCTTCCGAGTATCCGTAGAGACGAATGAGATCGCGCGCAAGGTCGACGATGCGCACCGGATGCCCCATGTCCAGGATGAAGATCTCTCCACCCTGTCCCATGCTCGACGCCTGCAACACGAGCTGAGATGCCTCGGGAATCGTCATGAAAAAACGGGTGATTTCCGGGTGGGTGACCGTGACGGGCCCACCCTTGGCGATTTGTTGCTGGAACTTGGGAATTACGCTACCGGCGCTCCCCAGAACATTGCCGAAACGTACCGTCTCAAATTGCGTGACTTTGCTCGTCTGCTGCAGCGCCTGGCACGCCATTTCAGCGAGGCGCTTGCTCGCACCCATTACGTTCGACGGGTTCACCGCCTTATCCGTCGAAATGAGCACGAAACGCTTGACGCCGTGCCGGATCGCAGCGCGACCTACGCGGTAGGTACCGAGCACGTTGTTTCGGACTGCCTGCCACGCGTTCAGCTCTTCCATCAACGGCACGTGCTTGTAAGCAGCCGCGTGATAGACGATATGCGGAACATAGCGGGACATGACCTTATCGAGCAGCAAAGAATCCTTTGCATCGCCGACGATCGGTACGATCGACAATTCCGGGAATCGCTCGCGCAACTCTTCGATGAGCCGATAGACGGCAAACTCGGAAATATCCAGCGCAACAAGCTGCGCAGGCGCGAATCGCAAAACCTGTCGACACAGTTCCGAACCGATGGAACCGCCGGCGCCGGTCACCATGACGACGCGGCCGTGCAACAACTCTTCGACATGCTTTGTATCGATGTTGACCGGCTCCCGTCCCAACAGGTCCTCCAGATCGATCTGTCGCACTTGCGAGAGAACGGCCTGTCCCGGCGCAAGCGTCGTCAAAGCGGGCAAGACCATTGCGCGCACACCGGCACGAACGCAGAGCGTCGCGACGCGGCGCTGCGCATCCACCGAAGCCGATGGGATCGCGATGATCACGTGATCGACCTTTAGCGAAGCCGCAAAGCGCGGCAACTCGCCGATCGGACCGAGCACTTTGTGACCGTAGACTTCACGCCCTTGCTTCAATGGATCGTCGTCCAGCAAGCCGGCCAGCCGCCACTGCTTGGACCGGGACAGTTCGCGTACAAGGCTCGCGCCCGCGTTGCCTGCTCCGAGAACGAGAACCGGCTTACCTTGAGCCATGAGCGCGCCGTAAAGATAGAACTCCTTCGTCGTTCTATAGAGCGCACGTGCGCCACCCATGAAAAGCAGCACGAGCAACGGCGAAACGACCAGGACCGAGCGTGGCGTGATCGGCATCGGCTGAACCATCAGCGAAGCGATCATCGCGAGCATTGCTCCTGCCGCCACCGCCTTCGAAATGCGGATGAGATCAGGCAGGCTTGCAAACACCCACATGCCCCGATAGAGACCGAAAGTCCGGAATGCAATGCCGTATGCGGGGAGGAGCCAGACGAGAGACCTCAGCCCGCCATGCAAGAAATCGAGCGGCACAGAGCCGTTGAATCGGATGAAATAGGCCGCAAGCCAGGCTCCCGCGACCGCACACAGGTCGAACAGGAACACACATACGGACAGCCAGGAGGCTTTGCGTCGGCGTAGCATCGATGTCCTCCTTCAGCTCAACCAAAAACGGTCGTTTGAGAACAGCGGCATCGAGAAATCCTTGCGGTGCCGAACGCCGCGAAACAGCGGGCGCCTGCCCACGGGTGCATAGAGGGAGCGATCTAGCGCCGCTTCGTCTCCGGCAGTCTCGCTTGCGCCGGTGCCGATGAATAGAACCATACAAAGTTGCAGACGGTCGCCTTGCGGCGGTTGGGATTCGGTATTCCAAGCCACGATCAAGCCGCTCGGATTGGCGATCGGGCGTATGCCGGAAAGAGGAGGCTCCGCGGAGCCATCGCTGGCCGCGCCCATCTCCGCCGACTGCCTGCGGCGACTCACGCAGCAACGCGAATTGCCGCCCATTATAGCGAACGGCAAGACGGGAAACCTGTTGTTGCAGGACGAAGCTGGATCCCTTGCCTTGCCAAACGTCGCATCTATCGATGGGTACTTCGGAGACATCTGTCCTCTATCGCAGCGCGGCGGCCTGCCTTACAATCCCTTTCCTACGCGAAATTACGAAAATCCTTACGGATGTAACAAGGAACCGACTGGGCGGCAGGCCGTCTTCAGCTAACGGCCACGGCACGGTGCACGCACCGGCCGCCGTGCTTGTCCCGCTTCGATGAGGGCTAACTCGAATGAAGGCTGTAATTCTTGCAGGTGGGCTTGGAACTCGTATCTCGGAGGATACCGTCAACAGGCCAAAACCCATGATTGAAATCGGGGGGAAGCCCATCCTCTGGCACATCATGAAGATCTATTCCGCCTATGACATCACGGAGTTCGTCATTTGTTGCGGCTATAAGGGATACATGATCAAGGAATATTTCGCGAATTATTTTCTGCATATGTCGGATGTTACGTTCGACATGCGCAACAATGAAATGGAAGTCCACCAGCAATACGCGGAGCCTTGGAAGGTCACGCTCGTAGACACGGGTGAACTGACAATGACAGGCGGCAGACTGCGCCGCGTAAGAGATTTCGTCAAAGACGATCAAGCATTCTGCTTTACCTACGGCGATGGCCTCAGCGACATTAATATAACGTCGCTTATCGAGTATCACAAGGAACGCCGGACACTAGCCACGCTGAGCGCGACGTATCCCCCAGGCCGCTTCGGAGCGCTCGATATTCGTAACAATAAGGTCAGCTCCTTCAAGGAAAAACCGAAGGGCGACGGTGGCATGATCAATGGCGGATTTTTCGTGCTGTCTCCCAAGGTCATCGACCTCGTGAGCGGCGACGATTGCGTCTGGGAACGAGAGCCGCTGGAACAACTCGCCAGCGATGGGGAACTCTCGGCATACGAACACCACGGCTTCTGGCAACCCATGGATACGCTCAGGGACAAGAACCACCTCGAGGAACTATGGCAGAGCGGGAAGGCGCCTTGGAAGGTATGGTAATGGCAGGCGATAAAGAAGCATTTTGGTCAGGCAAGCGGGTTTTTCTCACAGGGCATACCGGATTCAAGGGTAGTTGGCTCACACTTTGGCTCCGTGCGATGGGCGCCCAAGTCACCGGCTTGTCACTCGCCCCCGACACTACCCCCAATTTGTTCGAGCTTGCTCGCGTAGGGGACGGGGTCGAATCGATCATCGGCGACATTCGCGAGCGCCAATGCGTCTTGAGCGCCTTGGAATCGGCCGCGCCCGAGATCGTGATTCACATGGCAGCCCAACCGCTCGTGCGCGCCTCGTATATCGATCCTGTGCAGACCTATGAGACCAATGTGCTCGGCACCGTCCACCTGCTGGAGGCCATCCGGCACGTTAAAGGCATTCGTTCAGTTGTCGTCGTAACAACTGACAAGTGCTATGAAAATCGCGAATGGGAATGGGGCTATCGCGAGAATGAGCCGATGGGTGGCTATGATCCATACAGCAGCAGCAAGGGTTGCGCGGAACTCGTCACCGCTGCCTATCGCAGTTCGTTCTTCAACCCATCGACATACTCGACACACGGCGTTGCAATCGCAAGCGCGCGTGCCGGCAACGTGATTGGGGGCGGCGACTGGTCGGCGGATCGACTCATTCCCGACATCATGCGCGCGATAACGAGCGGCGAGACGGTGAAAATCCGCAATCCTCATGCGATCCGCCCTTGGCAGCATGTTCTGGAGCCCCTAAGTGGCTATCTCGTTCTTGCCGAAAGTTTGTACTCCGAAGGAATTCGCAACGCTCAGGCATGGAACTTCGGACCAAACGATGCGGACGCGCAACCCGTCGAGGCGATCGTCAAACGTCTTACCACACAGTGGGGCGACAACGCGAGATGGCAGTTCGACGGCGGCGATCACCCACATGAAGCCACCTACCTGAAACTCGACTGCTCGAAAGCACGCGGCCGCCTGGGCTGGCACCCGCGCTGGAATCTTAGCCGCACGCTCGACGAGATCGTGGCCTGGTACAAAGCCGCGGCAAGTGGAGAAGACATGCGCTCCGTGACACTCGCGCAAATCAACGCATACACCCAATCCTGAGTAACCATGAATAAAGATCATCTTCGTGAACAGATCGTCGAGCTCGTCCGACAGTACGGCTCGCTTGCCACCCAGCGCTCCGCGTTCGAACCGGGACAAACGGTAGTGCCTCCGTCTGGCAAGGTGATCGGTGCGCACGAAATGGAACTGATGGTCGAAGCAGCCCTGGACGGATGGCTGACCACCGGAAGATTCAACGAAGCATTCGAGAAGAAGCTCGCCGGATTTCTCGGCGTCGAACACCTGATCACAGTGAACTCGGGCTCCTCGGCAAATCTTATTGCCTTTTCGACGCTGACCTCGCCCCGGCTCGGCGATCGGGCGATTCGGCCCGGCGACGAAGTGATAGGTGTGGCGGCAGGCTTTCCCACGACGGTCAATCCGATCATTCAGTTCGGTGCCGTGCCCGTTTTCGTCGACGTCGAACTCGGCACGTACAACATCGATGCGTCGAAGATCGAAGCTGCGATTTCGCCGAAGACAAAGGCGATCATGCTTGCTCATACGCTCGGCAACCCTTATAACCTCGACATCATCACAGCGCTTTGCAAGAAGTACAACTTGTGGCTCGTCGAAGATTGCTGCGACGCGCTGGGTGCTACCTATAACGGGCAGTTGGTCGGCACGTTCGGCGATATCGGCACCCTCAGCTTTTATCCCGCGCATCACATCACCATGGGTGAAGGCGGCGCGGTGTTTACCAATAACCCTGATCTGAAGCTTATCGCCGAATCGTTCCGCGATTGGGGACGCGATTGCTACTGCGCGCCCGGCAAGGACAACACGTGCGGCAAGCGCTTCTGCTGGAAGCTTGGCAATTTGCCTGAAGGCTACGATCACAAATACACCTATTCGCACCTCGGCTACAACCTCAAGATTACCGACATGCAGGCGGCTTGCGCACTTGCGCAGATGGACCGCCTCGAGGGATTCATCAAAGCCCGGCGCGAGAACTTTGCGTACCTGCACGAGAAGCTCGCCAGCTGCCAAGAGTTCCTGATCCTTCCCCACGCGACGCCGAATTCTATGCCGTCGTGGTTCGGCTTCCCGATTACGCTGAAACCGGAAGCCGATATTCGTCGCGTCGACCTGCTCGGTTACCTCGATCAAAACAAAATTGGGACGCGGCTGCTGTTCGCGGGCAACTTGACGCGGCAACCGTACATGATCGGTCGAGAGTATCGCGTGAGCGGCGATCTCACGAATACCGACATCGTCATGAATCAAACATTTTGGGTGGGCGTCTATCCCGCTCTCAGCCGGGAAATGCTCGACTTCATCGTCGAGAAAATCGAGACCTTTCTCGGCATCAATTTCTAAGCGCGAAAGGCC
>Ga0209672_100533_pt1 | contig 20802 bp, 21 predicted proteins | sample AraplaCol_mMS_r2_FD_184273 | JGI IMG/M metagenome (GOLD analysis project Ga0209672, IMG submission 184273) | Arabidopsis root microbial communities from North Carolina, USA - plate scrape CL_Col_mMS_r2 (SPAdes) (version 2) | ecosystem: Host-associated > Plants > Roots > Endosphere | place: USA...
ACTTCGACTGCCCGCTGGCGTTCCTTGATCGCGCCGATCCACCTGTCGGGCCCTACGCGGGGCCATGGCGCGAGCAGGTGCGTGCGTTCCATGCGCGCCGAGCCGCCAGGCGAGCCGCCATCCGCCAGGGGCTGCGTGTCTCCTACGAGGGGCACACCTACATCCTGCGCCACAGCCTGGGCCGCCGCGGCTGGCAGGTGCAGCGCGAGGACGGATTGGTTTTCCGGATGAAGGCCAGGCAGCTCCAGCAGGCGACGGTGTTGCCGACGGTAGCTGTCGCGACGGCCTCGATCGTGGAACCACTCGGGCAGGAGGCGCCAGCATGACGCAAACCTGCCTTAGGACCAATGTCGAGTTCGTCGTGGACTTGATGGAGTTCAGTGCGCACGGAGCGTTGATCCAAGCGTTCGTGCTGCAAGCACTGAGCCAGTACGCACAAAAGGTGGCGGCCAGCGATCCCGACGCGCTGGAAACCAGTCTGGTCAGCGGTCACGCCTGGCATGGCTGCGCCCTCGAGGTGCAGCGAAAGCTCAGGCAGCACCTCGCCGAATAAGCCCGACAGGGCTACTCCGGGCTCTCGAGCCCTGTCCCCCTCCCGCGCACCACGCCCGCTCCGAGCCTCGTGAGGACCGGGAGGGGACGTGAGTGCGCGCCTCGTGCTGCGTAAGGCAGCACCTATCCCTCAAAGGAGAACATGTTGATCACCACGATTGAACGCGGTGGTCTGCCGTCGCACGATGCGTTGGCAGCATTCCCGGAACCATCGTCCCACCCACTATCCCAGCCATCCCCACTGCAATCTCCCAATTCTTTCACTTATCACTTCACCCGAATCAGTCATAACAGGAAGACCGGCCCAATGGCGGTCACGACAACCAGCGCGAATTCCTGTCCCCCGGATTGCGGGTTTCGTAGCAACGGCTGCTATGCGGAGACCGGGCCCCTGGCGCTGCATTGGCGCACCGTATCCGCCGGTCGGCGGGGCGGCAGCTTCGATGAACTGCTGCAAGAGGTCTCCACGCTGCCGCGCCGGGTGCTGTGGCGGCACAACCAAGCTGGCGACCTGACGCCCTGCGCACCAGGCACGATCGACGCGCAACTGCTGGCAAGGCTGGCGAGGGTGAACCAGGGCCGGCGCGGGTTCACCTATACCCACTACCGGCCGACGCAGTCCAACCAGGCGGCGATTCGCCGCGCGAACGAGTGCGGATTTACGGTGAACCTCAGTGCCCAGACGCTGGCCCAGGCCGATGCCTATGCGGCGCTCGGCGTGGCGCCCGTGGTGGTCGTGTTGCCCGTGGGGGCCAAGAAGTCGGTCAGGACGCCTGAAGGTCGACTGGTCGTAGTGTGCCCTGCCAGCTTCGGCGACATCGACTGCTTGAACTGCGGGATTTGCCAGCAGCGGGATCGCTCGGCCATCGTGGGTTTTCCGGCGCATGGGGCGGGGGCAGGGCGGGTGCAGGCGGTTTTCTTCGAGAGGCGACTCTCATGAGAGGGCCACTAGACGCGAATTCGCCGCCAGGCGTGAGCCGCAAAGAAGAAACCTTCGCGATCGATGAGGAGTTTCTTCGTCAGGTGGATCGCGTGATGCTGCAGCGAAAGCAAGCCGATCCCTTCCGGCGGGAGGAGGCCTGGCGCGCAACCGAGGAGGAGGTTCGGCTGCGACATCTGCAGTCGCGCGAGGAACGTCCAGATCGAAGCAACGCGCGCTGAATGCAGCGACGGCTCACCGGCAACGCGCACTTCTCGCCACGGTCATTCCCGGCGGCACTGATCCCGGCCCTCTCGATGGACTGGGATTTGGTCCCTTTGGAGGGCCAGGAACCCGACTTATCACCACAAAGAAAGGACATCGTCATGAACATCTTCTTCGGCCCCATCGAGTACCTGAGCGCCTTCGCGATGGTGCTCGTCGCGGGGATCCTCCTCGGCTTCGGGCTGGGGTGGCATTTCTGCGGGCATTTCCGCAGGCATCCGCTGCGCATGCGGCTGTGAGGCTGAGGGGCTCCTCCCACACACCCATCCATCGCCACCGAGCCGGCCGGCTCGGTGCCTCCCCCTATTCCGCAGGGGTTTCACGGCGGCCCGCCCCATGCGGATTGAGGGGGCGGGCTGGACACCCAAATTTCTTAGGAATCACTTGTCATGAATCTTCATTTCCAGCGACACGCCGCCATGCCGCCCTACACCCGCGACCTGACACCCCAAGACCAGTTCAAGTTGTAGACCCCAAGCTCAGCGCAGCCAAGCCAAACCGCTAGCGTTGGCGTTTGCTTGCCGGGTAAGGACGTGCTGTGCGAGGCGCCCGCTTTAACGTTGTGTCGAGGCCTCGCTGTTGCGGCAGGTCCGGATCCATCAGTTCATGTGCAGGCGCACCGATGGCCTCGGCAATCAACTCAATGTTGTCGATGGAGATGTTTCGCGTACCCCTTTCCAAGGTACCAATGAATGCTCTGTCCAAACTCGCTTCATTTGCCATGCGCTCCTGCGACATGCCGATGTGAATCCGCATCAATCGGACGTTGCGAGCAAACACCAGGCGGAGGGAAAGTGGGGCAGAGACACGAGGCATGCCTTCGATGCTCGAAAAAAGAGGTGTTTGAAACCACGGTGTTTGAAACCCTTTAACATTAGACAGGCACAACTTGCTGCGGAGGGAGCATCTCGTGTTTCAACGGCAGCGACTCTTGAGCAAAAAGGAGACGCAAACGCATCTATATCTCGGCAGCTAGGAATCTGGCTCGCATTCCGGGGGAAAACGGACCGCCTCTCTTGTCTGGAGCAAGGCTGCGGCATTCACAACCTACAGGAGGCAGGAAACGCCTCCCTTTTGAGACGAAACCATGAATATCCACTTTACTAAGAACAACCAAACCCGCTTCGTCAAGCACGGCTTCTCGTGGCAGATCTTCTTTTTCGGGCCGATCGCATTCGCCATGCGCAGCCAGTTCCTGTTGGCCGCGGGCTGTGCGGCGGCGATGTATGCCGCCTTCATGGCGACTGGCTTCATCACGATCATGGTCTTCGACCTCGACGTGGAGCCGGCGCGCTTCCTCGGCATCGCTGCGGCCTGCAGCCTGGCGGGCTACTTCGGTAACCGGTTTTCCGCGCGCAGCTACGTCAAAAACGGCTGGGTACCTGTCGCGGACTTTCCCGCTGACTGGAATACCCCGCAGTTGATTCCGCCGAAGGCGGAGGAAACCAAGCTCGGTTGAGCGTCCCTTCAACTTTCTCACTTGAGGTCATCGATGAAAACCATCCTCGGCGCCGCTTTGGCGGCGCTGACCGCAATCGTCCTGACGCCTTTGGCCCTGGCCAAGGGCGTCGATCCGCTCATCAACCCCGATGCCGTCAAGCATCGGATCGATCGCTCGGCCATGGAGATTCAGCTCCAGGGCTGGAGTCGCGATCTCAAGTACCCGGTCTATCCGATCCAGGTGCAGTCAGGAAGCAACGGCGTGTACTACACGACCACCGAGCGCGTGCAGCCCTACAAGGAATTCGACTTCGACGAATTGCGCTGCGAGATCGGGGACGCGGATCGCGCCGTGCTGACCTTGCCCGGCTACAGCTGCACCGATGGGGTGTGCATGACCAAAGAAGGCGCGGTCCTCGGTACCGACCCGCGCCGGCCCATCAACACGAAACATCGCTGCTGACGGCCCCGGCCGCCCTCTCGAAGCAGGGAAAGCGGCCTTCGTAGACGTGACCTTCCCACTCACTCATATGCCAAAACCTTCATCAAAACTCATCCTGGCCGGCACGCTTTTGTGCCTCGGCCTCACCGCATGCACTGACTCAAGCATTACCGCAGTCAAGGAGTCTTCCATTCCGCAGAGCGACTTCACCTTTGGCGAGGCCCTTGATGACGCCAAGGGTTGCAAGTCCACCGCATGGAGCCACCGCGACGACAGCAATGGACGCCCGGTGGTCGAATACACCTGCACCGTAGAGATCTCGTCGGCTCAGGTGGAACAGGCCAAGAAAGAAAACGCAGATCGCATCAAGGCGATGAGCAAGATGTTCGAAACGGTCTGGACGGACGCACTGACCACAATCGCACAGCACAAGCAGAACGTGGAGCAAAGCGCCCTGCGCGACCGCGCCGAAGCTCAAGCCAGACTCGAAGAGGTAAGGGCGCGCCGGCAGTACCTTCAACAGATGATGAACGTCCTTGCAGGCAAGCAGGCCAAGGCCGCCGCCGAGCAGGCTGAGGGTAAGCGGGCGAACCCGTACGCCAACCTGCGCATTGAGGGCGACATCACGTCCACAAAGTCGGCCATCGCCCTTGCTGACGCCCAGATCGCTAGGGCGGAGAACGCTCGTGACAACCCTGTTGCCGCGTCCTCATCTGGCGGCAATCCGGAGAAGGGCGTCGCTGACTATGAGCACATGACGCAGGGCATGCTTGCCTGGAAAGAGCGCTACTTCGCTGCGGTGGCCGACAAAGAAGCCGCCGAGACCAGGCGCGCGAATGAGTTCATCGCGAGTGCGAGGGACCGGAAGCTTCAGATGAAGATGACATTTCAGGTCAACAAGAAGTCCCCCGTCGAGCTACGGTCCGCCACTTGGGTCTCTGACGATCAAGTGGAGGCGGCGGTGAACCCTGCGTTGGTCGCGGTCGTCCTCTTGGATCCGAAGAGGATGCAGCAGGTGGTGGACGAAGCGGTGAAGTCGCGTCTGAAACTGCCGATGAGCAACTCCGACGCATTGGAGTCGTTCCCGATCGTTTGCGGCTACAAGGTCCCTGAGGGATGCGCCCTTCGCAAGAGCGCTTCCTGAAGCCATTGCATTACGTACGCGGACGGGGAAGGGAGTCGAGGACTCCTTTCGCCGTTCGAAAAACGTCAAGGTGCTTCCTTTTTTGGCCTCGGACCTTCAGCAAATTCGTCCGCGATCTTCAGGGCAACCTCCACGCATAAGCTCGGTCCGCCAGGCTTCCGCTCGTTCGCAACTAAGGCTCAGTCACGGAGCTTTCTGCCATGTAGCGGTGAGGCTACATCTCGCCGATTGTTCTGGCCCGTTGGGTCGGAAGGCGCTCAAAGCGGAACGTGCCACCCTTGCAGCGACACGCCAAGATCCGGCTGTTCTTCAATAAACGACGTCCTTCAACGACTCGCGGGTCTCACGATCAGCGCGGTCAGAAATGACGGAATCGGCAAACGCTGGCGTGTAGAGCGATGCCAGTATCCGATGTGTCGATTCATCCGAATCAACCAGCAACTTTGCGATGATCTTCTGGTAGTCGACGCCTTTTTGCCTTTGGCTCTTGCCTTGGCCGTAAAGAACACTCTCTCGGTTCGGGCAAGTTCTTACAACTTTCTTGACGCACAGGCCAGGGGCTGAAACCGGCCACGATGCAAAGCGAATACGGCGAAGCGATTCGCCCATTGCTTCATCCGCTATCTTCCCTGCTAGGAAGGCATCCAGACGGGCGCTGAACGCTGCATAGGCCTTTTCCTCGACCTCATTCTGAAGGCTGCAGTCGCGAAGGAATGGAACGCCTGCGATTACGCTCGATGCGCTGCAAAAAAAAGCCACCTTCTGACCTTTTCGCAGGCCCGCAAGCGCACTTGCCTTCTCCTTCGGGAATCTGGCTATAGGGTCACCAAATAGCGCTCTCTCATCGCCCATCGAGACGCTTGGCTCATCGCCAATGCCGCTATGAAAGCCAGTGATAACACCTTCGATCCTCACGTACTTGCCTTTAAAGCGGAGCTCGCCGTCGATCTGGTTGGCGGCGTAGACCTCACGCATTGCTGCAGCTGTAACGGGTACCGCGGAAGGCCAGAAAGAGAAGTGCGATTTGCCAGTCCTCGCATAAGCGACTGCCGCACTGTTCAACTGCTTGTCTCTCTCGACTTTCTCAGCGTCCGTGAGCGTGTAGGTGCGAGCGCCCTGCGCGAAGCCGGCGCCGGCAAACAGGATTGCCGCGACGAATAAAGGCAACTTCTTCATGAAAGGTTTGACTTCGACTGCTTCTGATCGGCGAGAAATGTACTACAGCGCTGCCCTCATAGTCAGCTGAGTCGCGCGTCGCGCGCGGGCGCGTCTTCGGTCTGAACGCGAAGCCAATTCAACGACTCGCTATCCAATGTGTCGGACATAAATTTGGTGCTCAGGCAAACGCGTTGCCCGCATGAAGTGATGAGCGAAATGGGACCAAGCGGGACAGGTCTGCGGCCCAAACCCCCAAAAGAAACTTCATTCATCGGGATTGCACGGTATGCCCCGATTTTTTTTGAAATACCGATTGATCGGAGGCTCGCATGGCTAAAAACGCTTGAGCGACTCCGGCGGCACTCGTTACGACTGGCTGCACTACATCCCGCTGGTGCAGCGCAAGCCTGGCGCGTTGAGAAACGGCGCACCCTTCGCCGACATGCCCGAGGCGTTGCAGCGCCTGCGTAGTGGCCTGCTGCGCCAGACCAGCGGGGGCCGTGTGATGGCCCAGGTGCTGACCATCGTGCCCACGGCCGGTCTGGATACTGTGATGGTGGCGATCGAATCGGCAATGGAGAGCAGCCCTCCATCCGGGCGCGTCAGCGTGGAGCACGTCATCAATGTGCTCGGCCGGTTCAACGCGCCACCCTTCGCGCCTCGCGAGTTCGATCACAAGAAGCAAAAGGAGGTCACAAAACAACGCAAGACATACACTGATTCGCAGCCGACCACTGCTGCGTCGGCTTCCACCCTGGCTCACGATTCAAGGGGCGCGGTGGCTCAGTTCTTCTTCGGTGTGGGACATATTGGACCAAACGCACTCTCGTCGGCCCTCAATCTACGATTCGATCAGGTCTTCTCCAGCTCGCGACATATTCTCTTCAATGAGCTGACATCATTCATTCTCATCTGCCACGGGCTGGCGGCTCAAGGAGCATACGCTCAGTACTCCACTTCGGACCCAGCTCCACCAGGATTCCATCGCGATATGTTGTTCTCGTTGCAGCCGCGGACGCTGACCGCCCGCTCCCCGAGCCCACCGCAGCTCCCCTGGGTTGAGATCTCAGCGGTCGGCCTTCGATGAGATTCTGGCGCACGCCTTCGCAATAGCCCAATCTCATATCCAGCTCCTTGAAACTGACAACTCGATAGGACAGGCCGTCCACGTCGATGGTAGTCTCAGAAGCCTTTCGTGAGTCAATTAGCGCGGTCACCGGTTCGTAGTACTTGGAGAAATAGTCGGCATCGCTCAAGGCAATGTGACGGGGGGAGCGCCTTCTTCTGGCTGGAGGATCCTCAAGGTGTACTTTCAAGGCCGCCTTGGGAAAGTGCGTTACACAAGCGCACCGAAGAGGCGCCACGAGATGCCCATTTGCATACAGCAGGAACGCTGTCTTCGCCTGCTTTACCGCATTATCGATCGCCCGCGCAGACGCAGCGTTTGTACGACCCTTAGCCTCTAACGCCAACCAATCGGATAGCAATCCAGTTATCGGATCTATGCGTCTGCCCACCAAGTCGGGAGATAGAAGCGCGCCGCCGCTGAACGCCGACATATGCACTAGCCATGGGACGTTGAGAACCTTGTCGGCAACTAGCTTGGCAAAAGCCATTCCCAAAAAGAAAGAAACCGCGCCCTTTTCGCTCCGATCCAGCTTCTTGTAAGCCTTGGTCTGGCGCACCGTGCCATCCGAGTGCTCACGAAGATTTGCGTAGACCATGAACAATCGGTACATCAACTCGTAAAACGAATAGATTCCGAACTGCGAAATGCCCTTCGAATTCCTCCGTCCGACGGTCACTGCAGCCCACACCAAGTCACTCCACGTCGCAGTCAGTGTCACTGCACCATTGGTGACCGACCAGGGTGCCGCGCTCGTGAACGCGACCTTCTTGCAACGGATTTTCATGTTTTTGACAAATCGAGGCGGTTTTTAGTGGGGGCGTCGCCGAAGGATCAATCTGCCGGATCAGCGGATTGTGTTCTTGGCGTGTCAGAGTGATGCATTCGGATCGCTGGTGAACCGCGCCACACGGAGCCTGACTTTGTCATTCATAAGAGCTTACTGCCGCAACTATGGCGGCATGCGCATACCAATCACGTCAGCACCGTCGAAGCTCGCGATACTTACTCGATCAGACTGATTGCCGCCCAACAACCGTACACGACCATTTTCGGCGCCCACGAAGAAGCCGACGTGCCCATTGGGCGGTGACCCACGCTGGAGCACCACGATGCACCCAATCTCCAACTGCGCCACCTCACGCCCCCACTGAAGCCAAGAACGCGCGGACTTGGAATCGGTGCCATTCACCCCGGCACCTTCGACGCAGAAGTTCACAAAAGACGAGCACCACGGGACAGAATCAGGTGAGCCGCCTCCATGCGTGGAAGCGTGATACATGATGATGCGGGGATTGTCCACATTACCTTTTGCCTCAGAGACACCGAGTTCGGTTTTGGCAATCTCGAGCCATCGAGCCGGCAAGGATCCAGTGGCCGCCGCGGGTATTTGTGCGTCGTCACCTGGAAAACTGGCCACGATGGTGTACTCGCCGTCATCCTCCTGTGTTTGCTCAACAGCCGTGCCCCCGTCAAACTGGATGATGGCCAGTACAAAGGCGACTTGGTTCTCCGGGACGTCGGTGACAATTCGAGTAGTCGGCATGAGCTTCTCCTGAGATGGGACAAGGGCCTCAGACGATGCCTCTTCAAGCGAACGTCTAAGGCGTTCACTTCAAGGCTTTACGCAATTGCCGACCTGCGCCCGTTGAGAGGCAAATCCGGCGTCGAAGATGAACGTGAGCATCGGCGTATTCGCAGGGACACCAGCTTTTGGCCAGCAGGCCTGGATGGCCGCGAATTTAGTCACATCCGGCTTCGCGCATTCGAAATCACCGCCGCATACGAAGTCGCGCAGCTTTGCGCCGCCTGTGTCGAGCTTGAAGCTGAAGGTCTCGGTAAGTTCCGCCTCCGCCCGTTGTGCACTGGCTCCCACGGAGGCGGTAATTCCCACCAGAGCGCCGAGGACCGTCCCCGCTTCGTAGTAGTCGTTGAGGTCGAGCAATGCACTCGCAAGCGGATACTGCGTTGTCGGTTGGGTCAATCCCAGACGCAGGCGAAGTGCGACCTGAGCACGACGGCTGCGCATTGCGGTATGTATGGCGATTATTGTGCGCTCAGCCAGCACTTCCTTCTGGAACGATTCTCTGGATCCGATGAGGAACGCGCTAACACCGGACAGGGCACGGGCGGTTCCAGGCCCAGACGCGGCGGCCGCCGTCGTCAAGCCTAAACTTCCGACGGTTGCAGCGAACCCTGCTGACCTGGTATCCCGAAACAGTTTTTCTTCGAAAGCCGAGAATTGGATGTCGATCGCGTACATGCGAGCGCTCACGATTTGCGCACGACACTCGGTAGTTGTGACCTTCGAACATGCACTGAGCGCTGGCACACCGATGAGAGGTGCCAACTCCGCCAAGTCTTTCGCTGGATCGGTCGCACGCTGCGGATAGCCGTCGAAGCTCGCGCATCCGCCCAATCCTGCAAGGATGCCCAGGAGGAAACCCCCCCTGATCCGAATGCGGTGCGTCGAGCCCCATTGAAAAATGGACTTCATGAATCGGCTCTCCTGATGCTCCCAGCAGCGGCGAAGCAGTAATTCCTAGCATGGATCTGGAACTTGACGCTGCATCCCAGCGCAGGAATGTAGACCCGAACACAACGCCGAACATCCCCAAAAATGGGGATCACCGAACCTGCGCAGGTACTTGCTCGACGAAATTCCCGTGGGAGCGCAGCCAACAAGTCACTTGATGACATATAAGGAGCAGGGAATTGCGATGCGGCTTACTTCCGCTGCACCTCCAGTCTCGATTGCGTCCGGGCTAACGATTCATCTTCGTATGCCCCTGGTTTGTCGGGCCGGCTGATTTATTGTCTAGCTTGGAACTCCACCGTGTTGATCGTCAATGCATCTCGATGCAGATGCCGGGGGTAAAGGGCGGCCTCGCGGATCAACTGGCTTTGCTCTTTCGCCTTCGAGTGAGTATGCTCCAAGGCTCGCTATCAAAGCGAGATATGAATAAACAACTACGCTCGGGGGGAGCAAATGCGGTTTACACACTGGAGTGTGATTCTTTGCTTGGTCGCTTGGATCTCAGCTTGTGGTGGAGGAGGCGGAGGCGGGGGTAGCGCGGGAGGCTTCCCTGGTGGAGTGGCCATTGCACCCACTATTGGAGCAGCATCTAACACGAGAGGCTCTGAACCCCCTTCTTCCAGTACTGCGACGGGAAACCAGCCTTCAAATGAAGGCTCTGTGACTCCCGTAAATCCCCCCGGCGATCCGAAGCCCGAGTTTCTGTTCGTCGCTGTCCGCAGCATTCAGTCGATTCTCTCGTTAGGAACTCAGAACCCTGCACCTGCCACGAAACCTCAGTTCAAGGTTATCTCGGGCATCCAAGGCTTTTTGGGCGACGCGTTGGCCTACGATGCAGCCAATGACCGACTTTTTGCCAGCAGCGGCGCAAACATTCTGGTGTACGACAAAGCCAGCACGCTGAGCGGCGCAGTTTCGCCGAGCCGAACTATCCAGGCGAAGGGCACAGGCATCGATTGGCCTTCGAACATCGCCTACGACAAGACAACGGACACGTTGTACTTTATCGGTAGTGCTCAGTACCAGACCGTGCTGGCCATCATCGGCAATGCGAGCACTGCGTCTGGCAACGTCGTTCCGGTGCACAGCTACGCAATGGCGAGCGGGTCGCAGGCCTTCAGCATCGATACGCAGCGCAAGTTGCTATACGGCCTAGGCTCAACTATTGGAGTGTTTGTCTTCGACTTGACCAGCCTGCAGCAAATGACTGGCACCATGCCCAACATTAACCAGGCTGTCCGGGTCATGGCCTTCCCAGCGCTTGGCGTAATGACGGGGATCAGCATCGATCAGGCGCGCGATCGTCTCTACATTGCAGGCACCGGAAAGCTGGCAGTCGTTAACGACGCGAGTACAGCTGGTGGCAATCCGGTCAATCTATCATTCAACGTGCCCGCGTACTCCACCACCTTCGACCCGTCCCACGACCGCCTATATGTTGGCACGGCGAATGCCGCGTACATCATCAACAATGCAAGTGGGCTGCAAAGCGGCTCGAACCTTCCTGCTACCGTATCGCTGCGCTCCGATTCACAGCTGAATTACATGCTTGGCGGCTTCGCGTTCCCTTGAGCGTCCACTACGGAATGGCGCTAGCCCGGTGACATGTCCCCACTGATGAATCGTCCTGAATGCTTCGAAGCGAGCAGAGCGACCGATTTGGGCTCGCTCACGGCAGCGGCGCGACTGGTTTCAGTTGGCCAACTGCAGACAGTTGGCGGCCGGGCAGAGATCAATCTGCCGAGGACCGCTGAGCCAAGGAGAAGAGAGACGCTGTGGGCGTTCTGCAGAAGGATGTTATCGAACGGTGCGGTGTTGCCAACGACGACAAGCTCTGCCGCCTCAAGCGTGGTGACAGGGGAACGACGAAGCTGCCCTTGAGGTAGGCGTTGAAGCGTTCTAGCTTGCCCTTAGTCTTCGCGTGATACGGACGGCACGGTCTGGGGCCTGAAGCCGTCTACTTTAACTTGACGTTGACCATCGCAAACCCGGCATGTTGCTACCACGTTTACGTAGGCAGAATGCGGCCAACAGCTGACCTTCGAGTCGGACTGCCAATCTGGTCAATATGCCATCCATAAAAATCAAGCGTCGGACTACCTAGCAAGATGCCTGCTTTCGGCGCAAGTATTGAGAAGATCGCCACCGAGGTGGCGTCCTGTAGCGCAGCCTGTGCGGGTGTGACCAACGCGCTGCTAGCTGGAAGGCCACCTCGTGGTTTGGTTCTCGAAACACAAGGCCGGCTAGGAGCTGGTGTGATTGTTGTGGGACAGAACCCTGGCAAGGCCGGCTCGGTCGAAGTGCAGCACTATCGTGTTAGGGGAACCAAAACAATGACACAGCTTCTACGGGCCAAAATGTCTTTGAAAAGGAAAGCTCAAGAAGCTATTTTTTTGCTTCTTTCACTTGTGTGCACACTAGCACATTCGCAAGTAAAACAGGGATTCACATTCTGTGAAATTCTTGACGCAGAAAACTATAAGACATATGCATCGCCGATTTTCCCGGTTGAATGGCATGCTGGCAAAGAGTTTCAACGCTCACAGGAACTCGCAAACGAGTTCCTCGAAGTAGTTGCGGTACTGGGAGGAAAAGGCCTAAAGAACTGCAATCCGCCTCTAGAATCACGAGCTAAAACGGAGGCTGAACGGGCCGAATCGCGAAAACTTGGTACGAGTGCAACATTATCGAAATGGCAAGACGTAGCTTTTCAGCCCAAGCCTTGGAATCCTTCCGCACCGCCGCCAACTGGAAGCAAGACTTGGTATTATTTTTGTAGTGCTGGCGACGCCAATCGTGACGTTCGTAAGGGGGCTGCCACTGGAATATTCAGTGGAATTGTGCCCTTAGGAAATGCAGATGCACCTTATGCTCTCATGCGGCTCTATCAAGAAGAGTTCATTCGAGACGTAGTTCCCGGCCTAGGCATTCCAAATGGAAACCCATCTTGCTTAGGATACGAATCACTGTCTGAAGCTCAATCAGCATGGGCGTCCACCACTTCGATCTGGAAAGGAGTAGGTGGTTTTAACACTACCTTCCTGGATATCAATTGGCAACCTACTTCAAAGCTTACGCTAGCTCAAATTGTAAATAGCACTCCAAATGAGAGGAGGGTTGAGTCCAATCCTGCTGTGAAGGAGGCTCTTCTCAAACCCCCTGCGCCCAAAGGTTTTATTGGCGCCCGTGTCCTCCCATTGACTCAAGAGACCATGAATGCAACAGGGGCACGTTCTACCGAAGGGCTCGAAATTATAGAAATTCTGCCCGACAAAGCGGCAGCACGCTCGGCACTTCAAGTCAACGATGTAATACTGAAGGTGGCGGGAAGCCCCATTAGTGATTTTACTTCCTTTCAACAGGCACTCGGGCGCGTGCCTGACGGACAGACAGTGATATTCAGCATTCTTAGAGCAAAGAGCACGCTTGAACTGCCGGTTGGACCAATACAAAGCGAAACTCCAGCGCTTCCTCCGGGTCAAAATTATTCATTCGCAGCAGCGCTGCAAACCAAGCCCACTATTACCGAATACTGTGTAATACAAGGCGAGTCACCCCAGGCAAGTCCCCCAAGAGCTTTGCGAACAAGAGTCTTCAAAACTGAAGGAGATGGCAGCGTGCAAGTGGCTCTGCACAGATTTCAATCGTTTGTTCGCCAAGCCAACAAAAATCAGCCAGCACTATGGTCTGCACCAGAATCAGCACGGTGCGACGGCAGTGCTTGTTCGTCAAGTGGCGGCACACCTTTTCAAGTTATTCTCTTGATCTGTTTCCCAGAGCGGGAGAAAACGGATGTTGTCTTCAGCGGTTTTGAACGACAAAAAGCAATGAATACGATTGACTTCATACCAGAGTGAACGTCATTGTTGGAGGTCAAGCGCACCAACGAAACAGTTCTTTTCAAAACCCCCGTTTATCAGATTTCGCAAGAGATCCTTTGCTCCCAACTCCCATCTGTCAGGCCTGATTTCTCGGCAACGGCCCCTTCAGCGCAGCCAAATTCGGCGCCTCGATCCAAAATCAATGCTTGTACAGGTTCGGCGGCCACATGTGTGAACGCTTGATCGCCGCGCACGCGACCACGGCCGGGCGCTAGCGTCCGAGATCCGCCAGCGTCTGGCGCAATTCCAAGATGCCCTGATCTTGCAGGGCGGCGACAGCGCCGAGCATCTCGTGGTGCGCCCGCGGGACGCCGTACGGTGGCACGCGTTTCAGGCGGCGCCGGCCAGCCCCAGCGTGACGTTCAAGCTAGTCGATTGCGACGCTGTCGGCCACCGGCCACGTCGGGAAATCCTCTGGCCCGCGGACACACGGACGCGGCAAGCCTGGCGATCTCGCTGGACGCATTAGAGGCTACCCCGCGCGCTGCGCGACTGACGTCGAACTTGATACGGTCTTTGTACGGGAGCATGCACGCGGGGCCGTTCAACATCACAGCGAACTCGCCACGTCGGCTACCAGGGCTCGCAGCCAGACGTGGGCCGGGTCCTGTCGATAGCGCACGTGCCAAGCCATGTGCAGCGGAAAGCGCCCGAGGTCGACCGGCGCGGGCAACACCTTCAGCCGCGCGTCCCGGGTCAGGCGTCGGCAGATGAGTTGCGGCAGCGTGGCGCAGTAATCGGTTGTCGCAATGATCTCGGGGATGGCGGAGAAGTGCGTCACCGAAGCCACCACCTCGCGCTTGACGCCTTGCCTTTCCATCGCCTGGAACAGCCCGGCGCGCAGACGGCCTGGCGGAAGCACGTTGACGTGTTTCAGGCGTTCGAACCGCGCCTTGGTGATCCGATCGCCGACCATTGGATGGTCCGCGCGCACCACGCAGGCCAGCCCGTCGTCCGCGATGTGCTGCACCACCAGGTTGTCGGGCGCATCCTCGATCCGGCCGAGGACCAGCGCGGTGGTACCCGACGTGACGCCTGTCTCGGCCAGGTCGGTCCCGAAGGGCAACGTGCGCAGCCTGACCCCAGGCGCCAGCGTGCTGAGGCGGGCGACCAGCGCGGGCACCAGCACGAGTTCGACGTAGCTGTTTGGCGCGATCGTGAAGACCTGGTCGGCCTTCGACGGGTCGAAGGCACGCTGACCGAGAACCACGGTGTCCACCGCGGCCAGCGCCTGCGCCAGCGCTGGCGCCAGGAGCTCCGCCTTCGGGGTCGGTCGCATGCCGTAGCGCTCGCGGATGAACAGCGGGTCCTGCAGCAAGGTGCGCAGCCGCGCCAAGGCATTCGAGAGCGCCGCCTGCGTGACGCCAAGGCGGCTCGCAGCGCGGGTCACGCTGCGCTCTTCCATGAGCGCCACAAAGATCGGCAGCAGGTTGAGGTCGTATCGCATACAGATATATTGTCTACGCTAAATCTGATGTTCAGGAAATAAACTGGATGAATTGATATGGGTCCACCACCATTCGCTCATCCCCCAACCTCAGGAGAGCAACATGACCCTCAAGACCCTCATCCCCGGCCGCCTGGGCTTCGGCACCGCCCCGCTGGGCAACATGTTCCGCGCCATTCCCGAACCCGAAGCGCGAGCCACCGTGGACGCCGCCTGGCAAGATGGCATCCGTTTCTTCGACACCGCGCCGTTCTACGGAGCCGGCCTGGCAGAAGCTCGCCTGGGCGAGGTGCTGCAGGGCCGGGACCGCGACAGTTATGTGCTGGGCACGAAGGTTGGCCGCCTGATCCTGGACGAAGTCGAGGATGTCGACGCCCGCGACCTGGGCGAGAAGGGCGATGTGTTCCGCCACGGCCGGGCCAACCGCATCGTCAACGACTACTCCGAGGACGCCACGCTGCGCTCCATCGAGGACAGTCTGCAGCGCCTGAAGACCGATCGGCTGGACATCGTCTGGGTGCACGACGTGGCGCAGGACTTCTACGGCGACGAGTGGCTGGGCGTGTTCGAGAACGCACGCAAGGGCGCGTTCAAGGCGCTGGACCGGCTGCGCGACGAGGGCGTGATCGGCGCCTGGGGCCTGGGTGTGAACCGGGTGGAGCCCATCGAGTTGCTGCTCGACCTGCAGGGCCCCCGGCCCGACGGCTTCTTGCTCGCCGGCCGCTACACGCTGCTGGATCACGCGCGCGCCCTGCAGCGGGTGATGCCGCAGGTGGCCGCTGGGGGCCTGGGAATCGTGGTCGGGGGGCCGTACAGCTCAGGCGCACTGGTCGGTGGCCCGAACTTCGAGTACGCACCGGCCACACCCGCCATCCTGAGCCGCGTGCAGGCGATCAAGGCCATCGCCGACCGCTACAACGTGACGATGAAGGCGGTGGGTCTGCAGTTCTCGCTGGCCCATCCGGCGGTCGCCGCCGTGATCCCCGGGGCCAGCCGCCCCGAGCGAATCGCCGAGGACCGCGCCGCCCTGCAAGCGCCAGTGCCGGCGGACTTCTGGCGCGAACTGCGCCAGGCCGGCCTGGTCCATGCGGACGCACCGCTGCCGAACGGCGTTTGAAGCCCCTCGTCAACGAACACTAGGAGAACCGTGATGCTTATGCAAGCCAACGAACCTCAGGGAACTCTGACGCAAGCGGATTTCAAGGACGCCGGCCAGACGCACCGCAAGAATCTGACGTTGCTGGCGCTGGCGCTCGGCACCTTTTCCATCGGCACGTCGGAATTCGCCAGCATGGGTCTGCTGCAACAGTTTTCGGCTGGACTGTCGCTGGACCTCGCGGAAGCCACCCACGCGATCGAGGCCTACGCCCTGGGTGTGGTGCTGGGCGGCCCGGCGGTCACGATCCTGGCCGCCAGGTTGAACCGCAGGCAGTTGCTGCTGGCCCTGATGGCAGTCTTCGTGTTGGGCAACGTGCTGTCTGCCGCAGCTGCCGGGCTGGGCAGCTTCATGCTGGCACGCTTCATCAGCGGCATTCCGCAAGGGGCGTACTTCGGTGCCGGTGCCGTGGTGGCCTCCTACATCGTCGGCCCCGGCCAGGGCGGTCGGGCCTTTGCGACGGTGATGGCAGGCCTGACGGTCGCCACCATCTTCGGGTCGCCGCTGGCCACGCTGATGGGGCAGACCCTGGGCTGGCGCAACGCCTACATGGCAGTCGCTGCACTCGGCTTGCTGTCGCTGCTGGCATTGTGGGCCTGGGTGCCACGGACCAGAGCGCTGAATGGCGGACCCGTGCTGCAGGAGCTTCACGCGCTGAACCAGCCCGCCGTGTGGGCCATGGTGGCTGTGGCGGCCCTGGGCGTGGCCAGCATCTTCGCTGTCTATACCTTCATCGGGCCCTTCGTCACTGACGGTGCGAAGCTGGGCGAGCGCTGGACTCCGGTCGCGCTGGGCCTGTTCGGTATGGGCATGACCGCAGGCAACGCCCTGGGCGAGTGGCTGGCGGACCGGCATCCCTCGCGCGGTCTGGTGGCTGGCTTCGGCAGCGCTCTTGGGGCCCTGGCCTTGCTGGCCACCGGAGGCCAGAACGCGGGCGTTTTGATGACCGGCCTGTTTGCTGTCGGCGCGACGATGATGATGGCCATCCCCGCCATCCAGGTACGACTTACCCAGGCCGCACCGAATGCGCCGACCCTGATGGGCGCGATGAATCTGGCAGCGCTCAACGTGGCCAACGCCATCGGCGCGTGGGCCGGCAGCCAGGCCATCGCTCAGGGCCACGGCCTGCTGTCGGCGGCATGGGCCGGATTCGGGCTCACGCTGGCCGGACTGTTGTTGTTCCTGTGGGTGCTGCGCGAGTCCCAAAGGCCTGCCCGGATGCTGGACCTCGAACTGCTGTGAGGCGCTCGTCATGCCGGCCGGTACCCTCATGGGTACCGGCGCTGCGTCAACCCGGGCCGCTTATGGCCGATTGCCGCTAAATGCCTCGGACCGTGTGGGTGAGTTGGCAACCGCTGCGCTTGATCGAAAGGCCTCTGCATCCGTCAAAGAACCTGAGTTCCGCTGAACAGTTGGGGGCATCCACGGCTGTTGGACCCCGTCCGCTTCCATTCGCAAAACGCTTCCTCATCAAGCTCAAACTCGCACTCGGATAGAGACCAAGGTCCTGGTGATTTCTGGCTATGTGGAGCGTTCATCGAAAGCATTCGGCACCAGCGCGATGTCGTGCCCGAGATCCCGTTCGATCACTGCGAGGGCAAGCGCCTGGTCGAGCTGGTTGAAGATGGGTTGCAGGTGCTGGACCAGCAGTCACGCGCCTGAGTAGGGTGATCGCGCGGACGGGTCTAACGCAGAAGATTCCAGTTTGCGGCGACCATGATCGAGTGCCCGCGCCTCTGAAAATTGACATAGCCCTCTTCGATGAGCAGCTGCAGTGCGCGATCGAACCTGACAGTAGACAACTGCTTGGTGCACCACTTCTTGACTTCTGCCCGCCCGAGGTAGCCGAGGCCTCGACATGCGGTGGCCTTCAGGGCGTCGGCGACCGCATGCGCATCGATCACACGCTGATCCCCCGGCTGACCCTTGCCGAAGGCCAGCACGAACTGGTTGAGGTGCCAGAAGCCGATCTGGCGCGCGCGCTCCAGCACATCGACGCCGAGCGGGCCTTCGTGCTGTTCGATGCCGTACAGCATGCCGGCGCTGCGCGCAATGTGTTCGGCCGCTTTACCCGCGTGGCCGGATACGTCGTTCAAGACCATGCCCTTGCCGAGATGAGCCTGGATGTAGTTGTAGATTTCGTCGAAGAGCGTTGCCGCTTGACTGGAAAACGTGATGACGCTGCGTGGGGCGTTAGCTTGACGACGTGCCGTGCTCTGCGTGAGGAGCTCGGTCGCTCGTTTCGCCAGGCGCTCGATGTCATCAGAATGCGCAATCGTGTCGGAAGACACAGGCCGGTTGCCCAGTGTCGAGTGCGCCATGGTGAGATACATGCGCCCGGTCAGACCGCTGCCATGGGCCAGCCCTGCGGTCCGCGCGAAGATGTTTTCCAGGACCGGCCCTTGCACGGCGAAGTGGCCTGAGACCCGGTAGTCAGCAATGAGCCTGCGTTCTTCCCCCACGCGGTGCTTCACGATGGGGGTAGAGTCCCAGGCACTGTTGAGCAGATCGGTCGCGCGGCCGAGGCGGCCATTGAGCAGCCCACCCGCCTCGGTCGATACGATGAACACAGATTTCGACCCGTCTGCGATGAGATTCTCGAGCGCAGCAGGAGTGATGTTGTCAACGATCACCTTGGGATCACCTGCGCGCGTCGGACGCCGCGACAGCAACGCACCGAGCTCGCCTTTCAAGCGCTCCAGGCGCGCGTCACGATTCGCAATGAAGACATCTAGATCGACTTCCGAGGTGCCGAGGTCGCCAAGTTCGTGCTCGAAATCGCGAGACAAAGCCGGCGGGGCGCCATCACAACCGCTCCCCGCATCCGTCGCCCGACGCAGCTGCACGTCGTTTTCCTCGGAGGATGCTTTCTCAAGCCGTTTGCGCATCACGCGCATCTCCGCCTTCCAGGCCTCTTCCTCAATCGAGTGACTCAGCAGGGTTTGTGCGTAGTCGTGATGCAAAGCCTCTTCATACGCGCGCACGATCCCCACGAAAGGGCGCGAGGCAGTGTCCTTGCCCTCGCTCGAATTGGCACGCAGCAGATCAAAGGACGAAACAGGGGACGGCGCACAGCGAGGGCGCTGGATATCCACCAGATCTTGGACCGCCACGTGAGCGACCGAACGGGCATAGCTGGCGATCATCTCGACCGCCACACCGGTATTGATCTGGTGTTGGCGAACCGCCGGAGCCAACACTGAGCCCAGCGCGTCGATAGGGTAGTTGCTGGGGTTCGGCACGGGGATGGGTGGATTCCACTTGGCGGGCTGATAGAGGTGAGGGCAATTCATTAGAACCTGGCGCTGAGTTGAAGACCACCCAATTAGATAGACACATTGGCCTATGGAGAAGAGCTTGAGCTATGGCAGTACGTTCGACGCACAGCTGACGGCTAAGTCCAGCAAACGGGAGCTTGGTCTGCGGGCGCGAAAAGCTTTCCGATTTTTGGGGCGAATTCGCCTCAAATCCGAGGTCCGGGAACTATCTCGACGCGCTTACTGCCGATGTTGGTATCGGTAAGCGATGGGCCCTGAACGACATTCTTGCCGTGTTTTCCAGAGACGGGAGTGGGCTCGCGATCAACTGGCCTCGGTCGCAATCAAGTTGAGTTTCTTCGCTTCAGGATGCGGTGGCAACTAAACACGGGCTGAGCTCTTTCGCCATCTCGATAAGGCTGTGATGGTCTCCCCGAAGACCTCCATGTCGCGCCTCGCATGCCCCTCAGAACAAGCGGTAGGGCCGAAGCGCCCAACGGGCAGCCTCAGATTGGCGAGCAAGTCTCAGCGTGCTTGATGAGAGTGTCGTCGCGCTGGTTGTGCGGGCGCACCGATTTGCTACGTCAGCTATCGACGAATCGATCGTGGAAGCACGCGACATTGCGCAATCAAATTCACTTCCTAAACTGACGCTTATCGAATCTCAGTCCTATCTCGACGAGGAGGCGTCAACAAGTACGGCAAGAAGTCTCGCAATTTTTCGACCGCTCATCATTGGTTCTTGGGCAATGAGTCGATTCAACGTTTAGGAATGTATGTTATCGAGCTAACCATAGAACAGACCAATTCGCACAACGCTGACAGTGCGGCTTGCAATGCCCCCGCCAGCGCAATCATCGTCGACCAATCGAATCACACAGGAAGAACTATCGACTGAACATTCCTGCCCTCAGTGGCCCAACCGCAGCACCAACTAACCATCCTCTTCTCCCATCACCAAATAAGGGGTCCAACTTGCTTTCCGAAGAACATCTCGACAGCCTGATGGCTCAGGAGCCGTCTCCGCGCTACCTGATCGGTAGCCGTCCCAACATCTTGCTTCGCACGCATGAACTGCGCGTGTCTCGTGATCTTCGCCGTATCGCCAAGTACATCCGCACGATCCTGGAAACGGACGAGCCGCTGTACAGTCTCAACCACCGCGATTCGGAGGAACCCACCATCTGTGCGACCTTCATGGGGCAGCAGTTGGTGGAGACGATCACCCGGCGCTTGCCTGAGTTCGAGGAGTACTTCCCGTGCAACGCGTTGAACCCTTACATCGAACTGCTCCGGGAGGCGGTGCGCTCTCAGCCTGCCGTCATTGAAGCGTGTCGCATGTTCGAGCACGTCAAGGGGATGGAGGCGCAGCAGATCGTGCTGCTGCTCGCGCAATTCACAGCAGATCTGCGCCAACGTGGCCGCGCCAAGGACTTCCTGGCTGACCTGGATGCACGCC